>ENA-OSJC01002519-OSJC01002519.1-marine-metagenome-genome-assembly--contig:-NODE-2519-length-13766-cov-6.611951_pt1 | contig 13766 bp, 9 predicted proteins | sample MGYA00237885_ERZ534234 | MGnify/ENA primary metagenome ERZ534234 (study PRJEB26413, sample SAMN06343907) | marine metagenome | isolation source: coastal waters | place: Atlantic Ocean: West Antarctic... | reverse complement strand
CCATTTTATATAGATCGGAATGAGGCAAGAAAATTAATTTCTAATGATGATTTTATAGAAATATATTGTAAAGCAAGTTTAGAAGCTTGTGAAAAAAGGGATATTAAGGGCTTGTATAAAAAAGCAAGGGCTGGAGAAATTAAAAACTATACAGGAATTGATTCACCATATGAGCCCCCTGAAAAGCCAGACTTAGTAATTAATACAGAAACTGAAACACTGGAAGATTCAGTTGATATGATTTTTAGTTTGCTTGAATCAAAAAAAATAATTACATAGAAAGTATTTCGTTAATAAGGCTTGAGAGCATCTGTTAACGGTTGAATATAAGCCCAGTGTTTTTTCCAAGCTTCAGAGCTTCCTTGATACATCTTTTCTCTTACTTGAAGAGCACTTATTGTTTTAACTGCACGTTTATTAGTATGAAAGTTTAAACAATTCTCATCCCAATCTAAGTTGCAATATTCTAATAATTTACGAGTTTCTTCTTCCTGACTATTTGTTAGGTGTTCATAATTCATATCATATATTTTATTAGGATAAAGTTTATGCCAAAAATTCATAAGATCGTTGTATGAGGCATAAAAGCCTGCTAAATCATCAAAATTATTAGAATATCCATTATTTTTTGACTCAAAATAATATTTATAATTGGACCAACAAGTAGCTCTTGCATCTCTTTTGAGGTGAATAATCTTCGCTTCTGGAAAAGCTGATAAAATAAACCCAATATATTGAAAATTTAAAGGAAGCTTATCTGTAATAATTTTTTGATCAGAATTTAGAACAGACATCATATCTATATATTCGTCACGAATAAATGAAATAGTTTTTTGCGTTAACTTGTTAATATCACCTGTTATAAAATTCTTTATTACTGGCGAAGAAAGTGCAGTTATTGTATTCAATTCTCCAGCACCAAAGACTGAGTGGTGACTAGATATTATTTGCTCAACTAGAGATGTTCCAGAACGTGGCATTCCAACAATAAAAATTGGGCGTATTTTAGTTGGATAAAATGTGATCGCTTTTGAAGCTGATGGTAAAGGTAATTTAAATAATTTTTTAATGGATTCATGTTCTTTTAAAGACTGACTAAGAGAGTAATTTAATTCTTTTTTTTGTAAGCTATTGCCCTCATTAAGATATTTAAAAAAATCAATTTCCATACCAAATTTTTCATATATGTTAGCTAAGGCGAGGCAGATATGGATTCGATCCGCTTGACTTAGTTTGTCTGAGGCATGAAGTGATTGTAAATGAGAAATGAGAATATCATTTGGCTTATAACTCTTAAGATGACTTAAGCTATGGTAAGCCATTGCATGATTGTTTATATTAGTGGCGCATTCGTAATGCCTAATCGCTTCATCAATTTGACCAAGGTCTTGATAAGTAAAGCCAAGATTATAGAATGTATCAGCATAATCTTGATCAAGCTCTAAAGCTTTTTCAAAATATTCAATAGCCTCATTCATCTGACCAATTTTGTGAAAAATAATACCCAAACTATTGTAAGCTAATGCATTCTTAGGGTTAGTAATAAGAATTTTTTCATACTGCTCAATAGCTTCATATGTTTGATCAAGTTCCACAAAAATATTACCAAGATTAATTTGTGCCTCAATGTTTTTTGGATTTATAACTAATGCTTTTTCAAAATGATCAATTGCTTCAAATAAAAATCCAGACTCGAAGAGCGAAACTCCAAGATTATATTGAGCTTCTTCATGGCTAGGATTAATATCAATTACTCTTTGGTGGCATTCAATAGCATTATCTAGTTGATCAATTTGTCTATAAATATTACCAAGATTATAATGAGCATCAACATAATCAGGATTAATGGCTATTGCTTTTTCATAGCTTTCAATAGCATTTTCGTATTGTCCTAAACTGTTGAAACATGCTCCAGAAATATTTATTAATAATGGATTGCTTTGAAACTCTTCAGATAATAATTGAATACTATCAAGTGCATCTTGGATTTGACCACTTGAATAAAGCTCAATAATCAAGTCAATTTTTTCTGGAGTTAATTCTTTTTGTTGCATTTTTTTTGCTCATTAAACTTTAATCTCAATAAGAGTTGTTCTAAATCATATTAGAGTTAAAAAGTTTTTTAAAAATTGAATACTAATATTTTACAGAATTCTAAAACAAATGACTTTATAGAAATTATAAAATATAGAGTCATAATTAAAAACCTAGTTTAAAATTAATAATTATTAATTAAATGACTTAAAATCTGAGCATTATATGAAAAATAAAGATGAAAGAGTAAGTCAACAGTCTGCTCTGCCCAAAACTGAAGTTGACTTGGTTATTACACTGTATACAAATGGAAAAATAGATGAGGCAATTGATGCAATTAAATTACTAAATGAAGAATATCCAAACGTCCCTCTTCTTTTTAATATTTTAGGCGCCTGTTACAAATCGTTAGATCAACTAGAACTTGCTTCTTAAATGTTTGAGACTGCAGTTACTTTAAATCCTAACTATGTGGAAGCTTATTTTAAACTTGGTGTCACTCTGAGATAATTAAAATGAATGAATTAGAGCCAATACAATTACAAATTAGCTCTATCACAGAGCTTTTTGCAAGAGGTGAGTTGAAAGATGCACTGGAGCATACTAATGCTCTAATTAAGAATTATCCAGATGATTCTTTACTTCTTAATATTAGAGGGGCATGTTATGCTGGTATGGGCCAACTTGACTATGCAATAAGGGATTATCATAAAGCAATATCTATAAAACCTGATTATTACAAAGCTCATTATAATCTTGGTAGTGCTTTTCAAGAAGTTGGTCAATTAGAAGATTCAGTTAGTAGTCTGCAAAAGTCAATAGCAATTCAACCAAATTATGCTGAAGCACATAATAACCTTGGTAATGTCTTTAGAGAGCTTAACCAAATTGAAGACTCAATTAAGAGTTTTGAAAAAGCAATAGCTATTAAACCAAATTATGTTGAGGCATATTACAGCCTTGGAAATTCTCTTAAAGACCTTCATAACTTTGATGCTGCAATTAACTGTTTTGAGAAGGTTTTAACTATTAAGCCAGATTTTACTGAGATGCATAATAATCTTGGAGTTATGCTTCAAGAGTTAGGACAAATTGATTATGCAATTAGTCATTTAGAGGCTGCATTATTAATTGACCCTGAATTCTCTGAAGCCCATAATAATTTGGGTAATATTCTCAAAATTATAGGTAAAGTGGATGAGGCAGTTAGCTCTTACAAAAAAGCAATTTCTTCTAAGTCTGATTTCGCTGAAGCTCATTTCAACCTCGGGACCATATATCAGGAGATTAAACAATTTGATAATGCTGTAAAACAATATGAGATTGCAATTTCCATTAAACCCGACTATCTTGAAGCCCATAATAATCTTGGTATAACATTTAAAGAGCTCAAAAATCTAGATCTATCAGTAGCAAGTCTTAAGAAAGCAATATCTATTAATCCAGAATTTGCTGAAGCTAATTATAATCTGGGTACAGTATTGCTAGAACTTAAGCAATTTGATAATGCTGTAATACAATATGAGAGGGCAATTTCCATTAAACCCGACTATCTTGAGGCCCATAATAATCTTGGTGTAACATTTAAAGAGCTTAATCTAATTGATGTGGCAATTAAAAGTTATAAGGATGCACTTATAATTAATCCAAGCTATGCTGAAGCCCACAACAATCTTGGTAATGCATTCAAAGATTTGGGAAAGCCATATGCAGCAGTCAAGTCATACAAAAAAACGTTATCTATAAAGCCAGATTATGAAGAAGCTATTAATAATCTAGGCATTATTTTTATGCAGATTGGTCAACTAAATGATGCAGCTAAATGCTTTAGTGATGCCCTTAATATTAATCTGAACTTCACTGAAGCTCATAATAATCTTGGCATCGTGTTTAATATGCAAGGACACCTTGATGATTCACTTAAAAGCTATGAAAAAGCACTTGCCATTAATCCAACCTTTGCAGATGCTCATAGTAATCTTGGAAATTTGATGACAGATCTTAAGAGGTTAGATGAAGCGGTCATTAATTATAATATTGCTTACTCAATTGACCCTAAGATTGCATTTAATTTAGGAAATTTGTTGCATACTAAAATGCACCTTTGTATTTGGGATAGTTTATTGAGTCAACTTGAAGATCTTGAAATAAAAATTAAAAATAATGAGAAAGTTATAGATCCATTTTCTCTTTTAGCATTAATCGATGATCCTAAGCTCCATAAAAAAAATGCTGAGCTCTATATTGAGGATAAGTATCCTCAAAATAATGATCTGCCTGCAATAAGGAAATATCCTGCCCATAAAAAAATTCGTGTTGGTTATTTTTCTGCAGATTTTAGAGTTCATCCTGTTGCAAATCTAACGGCAGAGCTATACGAAATACATGACAGAAGTAATTTTGAAGTTTATGCATTTTCATTTGGTCCAGAAACAAATGATGAAATGAATTTAAGAATTAAAGCTGGAGTTGATTATTTCCATGATGTTCGCTCCATGCCACATAAAGAAGTTGCGATGTTAGCAAGATCAGTTGAGCTTGATATTGCTATCGATTTGGGTGGTTTTACGCAAGATACTAGGACTGGAATTTTTGCTATGAAAGCAGCACCAATTCAAGTTAATTATTTAGGCTACTCATCTACAATGGGGGCAGAGTATATGAATTATATAATAGCTGATTTAACTCTTATTCCTAAAGATAATCAACAGCACTATTCAGAAAAAATTGTATATTTGCCAGATAGTTTTATGGTGAATGACACTAAGAACAAGAAATCAGCCAGAGAATTTACAAGAGAAGAAGTAGGGTTGCCAAGTGATGGATTTGTGTTCTGTTGTTTTAATCATCACTACAAAATTACTCCACTTGTTTTTGCTAGCTGGATGAGAATTCTAACTCAAGTAAGTGGAAGTGTACTGTGGTTATCTGATGGGAATGAAACAGGCATTAGTAACTTAAAAAAAGAAGCTGAAAAAAATGGCGTTGATGGAAATCGATTAATTTTTGCACCTCGCTTAGAGTTAAGAGAGGATCACTTAAGTAGAATTAAGTTAGCGGACTTGTTCCTTGATACGCTTCCTTATAATGCTCATGCAACAACCAGTGATGCCCTACAAGCTGGCTTACCAGTTCTAACTTGCATTGGAGAATCGTTTGCTAGCAGAGTGGCAGCAAGTTTGATAAATTCTGTTGATTTACCAGAGCTAATTGTTACAACACAAGATGAATATGAATTATTGGCTATTGAGCTGGCAACAGAATATAAAAAACTAAAAATTATTAAAAATAAGTTAAATAATAATTTATCGTCATCACCATTGTATAACACTCCATTATATGTAAAGCAAATTGAAAGTGCTTATTTAGAGATGTATGAAAGATATCAAAAGGGGCTAGAGCCAGAACATATTTATGTTTAGCTTTTATATGAAACATCTGAGGAATTATTACTTTATAAGCTTTAAAATACGCAAATGAATAATGAAAATCATCAAATATCGCTTTCTAAGGAGCATATTGATTCTATTATGGCTCTTTATTCGAGTGGAAGGCTAAGTGAAGCAATCGATGCAATAAAGTTATTAAATGAAAAATATCCAAATGTCCCCTTACTTTTTAATATTTTAGGCGCTTGTTATAAGGGAAATGGGCAATTAAAACTGTCTATAAAAATGTATGAGACGGCTGTAGCAATTAAGCCTGATTATGCTGAAGCACATAATAATCTTGGCATCACTTTCTTACAGCTTAATCAATTAGATTCTGCTATCAAAAGCTTTAATAATGCAATAGCCATCAGTCCTAACTTCCATGGAGCTCATTATAACCTTGGTATTACATATAAAAAACTTGGACAATTAGAGTCTGCAGCTCAAAGCTATGAAAAAGTCATATTAATAAATCCAGATTATGCCCAGGCACATAATAATCTGGGAACCGTATTGAATGATCTTGGCCAGTTTGATAGGGCAGTTAAAAGTTATAAACATGCATTAGAAATTAAGGCAGATTATGCTGAAGCCTATAACAATCTTGGTAATGCTTTTAAGAATGCTGGTCAGTTAGATAATGCGCTTAAAAATTTTAAAAATGCAATAATTAATAAGCAAGATTTTTCTGAAGCCTATTATAATCACGGGACAACGCTAATTGAACTTGGTCAAATGAATCTGGCAGTTAAGAGCCTTCAGAAGGCTCTTAATATAAACTCAAACTATGCTGAGGCTCACAATAACCTTGGAGTAGCTCTCAAGGGTCTCGGTCAACTTGACCTTGCAATTTTATCTTATGAGGCTGCAATTTCTATCAAATCAGATTATGCAGAAGCTTTCAATAACCTTGGTTTGACCTACATGAAGCTTGGTCAACTTAATGATGCAGTTAAAAGCTATGAAAAAGCACTTACAATTAATCCTAACTATGCTTATGCGAATAATAATTTTGGATCTGTCTTAAAGCAGTTGGGACAATTTAATTCTTCAATTCTGTATTATGAAAAAGCACTAACAATTAATCCAGATTTTTTCGAAGCACATAGTAATTTAGGAAATGCTTTAAAATATCTTAAAAGACATGATGATTCGCTAGCATCTTATGAACGCGCTTATGATTTAAATCCTGATGCAGATTATATTTTAGGGAATTTAACCCATTCTAAATTACACCTTTGTAATTGGAAGGAATTGTCGATTTATCTTAATAAAATTGTTAAAAAAATTACAAATAATGAGAAAGTCATAGTTCCATTTAATCTTTTAGCATTAATCGATGATCCTAAGCTCCATAAAAAAAATGCTGAGCTCTATATTGAGGATAAGTATCCTCAAAATAATGATCTGCCTGCAATAAGGAAATATCCTGCCCATAAAAAAATTCGTGTTGGTTATTTTTCTGCAGATTTTAGAGTTCATCCTGTTGCAAATCTAACGGCAGAGCTATACGAAATACATGACAGAAGTAATTTTGAAGTTTATGCATTTTCATTTGGTCCAGAAACAAATGATGAAATGAATTTAAGAATTAAAGCTGGAGTTGATTATTTCCATGATGTTCGCTCCATGCCACATAAAGAAGTTGCGATGTTAGCAAGATCAGTTGAGCTTGATATTGCTATCGATTTGGGTGGTTTTACGCAAGATACTAGGACTGGAATTTTTGCTATGAAAGCAGCACCAATTCAAGTTAATTATTTAGGCTACTCATCTACAATGGGGGCAGAGTATATGAATTATATAATAGCTGATTTAACTCTTATTCCTAAAGATAATCAACAGCACTATTCAGAAAAAATTGTATATTTGCCAGATAGTTTTATGGTGAATGACACTAAGAACAAGAAATCAGCCAGAGAATTTACAAGAGAAGAAGTAGGGTTGCCAAGTGATGGATTTGTGTTCTGTTGTTTTAATCATCACTACAAAATTACTCCACTTGTTTTTGCTAGCTGGATGAGAATTCTAACTCAAGTAAGTGGAAGTGTACTGTGGTTATCTGATGGGAATGAAACAGGCATTAGTAACTTAAAAAAAGAAGCTGAAAAAAATGGCGTTGATGGAAATCGATTAATTTTTGCACCTCGCTTAGAGTTAAGAGAGGATCACTTAAGTAGAATTAAGTTAGCGGACTTGTTCCTTGATACGCTTCCTTATAATGCTCATGCAACAACCAGTGATGCCCTACAAGCTGGCTTACCAGTTCTAACTTGCATTGGAGAATCGTTTGCTAGCAGAGTGGCAGCAAGTTTGATAAATTCTGTTGATTTACCAGAGCTAATTGTTACAACACAAGATGAATATGAATTATTGGCTATTGAGCTGGCAACAGAATATAAAAAACTAAAAATTATTAAAAATAAGTTAAATAATAATTTATCGTCATCACCATTGTATAACACTCCATTATATGTAAAGCAAATTGAAAGTGCTTATTTAGAGATGTATGAAAGATATCAAAAGGGGCTAGAGCCAGAACATATTTATGTTTAATAAAATTCAGATGACATGAATTTTAGAGACTCTTCTCAAGGTACCATTGATAAGTCCTTTCAAGTCCTTGCTTTAAATCTACTTTATAAATCCAGCCCATATTCTTTAGTTTTGAAGTGTCGACAAGTTTTCTAGGAGGTCCATTTGGCTTGGAGGTATCAAATTTTAAAACACCTTTGAAGCCCACCACTATTTTAATTGTCTCTGCTAGCTCAAGAATTGATACGTCTAATGAAGTTCCTATATTAATGTGCGAAGTCATAGGATTGACATTTTTGTCATATTTTTCTTTATCAAGTTCTAGGACAAAAATAGAAGCTTCTGCCATATCATCAACAAATAGAAATTCCCTCATAGCTTTGCCGTCTCCCCAAATAGAAACCTCAGTTAAGTTATTAATTTTTGCTTCATGAATTCGCCTCAATAAGGCTGGTATAACATGTGCATTTTCAGGATGGAAATTATCATTAATACCATAAAGATTTGTTGGCATTACCGATCTGAAGTCAGTATTGTATTGTCTATTATACGATTCACAAAGTTTTATACCTGAAATTTTAGCAATAGCATATGGCTCATTTGAAGACTCTAAAGGCCCACTTAATAAAGCATTTTCCTTCATTGGTTGATCTGCTAATTTTGGATATATGCAAGTACTCCCTAAAAAAAGCAATTTTTTAACTTTATATTTATAAGCAGCATGAATAATGTTTGTTTGAATCATGATATTATCATAAATAAAATCAGCTGGATATGTGTTGTTTGCATGAATACCACCAACTTTGGCTGCAGCAAGGATTACAAAATCAGGCTTCTCTTTTTTAAAAAATTTCAAAACTAAAGCTTGATTAGTAAGATCTAAGTCAGAGTGAGACTTAGTTAAAAGATTCTTAAATCCTTTGGCCTCTAATCTCCTAATAATCGCCGAACCTACAAGGCCATTATGTCCTGCAATAAAAATTTTATCGTTTGATTGCATTTAAGAGTTAGTTACTCATGATAGTTTGGCGCTTGATAGCCATGTTTTTTAACCAGTTCATCTCGTTTAGCAATAGCGATATCATTTTCCATCATTTCATGGACCATTTCTTTTAAGCTAATTTTTGTTTCCCAGCCAAGCTTTTCTTTGGCTTTAGAGCTATCACCAAGTAAGGTGTCGACTTCTGTAGGTCTGAAGTATCGAGGATCCACTGCAACAATTAATTGGCCAGACTCTTTATCATAGCCTTTTTCATCTTCTCCTTTTCCATCCCAACGAATCTCTTTACCTAAGAAATTCCAAGCAAAACTTACAAAATCTCTTACTGAATAATTTTTACCTGATGCAATACAATAATCTTCAGGTTCATCTTGCTGCAACATTAGCCATTGCATCTCAATATAGTCTTTTGCATGACCCCAGTCTCTTTTAGCATCAAGATTTCCGAGATAAAGAGTGTTTTGAAGATTAAGAGAAATTCTAGACAAAGCCCTAGTTATTTTTCGCGTAACAAAAGTTTCTCCCCTGACAGGCGATTCATGATTAAAAAGTATCCCATTACAAGCATAAATACCATAAGCTTCACGATAATTTATCGTTACCCAATATGCATAAAGTTTTGCAGCTGCATAAGGTGAACGAGGATAGAAAGGAGTAGTTTCTCTTTGAGGAGTCTCTTGCACTTTTCCAAATAATTCAGAAGATGAGGCCTGATAAAATCGAGTTTTTTTCTCTAATCCTAAGATGCGAATCGACTCCAATATTCTTAACGTGCCAATGCCTACGATATCTGCAGTATATTCTGGAGATTCAAAAGAAACAGAAACATGTGATTGAGCACCAAGATTATAAATTTCATCAGGTTGCACTTTTTGAATAATATTTGTAAGGCTAATTGAATCAGCTAAATCACCATAATGGAGTATGAATTTTGGATTTGGCTCATGTGGGTCTTGGTAAAGATGATCAATTCGCTCAGTATTGAAAGATGAAGATCTTCTCTTAATACCATGAACTTCATACCCTTTTTTTAATAAGAACTCAGCTAAATAGGATCCATCTTGTCCAGTTATTCCAGTTATTAGTGCTTTTTTAATCATAAGTGATAAATATTAGTTTTGATAGAATGCATGATTCACTGTAAGTTATGTTTATGTGATTTATAATATAAATTTTATCAGCTTACATTTACTTTAGGAGACTCCATGGTATATATAATGAATAATTAGTTTTTTTATTACAAAATGATTCTTTATAATCCATTAGCTTAATCTATCCCCAAGTAGTCCAATTAATCGTATTAATTTTTTTTAAGTACCATAATTTTTAAACTAAAAAATACAGAAATGACAAACAATAATAAACCAACTGTTCTATCAAAAGAACAAATTGAATCTGTTATCTCTCTTTACTCTAGTGGCAACACAAACCAAGCAATTAAAAGGATCAAGGCTTTAAATGAAGACTATCCTAATGTCCCTATACTTTTTAATATTCTAGGAGCTTGTTATAAATCTATTGGAGAAATAGACGGGGCTTTAAAAATGTTTGATAATGCAAGAAAAATTAAACCTGATTATGCTGAGGCCCATTTTAATGCTGGAGTTATTTATCAAGAGCTTGGTCAGATTCATGGTGCAATAGATTCCTATAAAAAAGCTATTATTAATAAACCAAAATATCCTGATGCGCATAATAACCTTGGTATTGTCTATCTGGACTCACAAGACCTAGATAATGCGATTGATCATTTTGAATGGGCAATAGCATATAAAAATGAATTTGCTGAGGCACATAATAATCTTGGCTCTGCTTTGCAACAAAAAGGTAACTTAGGAAATGCTCTTAGTAGCTATAAAAAATCAATAAAATTGAAACCAGATTTCCCGCAAGCCCACAATAATTTAGGTATTTTGTTTCAAAAACTTGGCAATACAAATGATGCACTTTTAAGTTATGAAAAGGCTATTGCTTATGATCCTTCTTATGCAGCGGCACATCATAATTTAAGTGCACTTAAAACATATTCAGATAATGATGAGCATATTACTCAAATGAAATCTATCTTATCTGCTAATGATACAAGTAATTCAAATCAAGCAAAATTGTGTTTTGCCTTGGCTAAGGCAAGTGAGGACTTAGGAAATACAGATGAGCTATTTGAGTTTTTAAATAAAGGCAATAGATTGCGTAATAATGAACTAAATTTTTCTACTGATAATTATAATATAATTATTAAAAGTCTTTTTAAAAAACCCCTTCCTTCAATAAAAAAATCATCATATAAATCATCAATAATTAATCCAATCTTTATTGTTGGAATGCCTCGTTCAGGAACATCCCTTGTGGAGCAAATAATTTCTCATCACCCAATGGTTCATGGGGGTGGAGAGTTAAAAATTTTAAATGAGATTCTTACTGAAGTAATTAAAGATTCAGATACAGAAAAAATTAATTTATCTGAGGAAGCAATATCTTCTATTGGTCAACAGTATTTAGATACATTGTCGCACCTGAATGTTTCAGAAAATTATATTACTGATAAATGGCCTTTAAATTTTCGAAATATTGGTTTTATTCTATCAGCTTTTCCTGATGCAAAAATTATTCATCTTGAGAGGGATCCTGTCGCAACTTGCTGGTCAATTTATAAACATTATTTTAGTGGCACAGGAAATGCTTGGGCTTATAATTTAGATAATATAGCTGATTTTTACTCGTCATATAAAGATCTTATGAGTTTTTGGCACAAACTTTATCCAAATAAAATATATGATTTGTGCTATGAGGATTTGACCACTAGTCAAGAAGAGGAAACTCAAAAGTTGTTAAAATATTGTGAATTGGATTGGGATCAGAATTGTTTAAATTTCCATACTAATAAAAGAGCTGTTGATACTGCTAGCGCAATTCAAGTTAGGCAAAAAATGTATCAAGGTAGTTCTGAAGTTTGGAAAAAGTACAAAACATATTTGAAACCCCTAATTAAAAAATTGAATATTAAATAGTGACTTCATTCATTATTTTAATTAAAGAATAAAATTTTAAATAAAAGGCTAGAAAAAATAAACTAATGGATGCTATTACTATTATTATTCCTGAAAGGATGGCAGGAGAGAGAATAGATGCTGCAATGTCTGAAATGTTGCCTGATTATTCTCGCTCGAAAATAACTGTATGGATTAAGTTAGGTGATGCTTTAATTAACAACAAAACTTTTAAACCTAAAGATAGGGTTAGTGGAAATGAAACTATTCAACTAATGTTAAGTCAAAAGCAAAGCAATCAATGGCTTGCTGAAAAAATTCCATTAAACATTGTTTACGAAGACGAAGATATTATTGTAATTAATAAGCAGTTTGGCCTTGTTACACATCCAGGGGCAGGAAATTGGACTGGTACTTTAGCAAATGCACTTCTTCATTATGACCCCTCCTTATCAAAACTTGATAGAGTAGGCATTGTCCATAGGTTGGATAAAAATACTTCAGGCTTAATGGTTATTGCTAGGAGTGAAAAATCACAGAAATACTTGGTTGAGCAGATACAAAATCACTCTGTTGATAGAGAGTATTCTGCAATTGTATATGGCCATATGATTGCTGGTGGAACAGTTGATGAGCCAATTGGCCGAGATTCTAGAGACAGATTAAAGCAAGCTGTTTCAGAGAGGGGTAAAGAAGCAATAACTCACTATAGAGTGATTGATCGCTTTAAGAGTCATACCCACGTGAAAGCAATTCTAGAAACTGGTCGAACTCATCAAATCAGAGTTCATCTTTCTTATGTTGGGCATTCTTTAGTGGGAGATCCAATATATGGAGGTCGAGTTCGTTTTCCAAAAAAAGCAAGTGAGGATTTAAAAGATGCTTTACATAATTTTAAAAGGCAAGCACTTCACTCAAAAAAGTTAACTCTAACACATCCAATTTCGGGAGAGTTAATGTCTTGGAAGGCTCCAGTTCCAGAAGATATGGTTCAGCTGTTAGAGGTTTTAAAAAAGTTTGACTCCTAATAACTTTAAATTATTTAAGATAATGAATTTTTTTCCAAGTAATATTAAATTACTTTCAACACCAAGATTTCTAGAAGGTGGTGCTAGCAAGGGTAACTTTAGTAACTTTAATTTAGCACTTCATGTTGGTGATGAGAATAGTGCAGTATTGTCGAATCGAGCATTACTATTGAGGCACTATAATTTACCATCTGTTCCGGTATGGATTAATCAAACGCACTCAAGTGTGAGCGTTGATGCTGACTCATTGTCATCAAAAGTTGTTGATGCTGATGCAAGCTACAGCAAAGCACTTGGAACTGTTTGTGGAGTTCTTACTGCTGACTGTTTGCCAGTTTTTGTATGTGATAAAGAGGGGTCTAGTATTGGTATTGCTCATGCTGGTTGGAGGGGCTTGGTTAATGGGGTAATTGAATCTTTAATTGAGTCTTTTATTTGTAACAGAGAGGACTTAATAGTTCACCTAGGACCAGCAATTTCTCGTTTATCTTTTGAAGTAGGTGAAGAGGTAAAAAATCAATATATTTCTAAAAATAAAAATTTTGAAAATTGCTTTACTTATTTAAATAATAAACATTATCTTGATTTGTATGAAGCAGCAAGGGTTACTCTAAAAAGCATTGGAGTTAGTTCTATTAGTGGCGGCGATAGTTGCACATATAAAGAGTCAGATAAGTATTTTTCATATCGAAGAGATGGAGGGCAGTCAGGAAGAATGGCGCATCTAATTTGGATAGAAAACTCTTAAGAG
>ENA-OSJC01002517-OSJC01002517.1-marine-metagenome-genome-assembly--contig:-NODE-2517-length-13770-cov-5.143942_pt1 | contig 13770 bp, 20 predicted proteins | sample MGYA00237885_ERZ534234 | MGnify/ENA primary metagenome ERZ534234 (study PRJEB26413, sample SAMN06343907) | marine metagenome | isolation source: coastal waters | place: Atlantic Ocean: West Antarctic... | reverse complement strand
TTCCTTTCCGCTTTCCTTTTTTCTTTAGGTGTTAACTTTTTGTTTTTCTTAGCTTCTTCAGTTGCTGCTTTTTTCTTTGCTTCTTCCTGTTCTTTCGTTCTTTTCAAGAGTTCTTCCCTTTCTTTTTGTTTTAGTTCTTCTTCCTGTTTTATTGCCAACTTTGCTTCATAAATTGTCATATTATCTGGGGTCGCGTGTTCTTTTTGAATCATTGGCGACGTCACAACTACTTTTGCTTTTTGTAAACGCAGTGCTTCTTGTTTCGCTCTTTCTTGACGCAATAACATTCTTTTCCTAGCAGATTCACCTCCAAATGTAAAGTTCATTTATATATTTATAGATATAAAATAATTTGTAAATATATAAATGAGTGAAATATGCGCAAGCTGTCTAGATTTTGATATGAATAAAATAGTAAAATCAAAAGATTCGCTATCTCCAAAATGGTTGTCTGAAAAAGACTATGTGCGCGATTTTATTGGAAAGAATCAATCATTTACGAACAAAGTTCCGCAAAAATATAATGTTGTCATGAAAGTAAATATTGGAATGCAACATGTTGGTAAAAAAGTGTTGTATTGGGCGGCAAAAGAAAAAACGACTAGTCATTTACACGTGAATGATGCTAAAAGCGCCTATGGGAACTTTTCCAACAGTGGGATTGTAGTTGTCAATAATAGTGGCGAAGTTTTGCTGAAATTATCTTGCCCCCAAATTTATCATACAATCCCATCAAACGACTCTAAACCACATACATATTATAGACACTTACACTTAGTTATAAGCAACGATGCCAAAAATAAATGGGCAAAGCAAATATACACCAAAATTGTTGTGTGTCGAAAAGATTTGAAATCATCAATGAAATATCTAAAGAGTGGAGAATGTATTTTTATAAATGCGTTACCCAGTGAATATTATGGGAAAGACCATATTCCAAATAGTTATAATTTAACACACAACCAGGTTAAAAAAATGAGTCAAACGGCATTATTTACATGGCTTGAAGAAATTGTTAAATTACATTATCCGAAAATATATAACGCATTGAAAAAAAATAACATATCTCTTTATGAAATACCTATTATTACATATTGCGCGCATGAAAAATGTAATGCCTCAGAGTTATTGATAGAGGAACTAATGAAAAAGGGGATGGTTAATGTAAATGAGTATTCGGGTGGAATGAAAGAATACAGAAAAATATATTAATATTTTGGTTTCTTCTCTGACAATACATCATCAATATGTTCTTTTACAGTTAATGGGTTTCCACAAAGACGTCCTCCACAACAATCGTGATTTGCCAAAATAGAACGAATTGTAACATCTTCTTTATTATTTGTAGACCATCGTCCGAGCGGCGGCATTGGTTTTGTTGTTAGTTGTATATTTTTACACACCGACATAATTGTATGAAATATGTTCTGGGTTTTCATATGGTATATAGATAATAACGAAACATCTAAATGTTTTCTGAAATATAATATTTTATTTTATATTAAATAAAGTGTTACTTTAATAGATATGTTGTCTAGTCGTTTAATGGTGATGAGTTTTCCGTTTGTGACGGTTGTTGAGAGGAATGAAAAGAGAAAAAAAATGGATCTAGTTGGCGGTGATAATATTATTCGCCCCGAACAAAGACAAAAATGTCCAAATCCCGAACCAAAAAATGAATCGCAATGCATGATCTGCTTGTCGAACTTAGAAGAAATTGTATTTTCAACATCATCGTCGCGGTGCTTAATGGACGAGATGAGATTAATACCAAGACCGCCGCCGATTGATTATGATAAATATTTAGACTTTTTTGAATAAAGAATTGTATATATATAAAATATTATGAATAGTAACAACTCTTTGGACGATGTCAGATATATATATGATGATGACTTGTGATTTTTCTCACACGATAAACAAGTTGAGATTGTATCTATTTGGATAAGTAAAATGAATCCTCACAACAACAAATTATATTAATCCTAAAGTTTTTTACATTTTTAACAATTAAAAAGAACATAATAAAATATTGATAATGTAGTTCAATAAAATGTGGAATACATACATTAGTTTCCTTTTTATGTTACTGGATTATTCTAGTGCATACACAAATATTCCATATAAATTTAGTCATAGAAATAACAACCATGATAAAAAAAACAAATTGATAGAAAATCGTAAAAATCTTCAGAAAAATATTGAAATATATGAATCAATACAAGAATGCGACATTTCTGATATACGTAGCTGTGGGAACGAATGTCCATTATGTATTGGTGAAAAAGTATTAATATGTAAATATTGTCGGGGAACAGGATTTTTGATCATAGGTGACGAACTAATTGGAACCGGAAACAATTGTACAATATGTATGGGAAAAGGGGAAACAGAGTGCAAGCGATGTATGGGTTCGGGTTACATTGCAAAGTGGCGAAGATAATTTTATGTAAGTAATAACATTTTTTCAGTCACCATTATTTTTGTTCTTATAATATACATATGTATACTATGGAATATGTAGAAATTATAAATACTGTTTTCTATTTAATTATATACCATGCTGATTTCGTATCTCCATTTTCTGTACTCAATAAATGAATTAAGCCATACTAAATCAACTTCTCCATCTATTTCTTTTTCAATTTCTAATGTCATCGAACGATCGATTGTGAAATCCGCAAACAAAGGTGTTTTATTGATTGCTTCTACGTGGCCGGGTTTTTTATATGGGTGTGGTAAATAAGATAAGATTTCTCGTTTGATTTCATCTGGGAACTCCATAACTGTATGGATAACTTCTATTATGATTAAAATATTTCAATTTTACTCATAATATAAATTACTGATATAGATAACTATTACTAATCCCACAAGATTGGGATATTTTTTGAGTCATAATAACAGTTGCCATCACGGTCCCATTCAAATGATATTGGAATAATATCAACCCCATTATCGTACGCGCTTTTTAACGCTTTTTTGTATATAATATCATCATTTGATGGTCTAAAATAACTACTATCGTTGCGCTGTATGACAAAACATAATATGCATCTGATTTTGTCTTTTTTTTCTAATTTCAACTGTTCTAATTCTTGAACATGCTTCAAGGCGCGAGGGCTAACAACATCTTTCTTGGATTTTCTATATCCATCTGGAAAATATGAAACAAGACAATTATATTTTTCCTCGTATTTTGCGAGCGGAACTGTCTTCACTTCTAATACAAATTCAATATTATTCTTGTCAAAGCCCCAAAAATCAAATCGCGAGTTAAGTATTTTCTTTTCGCGGCGATAATCTGTATAATCATGTAAAGGAACAAATAAGTTTAATTTTAAAGTATTGTCAAGTAAATTCTCCGACATCTTTGGATTACAACCAACCAAGTTTTCGTTGGGTAAAATAGACAATTCAACGCTGAAATGACAGGTTTTCTTCACTTCTTTCTCTATCATATAAACAGTTGAATTTTTGTCAGTCAGACCACAACATCCTAGTGCTGGCGTGTGTGCCATTGCTTCTTGCTGGTCTTCGTTATTTTCCTGATAAGATACATCGGCGACATATGGCGTTTTACACTGCTTCGAAGGGCGTTTCAAAATAGTTCCTTTTACCAAAGGAGAATTGTATGTGAACACAAGACTCTTTGTTTCGTTCATCTTTATGAAGGAATGTTATCAAACTCATGTTTGGTAATGATGATATCAATTTTAATTCTCATGATGAATTCATAGTTTGTTAATATTAATATTTATATCCAATTTTTTTATTGTTTGGGTGTCGTTTTTATAGTCGTGGATATAAAAAATCTCTTTGATTCCTGCTTGAACTAGAAACTTTAAACAATTGATACACGGAAAATGTGTTATATATGCTATTGCCCCTTCACAATTAACGCCTCGTTTTGCACAATCAATAATGGCGTTTTGTTCTGCGTGGATTGTAGCAATTTCATGGTCATTCAAAATAACCGAGTTATGAGGATGTCCCGAAATAAACCCATTATATCCCTGAGAAATAATTCTGTTATCTTTCACTAAAACACAACCAACTTTCAACCTAGAACACGGAGAACGCTGAGAAGTACACCGGACTATATTTTTGAAATATTCATTCCAAGAAGGGCGATCCATGACAAGCTATGTTATAACAATATATAGTTGGGGGTGTTATATCTTTACGTTACATTAATTAAGATAAATATCCGATAAAAATCCAGAACGTGTAAAATAGTTCATCGCGTTTTCACTTTTTTGTCCTTGTTTCAGGATTTGTCTTTTATCGAATGTATTAAACTCGTGCGAAATAACCAAAATTGTTTTCAATGTGTTTAGTTGTATCATAGGGAGTTGATAATTTTTCAAGAATTTAGTTTCTTCTGCCGAAACATCGCAATCGTCATATTTTGTTTCATCTAGTAGTTCACGTCTGAACGCAAATGTATTTGCTGTAGCGTGATAACTATGATATGGACCAAATTTGTAGGTTTCGTCTCTATCGGTAAAATATACATAAATTTTGCTACAACCTGCGCATAATACGTGTGGGGTTTGAGTCAACATCTCCACAGCGTGTGAGACTCTTGTTGGTGGATAATAATCATCGTCGTCCATATAAACTATAATATTACCTGTGGAATGTTCGTGTGTAATATTGCGCTTTTTTCCTATAGGGACTTTCGTTGGTAGTTTCACATATACAATTTGTATTCCCAATAACTTGTCTTTTGATTTTTGGATAATTCCCTCTATTTTGTCGTCTCCATCATCTACAATGACCCATTCAATCAAATGTTTTGGATAATCTTGATTCATTACATTTTCAATTAAACAATTTATAAATTTTTGTCTGTTGTATGTTGGTGTACAAATAGACACTGTTGTATCATACATTGTTCGCAATAATAATAATTTATAATAAAAATAATATTTGTTCAATTTTTATTATATTAATTTGGTGCGTATAATTTAATTTGGTCTGTAAAATCGTAGTATTTTCATAAATTCTTCGTCGTCCATAAAAGTATGATTTTTCAAATTATTTGAATAACTCGTATCATTGCGTTCATTTTCTTCTATAGTGGTCTTGTCCAAGTTTAGCTGAGTATTTTGTTTAAATCTTCTATAGAATGGACGCCAGGCATATATTCCAATATTGGAATAAATAATCGCAAGACAAATTTGAAAATTCATATGGATTGTCTTATCTTATATTAATCATTATTGATAAATATTTATTTCAATTTTAACGTCTTTTTTTCTTGTGTTTCTTGGTTTTCTTGGTTGTCTTTCTTTTCATACTTTTGTTCTTTTTCATTTTACGACCAGTCTTTCTTTTCAGGGTCTTTCCCTTCTTCCTTCTTTTCTTACCACCGGATTGCACTGGCGCGTACTCAACCCCATTTCCAGCACCGACAATATCTTCTTCGTTGGACATTTTATATATTATATAAATATTATATTTTCAGAAGAACTGCCTCGGAAGTTTCTAACGCACCTTCTACCCATGCTTGTTTTTGACTGAATGCTTCGCCACAAATGTATACATTTTTCAACGGATTTATCATTTTTTGAGACAATTTATCCGAATCACATTCGGGTTTCCAGTGATGCGCTCCAACGCTCCAATAGTGGACTTTAAAATAAGTGGGGTGTGGAACTTTATTACCAAACAGGCGGTTTATTTCATTGTGGACCTTTTCCTTAATTTTTATCTCTTTTAATAATTTGTCTTTTTTATCCTTAAATGCCTTGACATCTTTTCCATCTGTGTACGAAATCATAATCAAGCCGTCCTGGTAACTGATCGGAATGATTTGACGAAGAAAACTATTTGTCGTCATTCTACGTAAGTTGTTAAACCAAACACCTTGTTGCCTAGATGGATATTTTGCATATATTCGAAGTAACTCTGCTGCGTGAACACACTCTGTATCTTTATGTATTGATTTTAATAGTTCAAATTGTTTGAGTTGTCCGCCTTTAATAGCAAAGATAACTTTTGTTCCTTGATATATTTTGGCGTTTTTTGTAATAACTTGAAAATTTTCACCTTGTCTTTGAACATTGGTAACAAAACTTTCATTTTTACAAATAGACCCATTGCGTTGAGTTTCTTGAATCATCAAATTGCACAAATGGGTGAGACCCTCTTTTAGTATATAATATTGTACATTGACAAAATCTTCTTTGAATGTGTTGAGTGCGTCATACGCATTCATTATTTTTATTTCTGAAAAATACCCAAACATGTCAACAATTTCCTGGGATATTTCTTCGTTGTTACACATATTCATAAACTCATATAGCGTAATTGATTTTAGTTTGTTCTTTGAAAACGATTTAGACTTTTTTACTATATCACGAAAATACTTGTCAAGAATTTTGTTTACATCAGAAATAAACTCTATATTTCCGTCATTATCGTATAAATAATCAATTGTTTGTGGTAATGGAATTTTATTCAAATTATATCTTTTGATGAGTCTCTCCAATAATTTGTGCTTATTGCTGAAACGCGCAGCACCGGTCTCGTATTGTGGTTGTTGCTTTGTTGCAATACGCCCCCCCCAATATCTTCGCTCGTCTAATAATAAGACGCGCTTATTCTTGGATAATTTCAGTGCGCTATTGATGCCCGCAATTCCACCGCCGACAATAATAACATCGTAATTTTCGTTTGTCATATGTAATTCTGTTTTAATTATATATGACATTAAAAATATTGAAATTATAATTGAATAATGAAATATTATAAAATGGCTAAAGTCATTATACAAATAAGACAAAGTGCCGGCAGTCCAAATATAATACAATGGCGACAGATTTGACTACAACGTTCTTGTGTCATTTCATTACAATTTCTTTGACATAGTTTTTCTTCGTCTATATTTTCAATAATCAACGGTTTCGTTTCATCTTCTTCTAGCATCACATCAGAATATTTTTTTTGGTTTTTAACAATATATTCGTTTCTGTTTGACAGGGCGTCTTTTTTTGATTTCAATGCTAATTCGTAATTGAAAAGCGAAGGTGTGCTTGTAGATTTGAGGAGGGGCCATGTATGTGGTCGCGCCAATCCTGGATCTAAGTTTCTCAAATCGCGGTATCTTTCCTTCGAACAGTTATAAGAACACAAATATGTATCTCCACAAAGATAAATATTATCACATCCATTGATATTGAATAACTTCGCACAATTTGAACAAACGATGTTGTCTTGACCCATCATTGGCATGCTTTTCTGGCGGTATGTATGTATTGGTTTATCTATAAGAGTTGTTGTCTTTTATTTCAATTTTATTTATAAAATAAATGATTATTATAAGTATCGTTGTAATGGGATATAGCAAAGACAAGCGCGTGAAAATACAAAGAAAAAGCGCAAAATTATTAATGAAAAAGTTTCCACACTACTTTTACAACACAACTCGGAAAAATGGAATTGTAGATATCAAATTTAGATCGCCGCGTTTGACGCAAAAGATTTTTTAATTTTTTCAAAGCACAAAATGTTAGTAGACTTTCTACATATTATTAATATGCCAATAACTCCCAATAATAAATAATAAAGTAGATTTACATACTTAGATTTTATAAATATTTTAATAATGAAGTCGCTGATACCAAACGCAAATATATATATAAAAACCCATCCAATCTGATCGTAATTATTCATATTATATACAATAGTGAAATAATATATTTACAGATTTAACAAAATTAACAAAATAATATACAACATATATAATATGAGCGAAATTCAAAAAGAAATATTAAAACAGTCATGTGTTTCACAATCTCAATATTTACAAAATATTGCCTCTCTTCATAGTCATATTGATAATACAAATGAAGGAATAAAAAACGCGAGTTATGAACGTTACCTAAATCGCAAAAAAGGAAAGGTGTTTTCAAATCAAGGTAAAACAATTGCTCCAGAACCCTCTAGTGGAAACAAGACGCAAAGTGTTTCATTGACAAGTAAAGTTACCACTGATTGTGCGTCTAATTTATGTAATTAAATTGAAGAAATGGTTTAAATAATGCTTGTTATTGTGATTTATATCATGACAACAACAAGCATCGAGGGAGAGACAATCGGTATTGATTTGGGTACAACATATAGTTGTGTGGGAGTATGGCAAAATGACAAGGTAGAAATTATTGCAAATGATCAAGGAAATCGTACAACACCATCTTGGGTAGCATTCAATTCTGAAGAAAAACTGGTGGGAGAAGGGGCCAAGAGTCAATATAATACTAATCCAACAAATACTATTTTCGATGCCAAGCGATTGATGGGGTATAAGTTTGATGATCCACAAGTTCAACAAGAGTTGAAGAAGTTGCCTTATACCGTCGTGAGTGGTGCAAACAATATTCCAAAAATTCAGGTTTCTTACAAGGAAGAACCCAAGGAGTTTACCCCCCAAGAAATCAGTTCATTTGTTCTAGAAAAAATGAAAATGACCGCAGAGGCATATCTTGGCAAAGAAGTAAAAAACGCAGTGATTACTGTTCCGGCTTATTTTAACGATGCTCAACGCCAGGCTACCAAAGACGCCGGGTTGATTTGCGGACTGAACGTCTTGCGGATTATCAACGAACCAACCGCCGCCGCAATCGCGTATGGACTAGACAATAAATCCGAGGAGGAGCGCAATATCATTATTTATGACGTGGGTGGCGGTACACTGGATGTTACGCTGCTAACGATTGATGATGGTATTTTTGAAGTGAAGGCGACTTCTGGCGACACGCATTTAGGTGGAGAAGATTTTGACGCAAATTTGATGCAACATTTCGCAACAGAATTTAAACGGAAAAATAAACAAGACCCGCGCGAATGTAAAAAGGCGATGGCAAAGTTGAAAAAAGAATGTGAAAAGGTCAAGCGCTCTTTGTCTTCTTCTACTCAAGCCCATCTAGAGATTGATAGTTTATATAACGGGATTGATTTTAACTCTACGATCACGCGCGCAAAGTTTGAGCAGTTAAACTTGCCACTCTTTCAGAAGTGTCTTAAGTCCGTTGAACAAGTCCTCATGGATTCAAAGGCTAGTAAAGCACATATTGATGAAATTGTACTTGTTGGTGGTACAACTCGCATTCCGAAGATGCAGCAGTTGCTGAGCGACTTTTTTGGTGGAAAGAAGCTATGTAATTCAATTAATCCCGACGAAGCAGTCGCGTATGGCGCAACAGTCCAGGCTTGTTTGTTGTCGGGAAATCAATCGGACAAGCTTAAAGATTTGTTGCTTCTTGATGTGGCGCCCCTGTCACTCGGTTTAGAGACTTCGGGTGGTGTTATGACGGCGTTAGTCAAGCGTAATAGTTCAATTCCCATTCAAAAAAAGCAAACATTTTCGACTTATGCGGATAATCAACCCGGTGTTTTGATTCAGGTTTATGAGGGTGAGCGAGCAAAGACGAAGGATAATAATAAATTGGGTCAGTTCGAGTTGAGTGACATCCCCCCTATGCCACGCGGACAACCTCAAATTGAGGTCACATTTGATGTGGACGCAAATGGTATTTTGACTGTTAGTGCGGAAGAAAAGACCACTGGCAAAAAACAAAATATCACTATTACCAACGACGGTTCGCGACTCAGCGAAGCCGATATTGAGAAAATGGTACAAGAGGCTGAAATGTTTAAGGAAGAAGATGAGCAAATTCGTAAGCTTCAAGAAGCGCGAAACAAATTTGAAAACTATTTGTATCAAATGAAAGAGACTATTGAAGACGAATCCCTTAAAACAAAACTGGGAGACAATTATGAAACTATCAAAGACAAACTGACCGAAGCGGAAGGAGTTCTTGAAGTGGAACAAGTTTCTTGTGAAGAATATGAGCGCGCACAGCAAGAACTTGAGGGCTTTATCAACCCGATCATGCAAGATGTTGTCAAAGAAGGGGGTGGCGAATTTGCTGGTGGACAAAGCGCCCCCACTCCTCCGCCGCAAGATGTTCCGTCTGAACCACCAATCGAAGAAATTGATTAATTTTTAAGAATACCATTTTATTTTTTTAGATTTTCCTTTTATACCAGGCGGTTGTTGTAGTGAAGGACTCGCGCGTTCTTTCTCTTTTTCATCCAATGATGAGTAAAATATTTTTCTTTTAGACTTATTATCAATTTGGGGTGCGTGAGATTGTGAATTTGAAGTGTGTTGTTTTGTGTTACCATTTCCCATATTTTTATATAATCTATAAATTTAAATTATATAAAATTTAAATAATTTATTGTTAGACAATGTATTTAAAAAACATCTTCAATCAATTTAAGTTGTTCTTCAGTAAGATTATTTGGCTGGACAACATGAAAACACAAAATAAGATTTCCTACTAACTCGCCACGATGAAAACCGAGATTATTGATTATTTTTTCATCTCCATTTTGTACAACATTTCCACGCGAACTCGTAAACTTTATACTCTTTCCATTAATGTGTTCCAAATTAAATTCAAACCCGCACAGACTGTCTTTGTATGAAATGCTTTTGTGTAAAATCAAATCAATTCCCCTGCGACTATATTCGCGATGTTCCTCTAATATAATTTTCACTTTTACATTACTAGCAATTCCATCTTTGATATTGCCTTTTTGAGAAATATCTATCATCTCATTTTTATCAACACCTCTCTCAATGTTCATGTATATTGTTTCACTTTCTGTTTTACGCATGCGTCCTTTTGCTATTTCTCGTTCAAGGTGTATTGGAATACAACAACCATTGTAAGACTGTTGATAGGTGACGAGTTGTTCTATTACTATATCATCGGGTGACTCATCAAATAATTTTCCACCATTAAACGACATTGACGGATTCATAAAAATACTGGGATCAAATGGGATATTTTCATCTTTTCCGGGCATACCAAAAACCGCCGCAAAATCATTAATTTGCTTCCCTTTGCCCTTTTTTACACCGCTATCTATTGCAGACGATAGCATTTCCGAAAAAAAGTTATTCAGGTCCATATTGACGCCAACGTTTTCGTAGTCAACGACGTTATCGCCTATATTGTTGAAATCGTAAATTCTTCGTCGGTCTTTGTCTTTCAATGTGTCATAAGCTTCATTGATTTTGAGATATTCGTCTTTACTATTCGGGTTTTTATCTGGATGTTTTTCAATACTCATTTTGCGAAACGCTTTTTTAATTTCATCGTCGGATGATGTAATTTTCACCCCTAAAATTTCGTAATAACTCATATTATTTTAATAATTAAAGACATATAATTCCTTTTATATATTTTTATAAGAGGATGACTTTTGATTCGTTTATGATTCCAAATAAAAAATGCTTTGTTGAATTTTATGAAAAACGACAAAATGAAAATAACTTGAATATTTTACTCTATGGTCCGCGAGAAAGTTGTAAAACATCCTTGATTGAATGTATTATTCGGAATTTTGTTGAAAAATACAAAGACAAACGCAAGGAAAAACAAATAATATTCAGATTGAACGCATTTGACGAAATAAACTTACAGTCTCATCACAATGAAATGAGTATATTTTGTCAAAATAATACAAATACAAATAAAATTGTTTACATCGACAAGTTTGAGTTTTTTGGAGATCACAATCAACAATTGCTCAAGATGTATATAGATAAATACAATGGTGCCAAAAAAACAAATAAGATATTTTTCATTGTTGAAACAGCGCACATTGAAAAAGTTCGCGATATTATAAAATCAAGACTAAATATTTTTAAAACGGAACCACTTACAAACGTTCAATATAGCAACATTTTGACACCTATGTTAGAAAATGAAAATATTACAATTGATGAAGATACATTAGACCAGGTTGTCAATGTACCGAATATATGTATTTCTTCGTTGAAAAATATTGTCAATAAGTGTAAACTATTAGAATACAAACATATTTCGTCAAATGAATTGCCGTTATTATGTAGCTTCATTGATTTCACAATATTTGACAACTTTTTTGAATCATTAAACACCAACGTAAAGGGGTCTTGTGATATATTACTTTCATTGTATGACGAAGGATATGATATTAGTGATATTTATTTCTTCATGTACGAATACATCAAGACGCAGAAAAAGACAAAACTTTACTGTATAGTAGAATTACTATGTTTCTATATTAATGAAATTTACAATGGAAACTACAGCAAAATAATGATGGTGATAATGACATATGAAATACAGGAAAAATTGGTTACAGAAAATAAAGTGTTATAATAATGAGTAAGAATCAAGTCATCAAAAAATATGTTGATATATTTGATGACTTCATTAAGTCCAACTTTATTTCCGAGAATAATTACTATATATTCAACCACATTACTTTCAAAAAAATAATTTATGAAGGACATCTTGAATCATTTTTGACACGACTCAAAGAATATTATTACAAGAACAAGTATTTTTATATTGTGAGACCCGAGATTACGCACACTCAGTTCAACACTATTTTGAGACAAATATGTAAAAAGAACAATATTCATATTGAAAATAAAATAAAATATGAAAATTCAAAATATAGCCCCGAGTATCATATATTTTTAAAATAACTTCCTGAGCGAATATACAAGTTTTGCTTGTTATTGTGTTGATAGGTTTAGGCGAGACTTCTATTAGTTTCGCATTCGGCATTATTCTTTAATTTCTTGTACGTTTGATGCCACCATTTGCAGCGGTTGTTCTACTTGTTTTTTGTTTATAGATGTGTTCGCCATTGGGGTTTTATTTCCTGACTCGATTGAAACGTCAATTACTTCCGGAATATTCACTTCTTCTGTATCTACTGAAATTGTGGCATTTTTTTTTTGTGTTATATTATTTGGAGTATACCCATTTTTTTTTTTTTTTTTTTCAGTTTTTCGTTTTTTTTTACGATCCTTTGCAAAGTTTCCCTTTTTTTTTAAACCTGTATCAAACACTTTAAAAGACGAAGACCCAACTCCGGGGGCGACAATACCCATTGCAGGAAATAATAATAATGTAACCGCTATGGCCAATCCCCCCGCAGTCATACGACGAAGCGCACCCGGACCCTCTTTTTTTATAATCTTTTTCATTTTGTTTCTCATAGTATTTTCAATTGTTTTCCTTTTGGCTTTACCTTCTTCCAAATTTATTTGTTCTTCTGTTGTTAATTTTTCTCCCGTTTTCTCTTTTTTGGTCATTTCTTCTTCAGTTTTTTTAAAAAATAAAAGACTATTTTGGTCTTGTTTCAATGACTCGATATTAGAATCTAATATTTTTTTTTCTTCTGCGGTAACATCATTTTCAAGCGGTGTTTGATTATTATAATTCTGTATTAAATTACTTTTACTACTAAGTTTATAGCAGAAGCTTTTTTTTTTTTTTTTTGGCTTTTTTTTTTTTTTTTTAACAATTTGTAAGTAGTTGGACATGTTTCATTTACATCAAGATGAAATATTAATAAAGCTCTATCAGAATCGTCATCACTGTTCCCGTTTTTATTTTCGGTCGGGTTATTTTGTTGTCTAGATTCCATCACCTTTTCATTTTGTGACACTATTTCCGTTGATACTACTTGATTTGGTTGAACTATTTCCGTTGATACTACTTGATTTGGTTGAACTATTTCCGCTGATACTACTTGATTTGGTTGAACTATTTCCGCTGATACTACTTGATTTGGTTGAACTATTTCCTCTTCAACTACCTCCGGTTGCACGGCTGATGAACCGCCGCGTTTAGGGTATCTTTTTTTTTTCAGTGTGTAATTTTTTTTTTTCCTTTTTTTGATTTT
>ENA-OSJC01002513-OSJC01002513.1-marine-metagenome-genome-assembly--contig:-NODE-2513-length-13794-cov-13.796092_pt1 | contig 13794 bp, 9 predicted proteins | sample MGYA00237885_ERZ534234 | MGnify/ENA primary metagenome ERZ534234 (study PRJEB26413, sample SAMN06343907) | marine metagenome | isolation source: coastal waters | place: Atlantic Ocean: West Antarctic... | reverse complement strand
CCTTCGGACTCTAATAAGAGTATTGAGAATGCGGTAAATTGTTTGGAGATAGAGGCCGCATCAAACACTGTGTTCGACGTAATTGGGATACTGTATTCAAGGTTCGCCAATCCAAAACCATTACTGTGAATAATCTTGCCGTCTTTGACCACTGCGACAGCTAATCCGGGTGATGTCGCGCTGTCCCATCGTGCCAAATACTGATCGACTTTTCCCGAGGGAGTTAGCGCTTTCCTAGAAATACTCTTCACCTCTAATGTATATTTTGCGGGCACTTTAGCATTATTAAAAGATTGTATTTCAAGTACATAGGTTCCAGTTACATCAGACGTAATAGTCGCAAGTTCTTCTCCAAAATTACTGGTTAAATCGAAGACATCAATTTTTTCTCCTTTAGTATCAAAAGTGGTAATCATCAGATCTCCTCCCTTTTGTACTAATCGAAATTCTGCAAACTGGTCTTTCGTTAGTGCAATGTCGTACCGATGTTTGTCTGAATTTTTTATCTCTGATTGAACCTCTTCATTCTCTTCCAAAATCCACTTTTCAGATTCAGCAGAAACCAAGTTAATGGGAAAAAGTGTAAATATTAAAAGTGTGAGTTTAGTTTTGTTGTATATAGGCATGTCAATTGGTTCTCGATCAATAAATGTTGTATCAATCTATCCCTATTGACTGGGCATTTCGACCGAATAAAAAAGTCGAACCTTTTAATACAAAGATTTTTCGTTAGACTTTCTTAAAAACCCGTATCGATTTATTAATTTACCTTACCAAGTTGCCTTTTACGATATTGAGTGGGGGTTAGGCCTATGTGGATTTTAAAAGCGGTATTAAAAGACGATTTTGAATTAAACCCAACTTGATACAAAATCTCGAGAACGGTGAGTTTATGTTTTACATGATTTTCTAATAATTTTGCGGCCGCTTCAATTCTATATCGATTGATAAAATCAAAAAAATGTTGACCCATCTTATGGTTGATTAAAATCGATAAGTTCTTTGAGGGAATCTTCATTTGTGTGGCTAACTTTTGCAGAGTAAGTGATGGGTCTAGATAAGGCATCTCTTTGTACATATATTCTTTGATACGCATAATTTCCAGATTAGTACCCAAATCAACATCTTGATCTTTTACGCTATCGGTATTTACCTGACCTTGATGTAACAAGGTTTCAACTAACTGCAACTCACTACTCACTCCACGAAATAGTTCCGGGAAAAATAATACCTTCAAAATAAACCCCGTGGTCACAGACAAAGCCGAAAACCCCACAACAATCTGCAGCCAATTAAACACCTGATCATAAGATGTAAAAGCAACAATCTCTTTGACAGTAGCTATCGAACCCACAATAAAAAATACCAAAGTAAGTTGTTTTAACCATTGGTAACTTTGATTGCTAGTTTCAGTATAATTTTGCAGATAAATACGTCTAAATTTTCGCAAAGTAAAACCCACCAGTAGAATATAAGATAACCATTGAATGTTGATCGCGGCCGATATCAAGTCTCTGTTGGTTAGATCTAACATTGACAAAAGGTTAACAAAAACAAAAGGTATGGTATGCGATAGATAGGTCAACTTTAATTTAAAATTTTGATAACAAATGGCCAACACATATAAATAAAACACGGGCATTTCAAGAAACGAAAATGTGATACGAAACAGCTCCCTCTCATTTGTACCTGGCAGCAGAATCCACACAAACCAACCACTAATATTGAGTGCCGTTAACATTAAGAACACCGCAAGAAGGCGATTCCCAATCTTATTTTGTGTTTTGACGCTCAGCAGAAATCCTGCCAAAAGCAATAATACAAAAACGCAAAGCACACCGATAATATTAATTAACTGCAATATCTACGAACCTCTACGGTTATATTTACGAAAAACAAAATTGAAAAAAGTAGCCCGCCTATATTCATCCGATCCAATGCTTCATTAAATTTGTCTAAAATAACTAATAAGGGTTTTAATGAAATATTAAAATCCTTGGTTTCGCACTCATTCATTTTTATATTTTGCTGTTGCCAACAGTTACTTAATCTGCGTTCTGTAATATAAATTCCAAGTTCCAGAATTCGATTCCACAATATCTGGCAATCCACTGAGATATCGAAAATCTGCGAGGAAGACACCACCACAATCGACTAAACCAATTAATAACACTGGTAATCATAGTTTGTTCATATCTAATTCAACTTTATTTGAATAAGTGACTTAGAGTCTAAACCGAATGGAAGGACTTTTGAAGTACTTAGATACTAGGTGTTGGAGGGGGTAGGAACATTTATTCCCAAATAAAAAGGGGTTTAGGACGATCCTCTCCTACTGCATCACCCTATCGTACACTCTCTGTAGGTATGCCCATGGTATGCATAACTCAATCGTTCTATAGAGTCGATTACAGGGGACCCCAGACTCTATATCAAAGGGGGTCTTCGGGGCATTCTCTCCCTAAGGTCGCGAAATGGTTTAAGGATGGGATGGAGTCCTCTAAGGATTTGCGACTCCCTGTATCAAGGTGAGTGGTTTTTAACGTTTTGCGAACATATTTACGATCTTCTCTAATCCCCATTTAACATTGCTATTCTTAAACTCGACTTATGATTTGCAGTAATAGCAACCGTTTGCAACTTTCTTTGTAAAAACCCCCATTTTTGGGGCGTTTTGTAACAGGCTTGTAACTAATAACTCTATATAAATCAATGGGTTATGACCACTCTACTATTCCCACTCAATAGTAGCAGTATTTGAAACCCTTATATAGCAAGGGATACAGGGGTATTTTTTTAACTGTGTCAAATGTGTGTCACTACGACTATATAGATTACCGATCCTACTTCTATTGACCTACTTTACCACCTATAACGACACACTGTGTCTCAATAAAACCACCCTATTTACAGTTCTACACTCGATCTAAGACGACTTCAGAACCACTCTCAAGAAATGGAGAGAGAGGGAGGAACACTCTGCAATATACCTCACATGCTAGGAGGAAACTGGTAGAATATCGATCGGTGCAAAATCTATTTTAACTTACCACTAGATTGAAACGATCTGAATCTGATTTGATATGTCAACTCGTCTTCCTGATGGAAGTCTATGGTTATACCCCAAGGCAAACGTTAACTCTTTATTCGATCTTGACATAATAATGGAGAATTTTATGAAACTATATCTAATCTATATTGCCATGGCACTCAGTCTATCTGCCTGTAGTGATGCCCCCGAAGGTTCGAATGCTGCTGCCCCATTGGCTCTCAAGTCTGGTGTCATCAAAGAAAACATGGATCAGTCGATCAAACCAGGTGACGACTTTTTTAATTATGTGAATGGCACATGGTTGGATAAAACCGAAATCCCGGCGGACAAGTCTAGTTACGGTGGATTCACAGTGCTGCATGACGAAGCTCAAGACAATGTTATGGCCATTATTACATCCACATCAGAAGGTAGTTTTGCCAAAGGTACCGACGAACAAAAAGTAGGAGATCTATATCGATCCTATATGGATATGGAAACTCGCAATAAACTTGGTATTCAACCAATCGAACCTGAGTTGGCGAAAATTGACTCCATCCAAACCTATGACGATTTGGCTGTGTATTTAGCCCATTCCAACAAATATAACTATGGATCTCCGTTTAGTGTTGGTCAATATGTGGACTTTAAAAACCCATCTAAGTATATGATCCTGACCTGGCAAGGCGGACTCGGATTACCTGATCGTGAGTACTATTTTAATGAGGACGAATCTAACCAAAAAATTCGTGCTGGATATGTTAAGCATATTGCCAAAATGTTTACGCTGGCTGGACTAGCAAATGGAGAATCCAACGCAGATATTATTATGGCAATAGAAACCCGACTTGCTGGCGAGCATATGAAAAAGGAACAAACCAGAGACATGGTCGCACTGTACAACCGGGTCGAGCAATCTGACCTTGCGAGTTTGATGCCAAAGTTTAACTGGACTGCATTTTTGCAAGAGGCCCAACTAGGTGACGTGGATGCTCTGGTTATTACCCAGATAGATTACATGAGTGCACTCGATGAGATTATTAGTTCTACCACTATTGCAGACTGGAAGACCTTCCTCAACTGGGGACTAATCAACAGCACCGCAGGTCAGCTCAATGCCGAACTGGATCAAGCTAATTTCGAATTTTACGGCAAGCAGCTCAGAGGAGTTGAAGAGCAATTACCTGAGTGGCGCAGAGCGGTAAACCTACTCAATGGCAATGTTGGCGAAATCATTGGTAAGGTGTATGTGAAACGCCACTTCCCCTCCGAAGCCAAAGATCGCATGTTGGTGATGGTCGACAATCTACTCAAGGCCTATGAGGTCAGTATTAAAGAGTTAGATTGGATGACAGAATCAACCAAGATACAAGCCCTGGACAAACTCTCCAAATTTACTCCGAAAATTGGTTACCCTGATCAGTGGAAAGATTACTCTCTACTGACCGTGGATAGCACCGATCTGTTCGGTAATATGCAGCGTTCTGCAGAGGTTCAGTATCAAGAAATGCTGGTTAAGCAGAAGGGCCCCGTGCAAAAGCATGAATGGGCTATGAACCCACAAACTGTTAACGCCTATTACAATCCACCAATGAATGAGATTGTGTTTCCAGCTGCCATACTGCAGCCACCTTTCTTTAACATGGAAGCGGAAGACGCCGTTAACTACGGTGCTATAGGTGCTGTTATTGGTCATGAAATCGGTCATGGATTTGATGATTCCGGTAGTACTTTTGATGGAGATGGTGTGCTGAGGGACTGGTGGACAGATGCAGACAAGACTGAGTTTAATCTGCGCACGGGTAAATTAGTAGACCAGTTCGACTCTTACGAGGCCCTTGAAGGACTTAATGTGAATGGTGAGTTCACTCTGGGTGAAAATATAGGTGACTTAGGAGGTATTAGCATCGCACTAAAAGCCTATCACGCATCCCTAAATGGCCAAGAGGAGCCAGTTATCGATGGTTTTACCGCAAATCAGCGTGTGTTTATTGGATTTGGCCAGGTATGGGCAAACAAGTATCGGGATGAATCTCTACGTAATATGATTGGCACCGATCCTCATTCTCCAAGCATATTTAGAGCCAACGGTTCTGTTCGCAATGTGCCTGAGTTTTATGAATCTTTTGATGTACAAGAAGGTGATGCACTGTATCTAGCACCAGAAGCACGGGTTAAAATCTGGTAGTCCTGTAGTTTGATGCAAAAAATCCCTCACAGGACACCGTGGGGGATTTTTTTGGGCAGATGAACTTAAACCGAACTCATGAAAATTCTCGTTTCACTGTTAAGTATCCCGTCAGTAACGATAACCTCTAACATATCGATTGGTAGGATTTTCCCATTTCTTTTTACCAATACCTCCTAGCATGTCAATAGCATGACGTAATCTCGATCGTATGTATGAACTAGAACAGAATAATCCTCAGTTATCGCAGAAGAAATACTCGATGAGTATCTAAGATAAGTCACACTATGAATTGCGACTCCCTGTGTCACATTCATTTACAATAAAATTGGATTTAGGGACGATTTACTCCCAAATAAAAAGGGAGTTAGGACGAACCTCTCCCCCTAAATTACCCTATCGTACACTAGACCAGACTCTTAAGTTTTACCTTGATTTTATGGCCAACCAACTTAAAGTCTTCACCGACACAATAAAGTGAAGGCACCATCAATAAGGTTACAAACAGAGCAAAAAGTACACCAAACGCCAATGCTAAGACTGCTGGTTTTAAAAACTGAGCGTCAGTGGATCGTTCGGCCATAATCGGCATTAAACCAATAAAGGTAGTCACGGAAGTTAATAAAATAGGTCGAAACCTAGACACTGCAGATTCGACGACAGACTCGAAGGCTGACTTACCTTGGTCTCGCAATTTGATGATGTAGTCAACCAATACCAAATTATCGTTAACTACAACTCCCGCGGCTGCACCAATACCAAAATAAGAAAATATAGACATAGATACACCAAATAGAAGATGCCCGTAGATAGCACCCATAAAAGCAAAGGGGATAGCTATAACAATCAGAATTGGTAAGAAGTACGACCTAAACCCAATGGCAATGAGTGCATACATAATGAAAAAAGCGGTCAGATAAAGCGATCCGATCTCACTAAAAAATCGTTCCTCGTCCTCTTGTCGACCACTATTGCCGACAACAAGTCCGGGATATCGTTTTTTAAATCCCTCCAAAAAGTTATCACTCACATCCCTCTCAATGTCATTAGCCAGATCATCGTCAACCTGCGCAGAGACCCTTACCATGCGCTCCCCGTCTCGACGTTGAATCCTTTGTACTCCACTGGCCAATTCAATATCGACTACTGATAAAAGAGGAAATTCACGACCATCATCTGATCTAACCATAAAGTTATTCAAGCTTTCCAAATTTTGACGTTGATCTTTTGGGTACTTCACCATGACTTTAACGTCACCATTTTCACGAGGCAGACGCTGTATCTCCTCACCATAGTATGCTTGGCGTATCTGTTGTGATACTTGAGTCAAAGTAACACCGAGATTTTCAGCTCCAGGCAAAAGATCAATGTGTAACTCGTCAGTCTCACCACGCAAATTGTCTCGAACAAAAACCGTGCCATCATAGCTATACAGGTGCATCTGCAGCTCTTTACTTGCTTGTCGGAGTACATCCATATCACGATGACGCAGTAAATAACTGATCTGAGGACCTTGATCATTCAAGGTATATTGGACTGTGATGTTTTGCGCATCTGGAATGTCCCCCACCAAATTACGCAACCGAATTGCCGTTTGCTTGGCTGAAAGATATCGTCTTTCCGGTGGAGCCAACTTCACAATGGCAATGACGCTATCTCGACGAGAACGGGTATACCAACCTTCCACCAAATCCCCAGAATCGTCCTCCGCCTGAGCTTCATTTTCGACTTGAGTGATGAGTTCCCGTTCAGCCATCTGAAGTTGCTCCAAGACCTCTAGTGCGCGCGCATACGGTGTCCCTTCGGGCAACTCAACGTTGATAAAGATCTCTTCACTCTCCACTTCTGGACTGAAGCTAAACTTGACCCAACCGCTGCTGAAAAAACCAACACTGATAATAAATGCGGAAATAAACACAGCAACCGTAATATATCGATAGGCGATGGCAGTTTTGATCAATCCACGGTAGGTTATGTTCGCAAAACTAATGATGCTTTTTTCAATACGTTTTTGCAGACTCGCTAATCGACCTAAATTTTCACGATGCCGAAGTTTCCTTAAATGGGATGGCAAAATAAGAAAGGCTTCGAGTAAAGAAATACTAAGAGCGAGGGTAATGACAATGGACAACTGCCGAGTTACCTGGGCATCGGGTCCTGAAATAAAGAACCAAGGAGCAAAGGCAATGATCGTCGTGAGCACTGACAAAAATACAGGTTTACTGACTAATAAGGCTCCCTCTACAGCACCTTCGACCCCACCCCCCATTGTATTCGTCTGATTGTGGATGCTCTCTCCCACTACAATGGCGTCATCTACGACTATGCCAAGCACCAACAAGAATGCAAAGGTTGATAAAACATTCAGAGAGACGTCAAAGGTCGGTAGTAGTGCAAATGTACCCATGAAGGCAACGCTAATCCCCACCGTTACCCACAATGCAACCTGAGGTCTAAGTGACAAAATTAAAACCAAAAATACTAATATAAGACCCGCAATCGCAGCACTACTAATTGTCGCCATTCTCGATTTGTAGACGTCCGCCGTGTCATTCCACATCATAAGACTAACCCCTGCGGGCATACTCTCTTGGCGCTTTTCCATCCAGGCTCGCACCGAGTCAGAGGACTTAACAACCTGCATATTGTCGGTAGACATTATTTGTAACAACACAGAAGGTTCTCCATTGACAGTGGCGAGAATTTCTTCATCTTCATATCCATCAACCACTCGAGCAACGTCCCCCACGGTGACCCTACCTCCGTTGCTATTTTGACGAATCACAATAGCCTTAAAGTCGGGTTCACTATCAGCTAGGTTTCTCGCCCTCAACAGAACATCACCTGTTTCAGTTCTAATTCGACCAGATGATAAGTTAACAGAACTATTGCGAATGGCAGCTGCTACTTCCGAAAAGTTCGTACCGTAACGACGCATGGACTCTTCTGATAATTCTATAGACACTTCTTCTCTACGAACACCAAATAGGTTAACAATAGACACAAATGGTAAGGCACCAATTTCGTCCCGCAAAGTTTCGGATAAACGATTTAATGTTCGCTCGTCAAGATCACCATGCACCGCGACTCGAATCATCTCCTGTCGGTATATCTGGCGTACGACACTAGGATTTTCAATATCCCGAGGCATCGCATTTACCGAATCGACGGCGTTTTTAATTTCATTGATGAATGTTTCTATATCTACATTGGAGTGGCTTAACACATCTAACTGAGCAATCCCTTCCTGAGCGGTTGAATAGACACGTGCAATGGTGTCGATATTTTTTAGTGCACCTTCAATACGGAAGAGAATTTGTTCCTCGACTTCCTGAGGTGCAGCCCCAGGCCAAACCACCTGAATCTTGACACTATTATCTTTAAACGATGGAAAGACTTCTCTCTCCATCGCGGTAAAACCAAGAAATCCAGAAAGTAAAATGCCGACCATAAGCAGATTTGCCGCAACAGGATTATTCGCCCACCATCCAATAATCTTCCTCATATCTTAGGACTCTGCCGATTGATCATCAGAACTAACCAAGTTACGGTGTGCGATCGAAAACTGCATACCCTCGATAGGGTTGGGAATAGACGATGTGATGACCTGATCACCAATATCCAGACCTACACTCACCACCGATTCTGTCTCAGAACTATAGGTCACATCAACACTTCTTATCTCTAGTTTTCCATCATTATTAACCACGTAGACCTTGTCTCCTGCTCGAAGTGCTTCTCTAGGAATAATGTAGGCATTTTCCAGAGTACGTCCAACAATTTCTACCGTTACGAATAGGCCAACTGCGAGAGGCATACCGGTTTCAGATGCACCTTCAGCATAAGGATTCTTCACTTCTGCTGTACCAAAAAGCATCCGAGTGGAAGGGTCAATAGAGGCATCTAATCGATTCAGTTGCCCCGTCCATAGATGTTCACGTCCAGCTACTTTTGCAGAAATTTTGACCGGCACCCTATTGTAATTTGTAGAGACAAAACCTATCGGTAATCCAAGGGTTGCCAGTTGTGAATCATTCAATGGTAATCGTATCTCGACGCTATCATTACCAAATGCTCGACCAATTCGTGTGCCGGGACTAATATACTGACCCACGGCAACCGAAGTACTAATAACTCGACCATCAAATGGTAAACTAATTTGGGTCCGACTAAGATTGACCTTCGATTGATCCAAGTCAGATTGAGCAGATTTTAACTTAGCATTGGCTTCAGCCAGTTGGGGTATTTTCAAAGCTAAATCAGAGGATTTCCCCTCATTACGCAACTGATACTGAGCAACCTCAGCATCGGCTTTAGCTTGCTGAACTCTGACCTCAGCCTCGGCAACACGGGCCTTACTTTGATTAACAGCAAACACATAATCTATCGATTCAATAGAAACCAATGGCACACCTGGTTTGATAATTCCACCTTCAACAAACTCGGTTGAAACTTCAATCACTCTACCTGCCACCTGAGAGACAATGTCGATCTGAGTTTTTGCTCTGACCTCTCCCTGAGTAATGACCTTCAAATCTATATTGGATGCTTTAACCACTTCCACAAAAACGGTCATTGCCCTTCGATCTTCTTTCTTTTTATCCGGTTCTGGTTTCATCGAGTTCAGTAGTGAGTATCCACCCAAACCAAAAGCAATAACAACAAGGGGTACTAAAATGTTAATGACTGTCTTGTTCACGGAGAATCCTAGGTTTTGAAGTTTTTGAAGTTTTTGAAGTTTTTGATGTAATATTAGAGTGGTCTCTACATGCACATAATAATAACAGTTACTTTCTCTCTATTAGGACGATTCAAAATATGAATTTGGATTCAAACATTTGACTAGTTTAAATGCGTTTCCATTAGAAGTAGAGAAGGCAAGAAATATATCACCTGAACCATTACGACCACCCGTAATACCTATGATCTATTGATATCAATCACTATAAGATATTCAGATTATGAAGATTCCCGTATCTAAAGTGACAACCCATCCTCTAAACGAGACGATCTATGATCTGTCCAATATTGATGATCTAGTGACAAGCATCACAAGAGTTGGTCTCCTCAGTCCTGCTGTTGTCAATCAAAGATACCAGTTGATCTCAGGACACAGAAGAATCGAGGCAGTAAGACGATTAGAGTGGGATGAAATTGAAGTTGAGATCGTTGAGACGGAATCTGAGGACGAAGAAAAGTCCCTGTTGATTCATTACAACAAACAAAGGGTAAAGACCTGTCGTGAGGTCTTGAACGAGGCAGGTATCCTGAAACCGATCTATGAGGTAGGGCAAGGTAAGAGATCAGACCTAACTTCTGTTCCACAGAACAAAGGTTCCAAGGGACGAGACGCATTAGCGGAATCAGTGGGTTTATCTTCAAGTCAGTTGGGAAAGTTATTGTTCATCGAGAAGGAGAATCCTGACTACATCAGATTCATTGACGAGGGAAAACTCACAGTATCCCAGTCATATATCCATCTATCTAGATTAAAGAATGAGAAGTCGATTGAGAAGACTCATCAATCTATATCAACTAAGGAGGGGACCCCTGACTTCACATTCCACAATAAGAGTAGTGATTCAATGACGGAGGTCGGATCAAAGACCGTTGATCTGATATTCACATCACCCCCTTATTGGAATAAACGAGTCTATGGTGATGTCTGTCTAGGTAATGAGAAACATCCCGATCAGTATGTGACGAACTTGGTTAACCATTTGCGAGACTGTTCTCGAGTCATAAAGGAAACTGGGTCGTTCTTTCTTAACCTGGGGGACACATACAGAGACGGTAACTTAATGAACATCCCACACAAGGTGATCATTGAACTACAGCATGCTGGTTGGATTCTTAGAAACACCATTATATGGAATAAGACAAATCCTAAACCGCATTCTAGCCGATCATCACTGAGTCCGACCTATGAATTCATCTTTCATCTGGTGAGGTCCAAAGGATATAAGTATCGACGAACTCTTGTTCCTAGTAAATATGACACTCGGTTTCACTTCCCTCGTCACCGTGATGTAGATGGATCAACAGTTGAAAATGTCTTTCCAATGATGCCAAGTGACGGCAAGAACCTGGGGGACTTTTGGGACGAATCTATTGTCCAGTCTGCGGTTGCGAAGAATCTTCCTAACTCGAACGGTGTTGAACATCCTGCACCATTTCCTGAACAGATAGTGACATTACCCGTCTTACAGACAACGGATGAAGGTGATCTGATCCTTGATCCATTTATGGGGACAGGAACTACGGGAAAGGTTGCGACAAGATTGGGTCGTAGATTTGTCGGATACGATATCAGTGATTATTTGGTTGAGTGATTAATCATCTAAACAACCCATTAACACCGACTTAAACCTCGATCTAAGTCGACTTCAGAACAACTCCCACACCCTTTTCAACTAAATAAACTTGCTAACCAATCAAATGTTAAAACTGTTGTGAAAACCTTTAATCCTACTAACCCTAAAAATAGAAATATAAAAATAACTTTGACTTTTCTGCTTTGAATATTTTTCCAAAGTAATAATTTATCTTTAACTTCCTTTTTTACTTCATCTATAGATTCTTTCATGAAAACCTCTTTTTATTGACTACTAATGAAATGCAATAGTAGTCATATCTGAAATTCTTGTGCCCAAAGGGATACAGAGGTATAAAACCACCCCGTTTACAGTTCTAAGACGACTTCAGAGCAACTCCCGTCGATGTATCAACCTCGCAGAAAGACTCTTAGAACTCTCCTCTGCAGGCACTCTCTAAATGATTTATTGCTTGTTTCTTGTACCTTCCAACCATTGATTGAACCTTTCTCTTCTCCTCTTGGTTTTGCCAGACCTTATCGTCATATTCACCACGAGTGTTATCAATCAAATCAATCTTATATCCAGTTCTGCTCTCTTCATCTCGAACTCTTGTTCTCGTCATTCCCCACTTCATATTACCCTTTGTATCTAAGTCTTCCATCGCATATGTAAATGAAGTCACTGGGTATCTTCTTCTAGTCTCTTCTTTCTGAACATGAATTGCTATATCCCAGTTAGAACCACGATGAAGATTTTCATACACGAGTAATGCATATCTAATGCCATCTGCTTTTGGGTTTCCCTTCACTGGATACTTACAAGAATCTATCTCTTCATCAATTCCAAAACAGTCTTTCCAGTGTTCATTCCACCAGGCATCAAACTTCATGTTCATCACTGCATCCTTTCCACCCCAATCAGAATACTTATCCCACTGAACTGTGTGGTCTGAACTCTCTTCTGCGTGTCGTAGGAACTTAAACCAATAGAGATAAATCCTCTTACGACACTGTATCCAAGTGTTATCTCGGTATTTCACATACTTAGATGATGGAGTAAATCTCTTCGGTTTAGTCATCTTCATAGTCTACTACTTCACTCTATTGTTCGCAGATTTTAGTTCAGACATTCATATAATTTATGTATGGATTGGGGAAATACTTTCCCCAACAAACTAAGAGAGAAAATTATGAAAAACTATATTAAAACGACAAAAAGAACACTGGGAACTATTGGAGTTGATTCGGGAACGATGATGTTCTGTGACCCATGTTATGTAATAAGAGAGTTGAATAACCTTGAAGAAGAGTATTGCAACTCTGACTCACCACTTGATTGGGAAGAGTTCAGTGCGACAAGACTTTCTGCTCTTTATGAGGGTAATGGTTCAGTTGTAAGTCTTAATGATTATAACTTTGCAGATGGAGCAGTCATGCACACTGGTTTCGGTGATGGTTGTTATGAAGTTGAAATTGAAGAAGGTGACTTTGGTAAATTTGGAAAAAGAGTTGTCTCTGCAAAGATAACTTTCATACAACCAAAAGACCTCGTCAGACACGACAAGGTAATCAACAAAGAAGACAACAAATATAAAGACAGAGAAGACTGTTCAGATTTGCAAATAGACCTTCAAATACCATATGTGAAATATGGGAATGTAGAAGGCATTTCAAGGGAGTGTGCATAATGAAGAAGACATACAGAGTTCCAGTCCTAGGGTTCATCAATACAGAGATAGATGTTCAAGCAAACTCTATAGAGGAAGCAATCAAACTTACTTACTTACAAAGAAATGAATGAAGACACCTCAAGGTTTCAACTCAATTTCTACTACGACACTATTGAAGATGATGTTGAAGAGGTTGATGTTGAAGCAGAGAGAGAAGAATACGAATCAAGGTTGAAAGATTACAGAAAAGCACTTAAAGAAATAGAGGTTGCGAAAGCACTTAGAGAAATACAGGAGTGTGCTTAATGAGAGGTTCTAAAGTCTCTTGAAAATCAAAAATAAGAATGCAGTAAGAATGGGGGTTTCAGAGACATGAAATTCCCCTCTTTCACTGGTTCTAAACCACTTACTTTAGAACCTTAATAACTGCAGTTTATTGTTTGCAGAATTAGTAGTTCTTAGACAATACAAAACCCTATATACCTATAGAGAAATAAAAAAGTCATACACACATGGTCGTGCATGAGAAGTAAGGGAAGTCATTGAGTTATCCAAACCTTCAATCTAAACATAAGAACGATACGACCGA
>ENA-OSJC01002512-OSJC01002512.1-marine-metagenome-genome-assembly--contig:-NODE-2512-length-13801-cov-4.073011_pt1 | contig 13801 bp, 8 predicted proteins | sample MGYA00237885_ERZ534234 | MGnify/ENA primary metagenome ERZ534234 (study PRJEB26413, sample SAMN06343907) | marine metagenome | isolation source: coastal waters | place: Atlantic Ocean: West Antarctic... | reverse complement strand
ATGAGACCACATTTATAAGTGACTTGGAGGCCAACTGCTTGTTAATCGCATCCATCTGTCCTTTTGCTTGTCCCATTACAACAACTTCTTCTCCTTGAATGGAGGTGTAACTCAAAATAAAATCTTTTGATATATCTTCTTCATTTAGCACGATGGAATCTTCTAGGGTTTTATAACCAATATAAGTGACTTTAATTAAGTAAGTACCTTGACTTATACCTGAAATAGTATAACTACCTTCATTATTTGTTGCCGTGCCTAAACTGGTTCCAGCTAAATAAATATTTGCACCAACTAGAGGAGTTCCTTCTTTTGTGTCTGAGACTGTTCCAGTAAGAGACACTTTCTGTGCCGTCATGATACTTAGTAAAAAAATTAATGAAAAAATGTATCGGATTAAACTTTTCATGCAATTTTCACCTATTTTTAAATTTTTATTCCCATTTGATTAAGCTTGTTTCTTCTTTCCATTAATTCGTCTTGGTTTCCAACTTTACATGATTGTTCCATAAACATTTGCCTTTGGTACTTCTCAACACATTGCAATTGAAGGTTTTGATAGTTTTTTTTGTAACCTTCTATCTCTTTAACAGATTTATTATTTTTTGAAAATTTTTCAAAGGTCTTAAAGCTATTTCTAATCTCAAGTGCATTATCTAAAAAATTAAAAGCTTTGTCATAGCAATCGCAGATATTATTTATAGTGAATGTATTATTAATTGTTTTTTCTTTAACAAACATCTTTGGAGGCGATAGGCTGACTTCTTTGTTATTAGAATCAAGTCGTTCTGAAAAAATTGTATAAAAAATAAATAGAAGAGTAGTAAAAAATAAAGCAATTAATTTGTATTTATTCTTCATAATCATAATTGAATTTGGTCTAAAAAAAACAGCGAGGGCAAGAATTTAATTCTTACCCTCATCTGTTTTTCGCTAGTGTATCGTTCTTCCTTTTGGAAGTCTTTTGCTCTTATCTAAACCCTCAAGGATTTAGAGCCTTTACTTACTAAGTAAGTAAAATTATTTCATTAACACCATTTTATGAGTTTTTGAAAAGCCATCAGCTTCTAATCTATAATAATAGACACCTGAAGGCATTGTGTTAGCACGCCATTGAATTTTGTGGCTTCCAACAGATTTATACTCGTTAACTAAAGTTGCAACTTCTTGACCCAAAATATCAAATACTGTCAACTTCACAGGACTCGCAGTATTAAGCGAGAACTGAATGGTTGTAGTAGGGTTAAATGGGTTAGGGTAGTTTTGCTCAAGTGTAAATGTCTTTGGAGTAATGACCTCTTCATCAACTGAAAGCTCAGTCATAGCGAACCATCTTGGGTCACCAACTAATCCACCAGTAGCACTTGCAGTTGCAGCGGTTGAAGCTTTGTCATAACTCATATTGTAATATTTGTTCTGAACAGGCCATGCTACGGATATATAGCTGCCATCTGGCTCATAAGTCCACCAAACACTATTAAACGGAGCTGTGTCAGATTTCAGATTATCTCTAAAGTCCCATGTACGGGCTAGCTGTCTTTTAATGTAATTAGGACTCAATCTAATACCTGGATCAGCATTGATATTTGTAGCATCTATAGATATACCACGATTTTGAGCAATAGCTGCTTTTGTAGAATCATCAACACTTTGACTTTGCCATGCTAAAGCAGTCATAGTATCACCAACTGTTGCAACAGTAATTGTAGTATCAACTGTACCATCATTAGCGGTATCAAGCACTGTCGTACTTACTTCCCATGACCAAGGCTCTGTGGTCGTCATAAAATCGGTCAGCTCTTTTGAGTGATACCATACATTATGATGATAGTTAATATTTCGAGCCATATGGTTCACTTGATCAGGACCAACCATTACCGTACTATCTTTGTGAGTCCAGTCAGGCATAACTTTAAACTGACCAGCACCGCCTGGATGCCAAACCTTCCAGCCACTAATATCATAAGTAGATACACCATGTGATTTTGTGTTATAAAAAAGGTTATTACTTACTTCTAAATTATTTTGTCCTCTATACCAAACCACACTCATTACAATATTTGCAAATGTATTATGATTAATTAAGCCATGATCAACTTGACTATAGACAACAATTGCTTCACCAATAACATTACTAATTGTACTGTGCTCAATAACTAAAGTATCAATCGTTCCCATCCAAGAACCACCACCCCATGATACGCCACCAAAGTACTGACCCCCAGGACCATTAGTGAAAGCTTTCACTATTGAATTTGTTAAAAGAAAATCAACTGATGTACCAAGAGCTCCGTGAGTCCAAGTTACATAGTGAGAGGCTACGATATTATCTAAGTGAACTCTGTTTTCATCTCCACGAGAATTGGCAACTGAGGATAGATTGAATTCCTGTCCTAAAGCAGCGCCATTTAAAATAACATTTTTAACAATGAAGTGTGTACCATCACCATATACTTGAAAATTTCCACTAGGCCATCCTGTAAAACCTGATGCACCGTCAGGGCCTGCAAACGGCTGAATTACTGCTGGCATTCCACCATCTGTTGCAGGAGCAGCTCCAACAATGCTTAGGCTACTATTAACATTAAGCTCTGTAAGCTGTAAGTAAACCTTACCTGCTTCTAATTCATAAATATCATGAGCCTGTTTACCATCCGCAGTTGTATCTGCTTTGATAGTTGACTCAAAAGTGCCTGGAACACCCGCCCAAGCAACCTTAAGTGTAGTTTGTCCTACAAGAAATGTAAGGCTCAAACTAATTAAAATTAAAAAACTTGATAACTTTTTAAACATATTGTCTCTCCTAATTAGTATTTAGTTATAAAATAATATATTATCTTAGGATTAAGATTATAGTAGATTTTAATAGTATCCAATAGATATTTTCAATTGATGATTCTGTCAATTCTTTCAGATAACTAACAAATAAAAATTAAGATATGTACTTACAGTCACTAAATAACAAATGGCAACTCCAGTATATAAAAGAGGGGCGTCTAACATGGATTGATGCTAAAGTTCCAGGTGATGTTTATCTTGATTTATTAGATAGCAATTTAATTCCGGACCCATTTATTGGCGAGAATGAGAAAAAAGTACAATGGGTCTCCAAACAAAATTGGGTTTACCGTTTAGTTTTCTCTATTGATCCTTCAATTATAAATAAAAAAAATAAACACCTTTATTTTGAAGGAATAGATACCTTTAGTGAGATTTCACTTAATAACACACAAATTTTAACAACTAATAATATGTTTCATCCTTGGGAGATAGATGTCTCTAATCTTCTTGTACCAAAAAATAATGAATTAATAATAAAACTTAAATCACCTTTAGATATGGGAAAGCCAATTAAAGAAGCATTGCCCTACAAGCTACCAGCGGATAATGATAAGACTGGAGGAACAAGCCCTTTTATTAGAAAAGCTCCCTATCATTTTGGATGGGATTGGGGACCTTCCTTGGTCAATATGGGGATTTGGAAAAAAATTAAAATTTTCGGATGGGATTCATTTAGGACAACTTATTCAACTATTAATCAAAAATATTGTGATGCTGATTTAGCCTTAGTTGAAACTGAACTACATATTGACTCCAATCAAACAGTGAATGGATTAGTCACTATAGTTGAAGAAAAATCTTTAACTAATAAAAAATTTGAAATTAACTTGATCCCTGGTCTAAATATTATACATCATGAAATTGATATTTTATCACCAGAGCTCTGGTGGCCTAATGGCTATGGTTCACAACCGTTATATAACTTTCATTTTTTAATCCAAATAAATGAAACAATTATTGAAATCAAAAAACAAATTGGCCTTCGCTCAATCTTTATAAACACTTCATCAGATAAAGAAGGTGAAAAATTTGAAATCAATGTGAATGGTAAACCAATATTCGCAAAAGGAGCCAATTGGATTCCTGCCGATTCATTTGCGACCAGGATTTCAAAACATAATTATAATGAACGATTAAACGATGCTGTGGATGCAAACTTCAATACCCTTAGGGTTTGGGGAGGCGGCATTTATGAACCAGATGAATTTTATGAGTTATGCGATAAAAAAGGTCTTCTGGTATGGCAAGATTTTATGTTTGCTTGCTCGATGTATCCAGGCGATACTGATTTCTTGAAATCAGTAGAAAAAGAAGTCTCTTACCAAATAAAAAGATTAAAGCATCATGCATCTATTGCACTTTGGTGTGGGAATAATGAGATTGGCGTTGCATGGCATAATTGGGGATGGAAGGAAAATCTCCCAAGCGAAGTATGGGAAAAAGATTATAATCAATTATTTCACAAGCTTATTCCAGATATCATCGCTAAAAATGATTCATATCGTTTTTATTGGCCAACTTCACCAGGCTTTACAATAGAACTTCCATCTGAGGGTCAAAAATATATTAGTGGAGATAATCATTATTGGGGCGTTTGGCATTCGGGTGAACCATTCGAGGCCTTTAAAAAAAATACAGGTAGATTCATGTCTGAATACGGAATGCAGTCATTCCCAAATATTGAAACTATTGAGAAATTTTGTTCTCCAAATGAGTTAGATAAAGACTCCAAAACCATCAATTCGCATCAAAAAGCTTCACTTGGAAATAAAAATTTAGATAAATACTTGAACTTATATTATCCTGAAGCAAAAGATTTCGAATCATTTATAACCTTAAGTCAAATAATGCAATCGTATGCCTTGAAGACTGCAATCGAAACCCATAGAAGCTCAATGCCTAAATGCATGGGTACTTTATATTGGCAACTCAATGATTGTTGGCCTGGAATTTCTTGGTCCACTATTGATTATTATGGGAATTGGAAAGCTTCTCACTATCAAGTGAAAAGATCATTTAATCCATTAATTTTAACAGCTATAGAAGAAAATGATAAAATAGTTTTTTATGCAATAAATGATAAAGATGCAATTTATAATTCAATATTGATTATCAAAACTTATTCTATTGATGGAACAGTCTCTAATGAAAATAAAATAAAAATTGATAAATTAGAATATGGTGCTAATCAAATTTGTTCAATGGATAAACAAAAAATCTTAAAAAATCTTAATTTATCTTCATCATTTATAAGACTAGAGTTGATTAGAAAGGGTAATCCTACTTCAATAAAAAATCATTTTTTTACTGAACCAAAAAATTTACACCTTGAAAAGCCATCATTTAACTTTAACTATAAAATAAATAATAGTAAGATTATGATAGAGGTTAATGCCAATAATTTTCTTTACAAGTTGCACCTAAAATGCAAAAATCATCGAGGTGTATTCGAGGACAACTTTTTTGAAATGCTCCCAAATGAGAAAAAAATAATAGAATTTTATCCTAATAAGAATGAAGAGCTATTGCCCTCTTCATTTGAATTCGAGTTGAAAACTTTTTATGAGCTAGTGAAAAGATAAAACAGAATGTATAGAGGAAAAAATGACAATCGAAAACGATATAAGACTTCACATTGAAGATATTGCTAAAGAAACAGATTGGGCTAATAATAATTACTACAAAGAAGCTAACTTAAAACTAAAAGCTTATTCTGCTGATAAAAAACGAGTTGTTTTTATGGGGGACTCTATCACTGAGAACTGGGGCATCCTTAAACCAGAGTTCTTTAGTCAAACTAAATTTATTAATCGTGGAATTAGTGGGCAAACTTCACCACAAATGCTAATTCGGTTTCGTTCGGATGCAATTGAATTAGAACCCTCTATAATTATTATTTTAGCTGGGACCAACGATATTGCAGGCAACACTGGACCTACAACAATTAAAATGATTTCTAATAATATTATTTCTATGAGTGAACTTGCACTCTCACATAATATCAAAGTGATTATATCATCCGTCTTACCTATTTATAGTTATAATTGGTCTGATGTAAAAGAACCTAATAAAAAAGTGATCGATTTGAATAAAATCCTCTATGATTACGCTACTAAAAAAAACCTACCATTCTTAGATTATTATTCATCTATGGTTGATAATCGTCCAGGACTTAAAAAAGAGTTTAGTGACGATGAGGTTCATCCAAACAAAGTAGCCTACGAGGTGATGTCAGACCTTGCTTTAAAAGCAATAAGAACAACTCTTTAAAAAATCCTATGTATAGACATTTATCAATCCTCATGTTTTCCAGTATCGCCTTAGCCCAAGATTTTTTACCAAAAATTGATTATAATCCAAAAAAATATATTGTTTATAAAATTGACCAACCAATCGTTATCGATGGAAAACTTAATGATGAACAATGGAGCAATACAGAATGGACCGATAATTTTGTTGATATTGAAGGTAGCCTAAAGCCAAACCCTTTCTATAATACTAAAGTTAAGATGCTTTGGGATAGCAGTTATTTTTATTTTGGAGCTCAACTTGAAGAACCCCACGTTTGGGCTACTTTAACTAAAAGAGATGCCGTTATCTTTAAAGATAATGATTTTGAAGTTTTTATTGATCCTGACGGAGACACTCATAATTATTATGAATTAGAGATAAATGCACTTGGAACTGAATGGGATCTATTATTGTTAAAACCTTACCATGATGGTAGTAAAGTTGCGATTGATTCATGGGACATAACAGGTCTTAAGTCAAAAGTCTTTATTGATGGAACTATTAATGACCCCTCTGATACTGATATTGGATGGAGTGTAGAAATAGCAATCCCCTGGCAAGTTCTCGAAGAAGCTGCTCCTAACTTTCATCCTGAAATTGGAGAACAATGGAAAGTAAATTTTTCTAGAGTTCATTGGAACAGAGATATAATAAATCAAGAATATATTAAAACTAAAGAGAGAGAATACAACTGGGTTTGGTCACCGCAAGGTCATATTTATATGCATATACCTGAACTCTGGGGACTTGTACAGTTTGAAGGTATTAAAGACGATTTAAATACTGTAGTTTTTAAAGAAAATAATAATGATAAAATAAAATGGGCTCTTCGACAAATATATTACCAGCAAAGAAACTATAATGAAAAGAATGGCTTTTATTCTAAATCTTTAAAAGAACTAAACTTGAGGACTTCACCAGTAGAGAATATGCCTTGGCCACCAAAAATTCATATTACGTATTCAGGCTGGGAAGCATCGTTAGTTTGGTCTAATAAAACTTATTTTATTCGTAAAGATGGATTGGTTTGGATTCAATGAAACTCGCTTTTTTAGATTGGCTTATTGTGGTTTCTGTCCTTGTTGGAATGATCTATTCTGTTACTCGAGTAAAAGGTTTAGTCAAAAGTGTTTCTGATTTCCTTGCAGCCGGTAGAACGGCAGGAAGGTATGTTCTGTCTGTTTCTGGTGGTATGGCAGCATTAGGCGCCATATCAATTGTTAATTCTCTGGAAATAGGCTATGTAGCAGGTTTTGCATTCTCTTGGTGGGGGTTCACTAGTTCTTTTTTTTTATTATTAATAACCGTTTCAGGTTGGGTTATATATCGATTTAGATCAACTCGATGCTTAACTCTATCACAATTTTTTGAAAAAAGGTACAGTCGTAAATTCCGTATATTTACAGGCATGGTTGCATTTGTAGCGGGTATAATTAATTTTGGAATATTCCCTGCTGTTGGAGCTAGGTTCTTTATTTATTTTTGTGGCTTACCTGATGCTATTTTAGGCATACCTACTTTTCCATTAATTATGATCCTGTTATTGAGCGTTTCTCTCTTTTTTGTATTTACAGGTGGTCAAGTAGCAGTTATGATTGCTGATTTTTTTCAAGGTATCTTTGTAAATATTACAATTATTGCCATCGTTTTATTTTTATTTATTAACCTAAGCTGGGAGCAAATAACATACGCTTTAGAGCAAACACCAATTAAGCTCGCAAAAGAAGAAATTATAGATTTAAATAGCCAAGAAAATTTCAAAATATTATCAGATGATGAAAAAAATAATAAAATTAAAACCATCAATAATAAATATGAAAACTCTTCAAGAATTAACCCCTTTAAAACAAGCGAAGTTGAGGATTTTAATTTTATCTTTTTTATTATTGGACTCTTTGGATTTATGTATGCTGCAATGAGTTGGCAAGGAACTCAAGGTTATAACGCATCTGCTAAAAGCGCACACGAAGCAAAAATGGGTAGTGTCCTTGGAATTTTTAGGAATTTACCAATAGGCCTATTTTTTGTCTTTGTTCCCGTTGCTATATACGTATACATGAATCATCCAGATTTTATTGAAATTTCAAATACTGTTCAGTTATCAATGAATATACTTGACAACGACACGCTTCAAGGCCAATTAAGAGGCCCGATGCTCTTATCAACAATCTTACCAACCGGTCTTTTAGGCATTTTTGCTGCAATGATGCTCGCAGCATTTATTAGCACTCATGATACCTATCTTCACTCATGGGGCTCAATTTTCATTCAAGATGTCGTTATGCCTTTTCGAAAAAAACCCTTCGATAAAGATACGCATCTTAAATTCCTCCGCTATTCGATTTTTGGAGTGGCCGTATTCATATTTTTATTTAGTTTATTTTTTCAACAAAATCAAAAAATTGCATTATTTTTTGCAATTACGGCAGCAATATTTGCCGGAGGATCTGGAGCAGTAATCATTGGTGGCTTATATTGGAAGAGAGGAACAACAGCTGCAGCTTGGACATCCATGATAGTTGGTGCTTTAATTGCAGTTGGTGGTGTAATTATTAAACAAATTCCTGATACCTGGATATATTCTGAAGAAATTCTTTCAACTATTAAATCAATAATTGCGAACCTTAAATTAATAAATGGTCAAGCTTATTGGGCAATTGGAATGGGCTCGTCTTCATTGTCTTATATTTTAGTCTCTTTACTAGGGAAGAAAAATAATTTTAACTTAGATAAGTTATTACTACGTGGTAAATATGCAAACAAAGATGAACTAAATATTGTCAACAAAAATAGTGGAATTGGTTGGAAAGCTCTAGGTATGGGAAGAGAATTCACCAAAAATGATAAGTTAATCTATATCTTAAACTATGCCTGGGCATTTGGATGGATATTAGTATTTATTATTGGTACAGTTTATAATTTATCAAATGAAGTAAGCAATCAGTCCTGGATGACTTTTTGGAAATACTATTTATTAATCAATATTGTCATGTCTGTTTTTTGTATTATTTGGTTCACATTGGGTGGCTTTAAAGATCTAGGTGTAATGATGAAAAAATTAAGAAATACTGATAGAGATCATAGTGATGATGGATGGGTAGAGAGCGAATGAATAAGGATAAAAAAGAATCAATAATTTTAATTGCTCGCTTTCAAAAGTGGTTAATTCGAGCATTAAAAAATGTAGTTATTAATAAAAAAGAGTTTAAAGCTGAATTTGCATGGTCAAAAGAAGCCACCCCATTTAATGAAAAGAATAAATTAAAATTTAGACCAATTAAAAAAGGTGCTAATTGGGGTAAAAAATGGGAAAGCGCTTGGTTCAATCTCAAAGGTGATATCCCAAAAGATTGGAAAGGTAAGCCAGTCATTGCTGAACTTGATTTTTCTGGGGAAGGCCTTATATATAATACTAAGGGCGATGCCCTTCAGGGGATCACAAATGGGGCAATATGGGATCAAAATTTTGCAAGAAAACAATATATTATTTATGACAATTGTAAGGGTGGTGAAAAAATTAATCTTTGGGTTGAAACTGCAGCAAATTCACTATTTGGCATTTATCAGGACGAAGACCCATCAATTGATAATCCAAAACGTCACGGTTGGTTTGATGCAAAAGTTGAGCAAATTGAATACGGTATCTTTGATCCTGACCTTTGGCATCTCTGTTTGGACGTTCAAACATTATTAGGTCTTATAGAAAAATTAGAAAATGATTCGGTTCAGCGTTCACGAATTATTAATATTTTATCAGAAGCCTTAAAAATATTAGGCGATAATTATTCGAAATCAGATCAAGCACGAAAAATTCTTAGAAAAGAATTGAATAAAAAATCTTCTGCATCTGATTTAAATGTAACGGCTATAGGTCATGCACATATTGATACTGGATGGCTTTGGCCAGTAAAAGAGACCATTCGAAAATGTGCCCGAACTTTTAGCACTCAATTAGCATTGATGCGCAAATATCCTAATTATAAATTTGGAGCTTCTCAACCTCAACACTACCAATTTGTAAAAGACTACTACCCAAAAATTTACTCTGAGCTAAAAAAAGCTGTAAAAAAAGGCCAATGGGAACTTCAGGGTGGTATGTGGGTCGAAGCTGATTGCAACCTTATAAGTGGCGAGTCAATGGTAAGGCAAATTTTACATGGTAAGAATTTTTACATGGATGAATTTTCAGTTAATGTTGACAACCTTTGGCTTCCGGATGTTTTTGGTTATTCAGCCGCTCTACCTCAAATCTTACAAAAGTCAGGTATAAAATATTTCCTTACTCAAAAAATATCTTGGAGTCAGTTTAATGAGTTTCCCCATCATACATTTAATTGGCGCGGTATAGATGGCAGTCAAGTATTAACTCATTTTCCACCAGAGAATACTTACAATAGTACTCTTGAGCCTCAATCTTTAATTGCTGGTCAAAAAAACTTTAAAGAAAAAGACAAGATAGATGAATTTATTTCTCTTTTTGGTGTTGGTAATGGTGGTGGTGGACCCAAGCCAGAACATATTGAGTTTGGCTTGAGGTCTAAGAATTTAGAGTCGGTACCAAAATTGAAATTTGGAATGGCAAAAAACTTTTTTGATCGTCTATCAAAATATGAATCAAAACTTGAAACTTGGGTTGGTGAACTATATCTAGAATTACATCGCGGTACATTAACCACTCATGCTCCTATTAAAAGAAATAACCGTAAACTTGAGTGGAAAATACGTGCTACAGAAATTCTATGGTCTTGCAATAATCTAAAAAAATATCCCTCTAAAGAATTAGATGCAATCTGGAAGAAAATTTTAATTAATCAGTTTCACGATATTATACCAGGCACAAGCATTAACCTTGTATATAAAAATACATATAAGGAATATGAAGAACTTCATAATGGACTTGATAAGTTAATTTCTCTATCAGCTAAAAATTTATTTAAAAAATCGAAAGATCATTTTATCTTAGCTAATACACTTTCTTATAAATGGGATGGTGCTTACGACCTACCTAATTCATTTAATGGTTATAAAATTTTAGATGAACAAAACAATCAAGTCCCTATTCAAAAAACAAATAATGGTATATGTATTTATGTGCAAATACCCCCACTCTCATTCAGTACATTCAAAATTGAAAAAGCAACTAAAATAAAAATTGTCAAAGATCAAAAGTTGACGCTTGAAAATAATTTTATAAAATATAAATTTAATAAAAATGGAAATTTAATTTCAGCTTATGATAAAGAAATAAAAAAAGAGTTGATGCAAAAACCAGGAAATATTTTATCATTATATGAGGACAGACCAAATGATTGGGATGCATGGGATATTGATTTCTTTTATCGTGATATGCTTCTAGAAAATGCAAGTGTGAACAACTTTTCTTGTGATTCATCAGGCCCAGTTAAAGATTCAATTGATTTTAAATTTTCAATAGGGCAATCATCAATAAAGCAAAAGATTTCACTTGATAAAAATAGTAAAAAATTAAATTTTGATACAAATGTTGACTGGAAAGAAAGTCACAAAATGCTTCGTGTTAAGTTCCCATTAGAAGTACAATCAGAGAGTGCAAGTTTTGATATTCAATATGGTTATGTTAAGCGAAATACTCATAGAAATACAAGTTGGGATAAAGCAAAATTTGAAGTTGTAGGACATAAATATGCCGATCTTTCTAATAATGACTTTGGAGTAGCTCTTATGAATGATTGTAAATATGGATACATGGTCCATGATAATGTGATTGATCTAAATTTACTTAGAGCACCAAAAAATCCTGATCCTGATGCAGATCAAGGTGTCCATAATTTTACATACTCTCTCCTTCCACATACTGGAGATTTAATTAATTCGAATGTTATAGAGTCTTCTACCAAACTTAATCAATCACCTTTAATGTTCGATGGCTTTAAAACAAAGATATCTATGCCAGTTTCTTTAAAGGGTGAAAATATTGAATTATCAGTTTTGAAAAAAGCAGAGAAAAACAATGATCTAATTGTCCGGGTCTATGAAACGCATGGGACGCATACTAAAGGGAAACTAAGTACCAACGGCCAAATAAGTGAATGTGACATGATGGAGTGGAATAAAGTGAATAGAAAATCTTTTAAAAAATTAGATTTTAATTTCAAATTAACTCCATTCGAAATTAAAACTTTTCGTGTAAAGTTTAATTGACGAAAAAAATCACTGAAAAATAAATTCATACTTAATATGTACGTATTATGAATATGAAAAAATCAATCGGTATTACTATTAAGAAAAGAGAGATTTTATGAAAAGAAGAGATTTTATGAAAATTGCCGGTGCTGGTGTTATTGCTCCTACGGCATCACTTATTAAGCCTTCCACTAAACCTCTAAAAAATGAACCTGTGATTGTTTCTACGTGGTCTTTTGGCCTTGCTGCAAACAAAGCTGCTAAAATCATATTAGATAATGGAGGTAATGCAATGGATGCAGCAGAAGAAGGAGCTCGAATAACTGAAGCTGATGTTACTAATAGCAGTGTGGGCATTGGAGGATTACCTGATGAAGATGGCTTTGTTACTTTAGATTCATGTGTCATGGATCATACTGGTAATTGTGGTTCTGTTGCTTTTCTTCAAGATATTCTTCACCCCGTTTCTGTCGCTCGAAAAGTGATGGATGATACAAAGCATGTAATGCTAGTCGGCGCCGGTGCTAAAAAATTCGCATTATCTAAAGGATTTAAAAAAACTAAACTTTTAACTAAAAAATCTAAAAAAGAATGGCAAGAATGGCAAAAAGAGCGTCGAAAAATGACTCCACATGAAACACATGATACAATATCAATAATAGTAAAAGATAAAATGGGAGATTTAGCCGGAGCATGTACTACTAGTGGATGGGCATATAAAATGCATGGAAGAGTTGGTGATAGTCCTCTGATTGGTGCTGGACTTTTTGTTGATAATGATATTGGTGCCGCTGCAGCCACAGGACTCGGAGAAGAAGTTATTAAAACGAATGGAAGCTTTCTTGTTGTGGAGTTAATGAGACAAGGCTATACGCCTAAAAAAGCTTGCGAAGAGGCATTAAAAAGAGTTATCAAAAAACATAATGGTAACCCCGACTTTCAAATTGGATATGTTGCCATGAGAAAAGATGGAGAAGTTGGTGCCGCTGCATTAAAATGGACTTTTGAATATGCTTTATCTAAGAAAAATAATAATAAACTTTATAAAATAAATGGGATGCTTTCTGAATAATTTTTATAATTATTGATACTGAACCGAGCATATTCAACCGTCTGTTTTATATCCGTATGACCAACCACCGTGCTAACATAATGAATATCACCTGTAACTGCCCACTATTAACCAGAGAAATTTCATTGTTCCAATGCTTCGAATGTGAGATTTAGAATGGGATAGTCATTCCAAGTTTTGTAATCGTAATGCCACCACTCTGCCTCATATACGGTGTATCCCTCCGCTTCCATACTCCGCCGTAGCAATTCCCTGTGCCATCGCTGTTGGGAAGTACCACCGACATAATCCGGGAATGAACGATCAGTCATTTCATCGTAGCCACCCACCATTTCTACCACCGCCCCCGTGTCTAGATCATAAAGAGTCAAATCTACGGCACATCCCCGGTTATGTCGGGAACCGTTCTCTGGATTGGCGACAAATCTTTTTTTA
>ENA-OSJC01002511-OSJC01002511.1-marine-metagenome-genome-assembly--contig:-NODE-2511-length-13802-cov-4.837741_pt1 | contig 13802 bp, 13 predicted proteins | sample MGYA00237885_ERZ534234 | MGnify/ENA primary metagenome ERZ534234 (study PRJEB26413, sample SAMN06343907) | marine metagenome | isolation source: coastal waters | place: Atlantic Ocean: West Antarctic... | reverse complement strand
CGGACACTCCTATATTGTGTATGGTCCGCTTTTAGCAGGAGCTACAACAATAATGTTTGAAGGAGTACCTACTTATCCAGATTCAGGTAGGTTTTGGAAAATTATCGAAGAAAACAAAGTAAATATATTTTACACAGCGCCTACGGCTATTCGTGCTCTTGAAGCGAAAGGAATGGATTTTGTAAATCCTTATGATTTATCTTCACTCAAAGTATTAGGGACAGTTGGAGAACCGATTAATGAAGATGCTTGGCATTGGTATGACAAAGAAATAGGTAAAGAAGACTGCCCTATAGTAGATACTTGGTGGCAAACAGAAACAGGAGGGATAATGATTTCTAATTTAGCAGGAGTTACCCCTTCAAAACCAAGTTTTGCAACTCTTCCACTTCCTGGTATACAGCCTTGTTTATTAGATGAAAAAGGAAAAGAAATTAAAGAAAACAATGTAGAAGGAAGACTCTGTATAAAATTTCCTTGGCCTTCGATGGCTCGTACAATTTATGGTAATCATAAAAGATTTAAAGCTACTTATTTTTCAGATTTTAAAAATAAGTATTTTACAGGAGATGGTGCATTGCGTGATGAAAATGGGATGTATCGAATAACAGGAAGAGTAGATGATGTTATTATTGTATCGGGACACAACTTAGGAACAGCCGAAATTGAAAGTGCAATGGATGAACACACTAATGTCTGCGAAACAGCAGTTGTTGGCTATACGCACCCAATAAAAGGAAATGGAGTTTACGCTTTTGTTATTTGCCTCAGCATCCCTAATGATGAGCAAGCCTTAAAAAAAGAAATAAATGCACTGGTCAAAAAGAATGTTGGAGCTATTGCTAAAGCAGATAAAATACAGTTTGTAAGCGGTCTCCCAAAAACGCGTTCAGGTAAAATAATGAGACGAATATTGAGAAAAATTGCAGCTGGAGAAGGTGATAATTTAGGAGATATTAGCACGCTTCTAGACCCGTCAGTGTTGAGTGAAATCAAAATGTCTGCTCAATAAATTATTTCTAAATTTGTTTTGTATTTTTACATTTTAAAATTCCAAAATGTCAGATAGTTTAATAATAATCCCAACCTTTAACGAGAAGGAGAATATTGAAAAGATAATTAGCAAAGTATTTTCTTTAGAAAAATTATTTCACATCCTTATTGTTGATGATGGATCTCCTGACGGAACAGCCGCTATTGTAAAAAAATTACAATCTCAATTTCCAAATCAATTACATATTGAAGAACGCGCAGGAAAATTAGGACTAGGAACTGCTTACATTCACGGTTTCAAATGGGCACTTCAAAGAGACTATCAATTTATTTTTGAAATGGATGCTGATTTTTCACACAATCCTGATGATTTAATTAGACTCTATAACGCGAACTTACATGATGGAGGAGAATTAGCTATTGGCTCCCGCTATGTAAAAGGAGTTAATATTGTAAACTGGCCAATGTCACGTTTACTTATGTCATTTTTCGCATCAAAATATGTGAAATTGATTACCGGAATGCCTATTCATGATTCTACTGCTGGATTTAAATGCTACAAAAGATTGGTTTTAGAAACTATAAATTTTGACAAAATTCAGTTTATTGGCTATGCTTTCCAAATTGAAATGAAATTCAAAGCTTGGAAATACGGATTCAATGTTGTGGAAATACCTGTTATTTTTACAGATCGAACAGAAGGAAATTCAAAGATGAGTGAAGGTATATTCTTTGAGGCTGTAATTGGAGTAATTCAAATGAAAATAAAAAGTTTCTTTAGAAACTGGAAAAGATAAATAATGCTCACACTTATTAAAAATGCAAAACTGGTAAATGAAGGACAAGTTTATCAAGCAGATGTATTGATTGAAAATCAATTAATCAAAGAAATTTCTAGTGAAATAACAATTAAGGCTGATTATATTATAGATGCTAAAGGCTTGCACCTTTTACCTGGTGTCATAGACGATCAAGTTCATTTCCGTGAACCAGGCTTAACTCATAAGGCTAATATTTATAGCGAAAGTAAAGCTGCTGTTGCTGGAGGAATTACTTCCTTTATGGAAATGCCAAATACCAATCCCCAAGCGCTAACGCAAGAATTGTTAGAAGATAAATATGTAATCGCATCCAAAACTTCAATTGCCAATTACAGCTTTTTTATGGGAGCAAGTAATGACAACTTAGAGGAAGTACTTAAAACTGACCCTAAAAAAGTAGGAGCAATAAAAATATTTATGGGCTCTTCAACAGGAAATATGTTGGTGGATAACAGAAATGTTTTGGAAGAAATTTTTAAAAAATCACCAATGTTGATTGCTGTACATTGTGAGGATGAACAAACAATACAAGATAATACAATTGCTGCAAAAAAAGAATTTGGAGAAGAAGTTCCTATTAGTGAACACCCAAACATCAGAAGTGCTGATGCTTGTTACAAATCCTCATCAATGGCAGTGGAATTAGCGAAAAAATACAATACAAGACTTCATGTTTTTCATCTTTCAACTGAAAAAGAAATTTCACTTTTTAATAATACTTTGCCTTTAGCAAAGAAGCTAATAACTGCTGAGGTTTGTATTCATCATCTTTGGTTTGATGAAAGTAAATATGCCGAAAAAGGAACTCTTATAAAATGGAATCCTGCTGTCAAGAAAGCAAGTGACAAAGAGGCTTTATTCCAAGCTTTATTAGATGATAAGCTAGACGTAATTGCAACAGATCACGCTCCTCATACTTTGGAGGAAAAATCAAATACTTATTTCAATGCTCCATCAGGAGGACCGCTTGTACAACATGCTTTACCCGCTATGCTGGCTTTTGTGAAACAAGAAAAAATAAGTATAGAAAAAGTAGTAGAAAAGATGTGCCATAATCCAGCGATTTGTTTTAAAGTAGAAAACAGAGGCTTCATTCGTGAAGGCTATTTTGCTGATCTAGTATTGGTTAATTTGGATAAACCTTGGGAAGTAAACAAAAATAATATTCTTTATAAATGCGGTTGGTCTCCATTTGAAGGAGAAACCTTTAATGCACAAATTACACACACTTTTGTGAATGGACATATTGCATATGAATATGGTAATTTTGACGAAACACAAAGAGGTATGCGACTTACTTTTGATAGATAAAAACTAAAAAAGGCACCCAAATGGGTGCCTTTTTTTAATTTCTCAGAATAAGAATTCTTATTCGTGATCGTGTCCTTCATGATCTCCATGAGCTTCTTCAGCAGCAGCAGCATCTCCATGACAAGAACCATCACAAGTAGCGTCACCACAACAACAAGCAGCAGCTTCTTTTTCATGATCGTGTCCATGAGCTTCTGCAGCAGCATCAGCATCACCATGACAAGAACCATCGCATGTAGCGTCACCACAACAACAAGCAGCAGCTTTAGGCGCACAACAAGAATGATCTGCTAAACAAGTACCACCTTCAACTTGGCATCCAACAGCTTCAGCCACTTCTTCAACAGCAACATCAGTAGCTGCTCCTTCAGTAGTTGACGCACCACCACAAGCTGCAAATACAGAAAGTGATCCTGCAACTAATAAATACATTAACTTTTTCATCTTAAATATTTTGTTTGATTAATAATTGAGCAAATATACATCTTTTACTTGCTTAAAAGCTATGTTTGTAATATGAAAATTTCATCCTTTATATTATGTCTAATTTTACTAAGCTGTGGAAATCAACAAAAAGAGACTCCACAAAATATCTTATCTGAAAATAGCTTTATAAACTTATTAAAAGATATTCATTTGGCAGAAGCAAAGTTTGAGCTACATAAAACTAAAGGAATGGAAAATGCAAAAAATGAACTTGCACATAATTACAGCACTATCTATGAAAATTATGAAATAACCATAGATGATTTTGATAAAACGCTTGACTATTACGCACAGCATCCTGAGCAATTAGAAAAAATTTATACTAGTGTTTTAGAGCAGCTGACAAAGGATAAAACTATTTTAGATCAGCAATAAACCAATCGGCATATTTTTTGATGGTCACATCCATATCAGTAAACTGAAAATTAATCATTTTTTCAATTTTTGAAGTATTAAAAGCGCTACTTGTCATTGCACTATTAGCCGTTTCTCTAGTTAATAATGGTTTTTGAGACGTGAAAAAAGCGCGAACAGCTTCTGCACGCCAAGCAATTTCTTTCAGTAATGGAGTTACTTTAATAGTTGACTTTGGTTTGTTTAAGACCACTGCTATCCTATCAAAACAATCACGATATTTTAGATTTGCCCCATTTACAATAAACCGTTCATTTTTTATTTCTGAAAATAATAATTGCAATACCGATTCGGCAACATCATTCACATCAACATAGCCAGTGCTGCCTTGAGTATAAAATTTTAGCCCTTTATGTATCTTCTGAAAAATTTGCGAACTTCCTTTTGTCCAGTCGCCAGGGCCTAATATTACTGATGGATTAACAATAACAACATCTAGACCCTCATTACTTGCACGCCATACTTCCTGTTCGGCATAATATTTACTTAAGGCATAATTACTATCTAATTTAGTTATCTTAAATTGACATTCTTCATCCACCATCCCTAAAGTAGAATTGCGTCCTAATGCAGCAATTGAACTAACAAAACCTGCTTTTTTAACGCCACTTGCTAAAGCAACGTTCATAACATTAGCTGTACCTTCAATATTCACTTTTTTAAGTAAATCAGCATCACTGGCATAAAAAGAAACGATAGCAGCACAATGAATAAGCTTCTCACAACCTTGCATGCCTTCAGTTAAAGAGGGGATATCATTTACATCACCTTCAACCCAATTTATCTTATCAAACAAAGCATCCGCATTATAAAAAGAAAACACGCTTTTGCAAATACCCAAAGAAGAGCTTGCTCTTTTTAAGGCTTTAAAATTCTCTCCTTTTTTAGCTAGTTTCAATAAAACATGTGAGCCAACAAGCCCAGTACCTCCAGTAACAAATATCATAAAGCAAAGATACATTTTAGTTGCTAGTTATTAGTTGTTGGGTGCTAGTTTTAAGCCACGTTTTACTTAGTTATTAGAATATAAATTAGAACCTTAGATTTAATAATTTAACTATTTTTGAGGAAAATTATTTAAGATGAACTTTGTAGAGGAATTAAAATGGAGAGGAATGATACACGATATCATGCCCGGGACACAGGAGCAATTTGAGAAAGAAATGACTTCAGCCTATATTGGTTTTGACCCTACAGCTGATTCTTTACACATTGGGAGTTTAGTTCAAATTATGATTTTGGTACATTTACAAAGATGCGGCCACAAGCCGTTTGCCTTAGTTGGTGGCGCTACCGGTATGGTTGGCGACCCATCAGGAAAAAGTAAAGAACGTAATCTGCTAGATGAAAAAACACTAAACCATAATTTGGCTTGCGTACAAATACAATTAGAACAATTTTTGAATTTTGATTGTGGTGCAAACTCAGCTGAAGTAGTTAATAATTACGATTGGTTTAAAGAATTTAACTTCTTGGAATTTATTCGTGATGTAGGAAAACACATTCCTGTTAACTATATGATGGCTAAGGATTCTGTAAAAAGTAGGCTAGAAAGTGGAATGAGTTTCACTGAGTTTTCCTATCAATTGGTACAAGGGTATGACTTTTACTGGCTTTGGAAAAACAAAAATTGTAAAGTTCAATTAGGAGGGTCGGACCAGTGGGGAAATATAGTAACAGGTACAGAACTCATAAGAAGAAAAGGAGAAGGAAAAGCATTTGCTGTAACTACTCCGCTAATTAAAAAAGCAGATGGAGGAAAGTTTGGGAAAACTGAATCTGGAAATATTTGGCTAGATAAAACAAAAACTTCTCCCTACAAATTTTACCAATTTTGGCTCAACTCATCAGATGATGATGCCAAAAATTACATTAAGATTTTTACTTTAAAAAGTCAAGAAGAAATAAAGCAACTGACTACTGAGCATGAACAGGCACCTCATTTAAGAGTTTTACAAAACGCAATTGCAAATGAAGTAACAACAAGAGTTCATTCTGCTGAGGATTTGGATATGGCAATTAAAGCATCCAATATTTTATTCGGAAAATCAACTGCTGATGATTTGAAAAGTTTAGATGAAGAAACTTTCCTTTCTGTATTTGAAGGCGTACCTCAGTTTGAAATAAGTAAAGCTGATTTATCCTTAAATATTTTGGATATAGTTGCTGAAAAAACACAGATTTTTACAAGTAAAGGAGAAGCTAGAAGAATGATAGAATCAAATGCCGTAAGCATTAACAAAGAAAAAATTACTGAAGATATTCAGCTTTCAGAAAACGACTTGTTAAACGGAAAGTACATACTTGCACAGAAAGGAAAGAAGAATTACTTTTTGATTATTATTATTTAGAAGTATCCCTTTCAAGGTACTTAAAATTCTTTTTTCCATCTTGAATTTCAATCTTTAAAATACTATCTATAGGTATTCCTTTTTCAAAACCTGTAATTCTTGATTTATCTCCATAAATTATTGATTTCTCAAGATAAACTCTATCAAAATAGAATGTCGTCTTTTTTCTATTTTTCTCTGTAATTCTAATCTCAATTGATGGACTGTTACTTATTACTACATTATTATTCTTGTTATCAACACAAGCAATATTATTAATTGAATTCGCTAAATATTTAATTGGAATTCCAAAAGGAATTCTAACTCTAACTTCTTTCCTACTAGATGCATTTACATTTTGAAATTGTTCTTCAAAACTTTCAATAGGTATCAAATAAGTTGTACAACTAGTAAAAAGTAAAACAGTGGTTATTAAAATTATTTTTTCATACTTACAATTTATTATTTTTTAACTTGTTTCAAAGCCTTTGCTAATTCACTGTGTTTTTGACTACCGAACATAATGTTTGTTCCGTTATTCAGGAAAATCTTCACACCTTTATTTCCGCTTACATTATAAGCTTTCCCTTTGAATCCGTATTTAATTCCCCAACCTCCATATTCTTTTAAAGGTGAGTACTCCAAAGCTTTAAATTTTTCAATATCTTCTAACTTAATAATATGAGATTTAAAATGGAAAGGGAAAAACTGAAAGTGTAAGCCTTCAGCACTTACCTTTAACCTTAGCTCAAATAAGTAAAACAAAAAAGGAATGAAAAAACCGATTAGCACATAATTAATATTAATTACATTTTCGTCAAAAGGACCAAACGAAATAATAGGGAATGAAAATAAAATAACCCATAACCACCATTGTGTAAATTTCTGATTTTCTTCAAATAAGTACTTCATTATTTTACTAGTTTTAATGCTTCAATAATACTGGTTGTTGGCAATTGGCAAGCCTTATTTTCACATACATAAATTATAGTCCTGCCCTGAACATATTTCTCTTGTAGAAGCTCCATATTACTTTCCTTAATACTTCCTAATACTAATTTATTAGGATGATATTCTTCATTGAATTCTAATGCTTTTTTATGAGCATCTTTCCCCACTATTGCTACTTCATAATAAGGCACAATTTCTTTCAGCATTAAGCTGGCATAGTTAGCATAACCAGAAGCGTATTTTTCCATATCTGGTTTTACATTATTTGCCATAATAATGGCTTTTAGCTTGTATTCCCCTTTATCTAAAAGCGTCCCCAAATCGTACAATACATTTGCCATTACTGAATTAGATGCAGGAATTACATTATCATTAATCTCCATTTTTCTAGCTACCAATTCAGGATCTAACTTGGAAGTGAAATAAAACATCCCAGAATTTTTATCATAAAAATATTCTAGCGCATAGTTTACTAATTGCTCTGCTCTACTGAGCCAAATCTCATCAAAAGTAGCTTCATACAAACTAATAAATGCAGAACTCACAATTGCATAATCCTCCAAATACGCATTTATAGTGGATCGACCATCTTTATAAGAATGCCATAATTTACCATCTGCTTGCATTTGAGTATCTGCAATAAAATTGGCATTTTTTAAAGCCACCTCCAAATGCTTTTTTTCGCCAAAAGTCATATAAGCATCTACATATCCTTTTAACATCAAGCCATTCCAAGAAGTTAAGGATTTATCATCTAATCCTGGGCGAATTCTTTTATCTCTCTCTCTCATCAAAATCTCCTTCCAAGTAACAATCTTTCTTTCTAATGCTGAAATTGAAATTTTATATTTTTTGGCAATTTCATTCTTAGTCTTCTTTCTAAGCAAAATATAATTCCCATGTTCCCAAAGTCCTTTACTATTTACATTATAATAATCCTTAAAAATATCAAAATCCTCACGGATAAATAATTTTAATTCTGTTTCATTCCAGACATAAAACTTACCTTCCTCTCCTTCACTATCAGCATCAAGAGCCGAATAAAAAGCTCCATTTTCAGCTGTCAATTCTCTTTCTATAAATTCTAAACTTTCAAAAACTACTTCCTTGTATAGTGGTTTTTTAAATTTAATATAAGCATCAGCATACAAACTAACTAGCTGCCCATTATCATAAAGCATCTTTTCAAAGTGAGGGGCTTTCCATGATTTATCTACCGAGTATCTAGAAAATCCGCCTCCCATTTGATCATAAATACCTCCAAAAGCCATCTTGTCCAATGTCAGTTCAACATGATCAAGTACTTGTTTATTGTTAGCTAAGTGTCCGTATTTTAGTAAAAAATTATAAGCATTTGGCATAGGGAATTTTGGAGCTCCATTACTCCCTCCCTCTGAATTATCAAAACGTTCCGCCCAAGGGCTAACCATATTATTCAAGTCTTTCCAAGTGAAATTAACTTCTTCCGTATTTAAGCTTATATTTTCAACTTGCTGAATCCCTAAAGCAAGTCTATCTGCAAATTCAATAACTCTATTTGGTTCAGTTTTATACGTATTTGCTAAGCCTAAAATTTGTTTCTTCCAATCATCTTTTCTGAAATAAGTACCGCCCCAAAAAGGTTTCCCGTTAGGTAATGCTACACAATTCAGTGGCCAACCTCCTCTTTGATTCATTAGCTGTACAGCCGTCATATAAACTTGATCTATATCAGGGCGTTCCTCTCTATCCACTTTAATACAAATAAAATTATCATTCATAATTTTTGCCACCTCGGCATCTTCAAAACTTTCGTGCTCCATAACATGACACCAATGGCAAGCGGAATAACCAATGCTTATCAATAAGAGTTTTCCCTCTGACTTTGCAATATCTAGCGTCTGCTCATTCCAAGGATACCAATCCACAGGATTATGGGCATGTTGTAATAAATAAGGGCTTGTTTCCTGAACTAAAGCATTACTATATTTATATGTTTTTTCCACAGTTTTAGTTTCTTGTTGTTGACTATTGCAGCTAAGGTTTAAAAACAGGGCTATTCCTATTAGATTAATATACTTCATTAGTTATTACAAATTTAATGTGACTTAGCGTAATTTGCAAAGAAATGCGGAATAGTTTCTATTCCTTTTAAATAGTTGAAAATACCATAGTGCTCGTTAGGCGAATGAATTGCATCCGAGTCCAAACCAAAACCAAGTAATATAGATTTAACTCCTAATTCAGCTTCAAACAAAGCTACAATAGGAATAGATCCTCCGCTTTTAACGGGCACAGGTTTTTTGCCATAAGTAGTTTCCATAGCCTTACTTGCTGCCAAATAAGCAGGAATATCTGTAGGAGAAACATAAGGCTCTCCACCATGATGAGGGGTAACCTTTACACTCACACTTTTTGGAGCGATACTTTGAAAATAATCAGAGAATAAAGTAGTAATCTCTTCATCCGATTGATTAGGAACTAATCGCATAGAAATTTTAGCATAGGCTTTTGAAGCAATAACAGTTTTTGCTCCCTCACCAGTATATCCACCCCAAATTCCATTTACATCTAACGTTGGACGAATTCCAGTTCTTTCCATAGTAGTATATCCTTTTTCCCCATGAATATCAGATAGATCTAAAGCTGATTTGTATTTATCCAAAGAGAAAGGAGCTCTAGCAATATCAGCTCTTTCCTCTGCTGAAAGTTCTACTACATTATCATAAAATTTTGGAATAGCAATATGATTATTTTCATCCTTCATTTTTGCAATCATTTCACATAGAATATTTATAGGATTAGCTACTGCCCCACCATATAATCCTGAATGTAAATCTCTATTTGGTCCTGTTACTTCCACCTCAACATAGCTTAATCCTTTTAGCCCTGTAGTGATTGATGGTGTATCGTTTGCAATAATTCCAGTGTCAGAAATTAAGATAGCATTACATTTTAATTTTTCCTTATTTTCTTTTACAAAAAGTCCCAAATTATCAGACCCTACCTCTTCCTCTCCTTCAATCATAAACTTCACATTACAAGGCAAAGTATCGGTATTCATCATCAGTTCAAACGCCTTTACATGCATGTAAAATTGTCCCTTATCATCACAAGCCCCTCTTGCAAAAATAGCTCCTTCAGGATGAGTATCCGTCTTTTTAACGACCGGATCGAATGGACCGCTAGTCCATAATTCTAAAGGGTCAGCAGGTTGTACATCATAATGACCATACACCAAAACTGTTGGTAAATTTGAATCAATAATTTTTTCTCCATAAACGATAGGATAACCTACTGTCTCACAGATTTCAACATTATCTGCTCCTGCATCTTTCATTGCTTTTGCTACCGCATCAGCACAGTTTAGCACATCCGCTTTATAAGCAGGATCGGCTGAGATAGATGGTATTTTTAAAAGCTCAATTAATTCATTGATGAATCGGTCTTTGTTTTCGTTTATGTAATTGTTTATGTGTTCCATTTTTTTATTTTATTAAGATTACTCCAGTCATATCTATTGGAGTTTCGATTTCCATTATTTTAAGTATTGTAGGCGCGATATCTCCTAGCTTTCCGTTTTGTATATTGTTAAATCCTGAGTTGATAACAAAGCAAGGTACCATATTAGTACTGTGTGCTGTATTAGGAGTTCCATTTTCATTTATTGCAAAATCTGCATTTCCATGATCGGCAATAATGATAAAAGCATAATCATTTTTCAATCCTGCTTCAACAACTTGCTTAGTGCAATTATCTACTGTCTCTACTGCTTTTACAATAGCATTATAATCGCCAGTATGCCCTACCATATCCGGGTTTGCAAAGTTCAAACACACAAAATCAGTTTTACCTTTTTCTAATTCGGCAACAATAGTTGCTGTAACTTCAGGGGCGCTCATTTGGGGTTGCAAATCATAAGTAGCCACTTTTGGGGAATTGACTATTAATCTTATTTCCCCTTTAAATTCTTTTTCTCTACCTCCTGAAAAGAAAAAAGTAACATGAGGATATTTTTCTGTTTCAGCAATCCTAATTTGAGATTTATTGTTTTGCTCTAAAACCTCACCCAAAGTATTTTTGATATTAGATTTATTGTAAATTACATTCACCTTTTGGTAAGAAGAATCGTAATTTGTCATGGTAGTATAATTAAGATTTAGGGTGTTCATTCCAAAATCTGGCATATTAGTTTGGGTAAGTACTGTTGTAATTTCCCTACATCTATCTGTTCTGAAATTAAAACAAATCACAGCATCATCTTCATGTATTGTCGCTATCGGACTTTTGTTTTCGTCTACACTAATAATTGGCTTTATAAATTCATCTGTAATTCCATTATTGTAAGAATTTTGGATGCTTTCAGTAAGATTTTGAGAAGATTCTCCTATTCCGTTTGTAAGTAAATCGTAAGCTAATTTTACTCTTTCCCATCTTTTATCTCTATCCATTGCGTAATACCTACCACAAATTGAAGCTATCTTAGCTCCAAATAAATTTTGTTCCAACTGCTTAATAAATCCTTTTCCACTTTTTGGGTCGCAATCTCTACCATCAGTAAAAGCATGAACAAATACTTTTTCAATTCCTGCTTTATTAGCTAGCTCACACAATTTGTATAAATGATTTTGATGAGAATGAATTCCCCCATCAGAAACTAAACCAAATAAATGAAGTGCTTTATTATTCTGCTTTGCATAAGCAAAAGAGGTTTTTAAATTTTCCATTTCAGCAATGGAATTATCCTCACAAGCAATATTTATTTTTGCCAAATCCTGATACACAATTCTACCAGCACCAATGTTTAAATGCCCTACTTCCGAATTCCCCATTTGTCCTTTGGGCAATCCAACATGCTCACCAAAAGTCTTTAACTCACAATTAGGATAATTTTTATACAAAGAATCAACAAAAGGAGTACTTGCATGATATACGGCATCCGATTTGGTTTTATCGCCATGTCCCCAACCATCCAAAATAATAAGTACTGTTTTCTTTCCATTCATATATAGAGCAAATATAGAATTTTAGTTGCTTTTACTAGTTTTTAGCAGCCTATAAAAGAAACTTATATTAAGTACATGAATAGAGCCACCATAATAGATGAAATAGTTATGCCGCTACTAATCGCAATTAACGATCTCCGATAGCTAATTCCAAAAATATAAGCCGCAATCGTCCCAATATAAGCCCCAGTAACAGGCAATGGAATCATAACAAAAACCATCAAGCCCCAAACCCCGTACTTTTTTATTATAATTCTAGTTTTTGTTCTTGCTCTTGAAGCTAAATAAACTGCCGTTCTTTTATATAATGGATTTTTCCAAAGATGTTTATTTGCTAGTTCGATTGCTTTATAAAAAACAGGGAATACTAATAAATTTGCAGTTAAGCCAATTACAAATACCAAAAGAATAGGTAAGCCAACTAGCTCACCATATGGTATTCCAGCTCTCGCTTCACCAAAAGGAGAAAAGCTAATTAAAAAAGTAAATAAAATATCCTGAAACATGTAGAGAAATTAAGGTTGCAAATGTAACTGGATTGATTTTAAAAAACGTTTAAAATTTATTTATTAAAATAAATATCTTACCTATTCACACATTGCTTTATAGAAACTATGTCTAATTTTTTGATGAATTGGATTTTCTTTACCTAAACGCTCAGGATGAAATTGAACGGCAATCATAAAAGGGTGCGTTGATTTTTCCATTACTACTGCTTCAGGTAATCCATCAAATGAGCGAGCAATAATTCGTAAGTTTTCAGAAATATCTTTAAGCCCTTGATGATGCCAAGAGTTTACCATAAAGGTATCAGTTCCAATAGGAAAAATAAATGAACAGGTATCAACAATTGCAATTTCATGCATCACTTCTCCATTGTTGCGGTGGACAACTGTTGTGCCAATTTCTGATGGAATATCACCATATAAACCGCCTCCACTCGCAACATTCATCATTTGCATTCCTCTACACACACCGATTAATGGAACTTTATGTTCCAAAGCAAAATTGAATAATGTACGCTCAAGCGTATCTCTTGAAAAATTAATAGTACCACAAACTTTTATGTTGGCAGTATCATTATACTCAAGAGGATTTATATCCTCACCCCCGGTTAAGATAATGCCATCCGCCAATGCTAAAATACTATCCGTGTTTTTTATCGTGTAAGCATCTAAGATAATCGTGTTTCCATCATTCATCCATTCAACATAATTTAAAGATGCTTTGGATAGAATTATTGTTTTTTGTTGCTGTTTCTGGCAAGAAAAGAAAGTGAACAAGCAAAGTAATATAATAGGAAGTTTTTTCATAAACCAAACATAAGACATTAAGTTGATTTTCTAATAGTTAAATTATTTTTTAAAATATTAAATCTGAATTCGATCTCCGTAAGACCCACCCAAAATAAACCCACTCATTTGAGTGGGTTTTTATTTCTTCTAGTAAATTATATTTTTCTGAAAAAAATATTTAAAATCTTGTAATAAATCCCTTACTTCAAGCACTAA
>ENA-OSJC01002509-OSJC01002509.1-marine-metagenome-genome-assembly--contig:-NODE-2509-length-13806-cov-4.029718_pt1 | contig 13806 bp, 13 predicted proteins | sample MGYA00237885_ERZ534234 | MGnify/ENA primary metagenome ERZ534234 (study PRJEB26413, sample SAMN06343907) | marine metagenome | isolation source: coastal waters | place: Atlantic Ocean: West Antarctic... | reverse complement strand
TTTAGGTGAAAGATTCACGCTATCTGAATCAATTAGAGGAAATTATGCTCGAGGTGAGGATGCTTACGAATCAGTTTTATCTCAAGCTGTAGTTTTTCCAAATTCAAACGAAGAAGTATCCACTATTGCTAAACTTTGCAATAAACATAACGTACCTATAGTCCCTTTTGGTACAGGAACATCCCTCGAGGGGCAAGCAGTAGGAAACAAAGATGGTATTACTATGTCTTTGGAAAATATGAATAAAATTTTAAGTGTTAATTCTGAGGATTTTGATTGTCGTGTCCAAGCAAATGTTACAAGAGAACAGTTAAATGAATCTTTAAAAGATAAGGGTGTTTTTTTCCCAATTGATCCAGGTGCTAATGCTGCTATAGGTGGAATGGCTTCATGCTCAGCTTCTGGAACCATGGCAGTTAGATATGGAACAATGCGTACAGCCGTTACTGGTCTTACTGTTGTTTTACCAAATGGAGATATTATAAAAACAGGAACAAGAACAAAAAAAACTTCTGCCGGTTATAACCTTACAAATTTATTTATTGGATCAGAAGGTACTCTTGGTATTATTACTGAGGTACATTTAAAACTATCACCAATACCAGAAAATATTATGAGTGCAGTATGTCAATTTCCTGATCTTGAGTCAGCTGTCTTAACTGCACAAGAAATTATTCAATATGGCGTTTCAATAGCAAGAATTGAAATGTTAAATAAAGATCAGATAGACATAAGTATAAAGTATTCAAAATTAGAAAATTTAGAATCAAAACCAACACTTTTTTATGAATTTCATGGTAGTGAATTATCTAATAAAGAATCCATTGAAATTGTAGAAGATGTTTCTAAAAATAATAATGGAAGTGATTTTAAATGGGCTAAAAGCACAGAGGATAGAAATAAATTATGGAAAGCAAGGCATAATGTTTATTATTCTGTTAAAGCTCAAGGAAAAAATATTAAAGTTTATACTACTGATATTTGTGTACCAATATCTAATTTAGTTGAGTGCATAAAATTTGCTGAAAATGAAATTAAAAAATATGGATTACAAGCGCCAATGGTTGGGCATGTTGGTGATGGCAATTTTCATACAACAATAATCTATGATCCTTCAAAAGAAGGAGATTATGAAATGATTAGAGATTTTAGTAATAAATTAATTGATAAAGCTTTATCATTAGAAGGAACAATAACTGGGGAACATGGTATTGGGCTTCAAAAAAAAGAATATTTGATCAAACAACATCCAGATAATCTTCCGTATATGAAGCAAATAAAAAAAAGTTTTGATCCAAATAATATTATGAATCCTGGAAAAATATTTGATATATAATTATTGAATTATATTTTATTTGCAGAAATTATAGAAATCATTTTATTTTTTGCCTTCAAAGGACTTCCTTTGATAATAAAATTCTTTAGATCTTTATGTTGTTTTAAGTATTTATTTTCCCAACCAATAAATATGCGTTTTATTTTATTATTATTATCAGTAAAGTTTAGTCTTAACATATGATTAATAAATTCTGAGAGTCTATACAAAATTGGATTGCCACAATTAAGTATTATTTTATTATGAAAAGCTAAATCGGCTAAAATAAGTTTTTCTACATCTTTGTTAATTATACTTATTTCTAAAGCTTCATAAATAGAATCAAGCTCTTTTTTATTCTTTAGATCTATATTTTTTGCACATAGATATGCTATTTCTGGTTCAAACATTAAACGAGTTTGTATAAAATATTTTCTCATATTATCTGCATATTTTGAACCTTTGGACCAAGATAATATATCCTTATCAAAAAAATTAAGATTTTTGTATTCTTCTAAAACTGTTCCAGTTTTTTGTTTACTTTTAATAACTCCTTTTGATTGTAGAATTTTAAGAGCTTCCCTTAATGTCGCTCTACTAACACCATATTTTTTAGCTAATAAATTTTCATTTAAAAGCTTTGCTCCTTGCTTATGTCCTGTGAATATTTTTCTACAAAGTTGATAACTTGAATGATTTTCCATAATATTTTTCTTTATAGAGTTAATAATCAAAAATTAATAGTATTTATAAAAAATAAGTTATATCTAATTATCTTTTAAAAAACTTTTAAAATTATTTAACTCCTTACTATTTATTTTTATTGAGTGTTGCTTTTTAGGAAAATTATTACTTAAGACATCTTTTTTATATTCTTTAAAAGCCTTGATTCGATCTTTCTGAATATTAATAAATATCTTATTAAAGTTTCTATATTGCTTTGCATGCCTTGGTAATTTGATTAAACCATAACCTAAGATATCTTCTGCAAATAAAAATTGTACATCACTTTTATTTCCTGATCCTATGGATATTGTAAGCATGGATGTATTTTTACTTATCTCTCCCATCACTTCTTCAGGAACGCACTCAATTTCAACTCCCCATGCTCCTGTATTTTCAATTGCCTTAATTTCATTAAATAAATTGATAGCAGTAACGGCTGTTTTTCCAACTGCTTTCATACCTCCTGTCCAAGTAGACCTTCTGGGAACAAGACCAGCGTGACCTTGAAAAGGTATTTTAAATCCATTTAAATATTCCATAAAATTTAAGTTCCATGAACCACAAGTTATAGAATCAAAACCCATATCTATTATATCTAAAGAATCTCGAACAATATCTTCTTTAGAAGCATATTTTATAAAAGGTATTGAAACACTAATAAATGTTTTAGGAGCGGCTATTCTAATACTTTTTAATTCAGGAAAGGCTCTAACCAATAGTAAATCTATACCAGCCTCTTCTGCTGCTCTAGCTTCTTCTGCTGTAGATACATGAATTTGAGTAAGTTTTTTTTTCCCTTTTAAATCAATTAAATCTCTTACAGTATAATTTCTGTAACCAGGTTCTAGACTGATAGAGTATACTTTCTTATATTTTGAAGTCATTTTATATTACATTATATTTACTATTGTACTGACATGTAAATGATTAATTAAATTGACTGTGGATAATTTGTTAGGCAAATAGTTAATTTTACAGTAATTTTTTAATTGTCAGACAAATAATATGGGGTTATAATTTAATCTATGTTTGAAGAATCTATATTACAAAATAAACCAAAAATTTTAACAGAAAATCAAAGAAGGGAATATTTCAATGATGGGGGTATTAAAATTGAAAAAGTTCTAAATAAGGAATGGCTTAGTAAAGCCAATGAATCTATAAGAATATTTATTGAAAATAGCAAAAAATTTTCTGAATCAAATGATGTATATGACCTTCAAAAAGATCACTCATTTGAGAATCCAAAGTTAAGAAGAGTATCGAGTCCATGTGATTATAACGAAAACTTATGGAAACTACTTGTTGAAGGACCAATAGGAGATATTGCTGAAGATTTATTAGGTCCCAGTGTAAGATTTTATCAATCAAAATTAAATTTCAAAAATCCTAAAGGAGGAACAGAAGTTAAATGGCATCAAGATAAGCCTTTTTTTCCTCATTCAAACGATTCTGTTATAACGATAGGAGTATATCTTGAGGATTGTGATGACGCACAAGGGCCACTTGAGATTATATCTGGCTCACACAAAGAAAAGGTATTTTCTCATTATAATAATTCTGTGTGGGCAGGTGACATTAATGAAAATGAAATAAATAAAATAAATTTAGATAAAAAAAAGGTTTTAAAAGGAGGAGCTGGATCAGTTACTGTTCATAATTATAGAACTGTTCATGGTTCAAAACCTAATAATTCTAAGACTGCAAGGCCTTTAATGCTTTATGTATTGAGCTCTGGGGACTCAGTTCCTTTTACCCCGCAACCTTTAAAATCTAAATACGAACAAATTATAATTAGAGGTAATTATAATAATAAAATTCATTGTGAGTCAGGAGAATTTCAAATTCCTCCAAACTGGAACAATGGGTATTCATCTATTTTTGCTATTCAACAAAATGAAAAAAAATAATCAACAACAAAAAAATCTAGAATTAGTATCTGGAAATTTTTATAAAGGACAAAAAGAATTTAGGAAGATGTATAGAGATGGTCTTAAGGGTTGGTATAACGGCTTTATTCATTTAGCTATGATTTTTTTAATAGGATTTTCTGCTCTTTTTTATTTTACATATCATATTAATAATGTGAAGTGGTGGGAATGGTTAATAGTTCCAGTAACTATAATAGGATCCAATTTATTTGAGTGGTGGATTCATAGATTTGTAATGCATAAACCTAGAGTATTTCCTGGTGCCAAAGCTATTTATTCTAGACATACATTGCAACATCACCAATTTTTTACAGAACAGGAAATGAGATTTGCGGGATCTCATGATTGGAGAGTGACATTGTTTCCTCCTTATGCATTAGCTGTTTTTATTGCTGTATTATCTGCTCCTGGTGTTATATTTTTAGGATGGCTAATATCACCTAATGTTGGGTGGTTATTTATTTGTTGCACTACATCATTTTATTTACTCTATGAAATAATGCACTTTTTTTGTCATGTTAAAGATAACATAGTAGTAAGAAATTTACCTTTTATAAATACCATAAGAAGACATCATGCCGCCCATCACAACAAAGGTATTATGATGGGTTTAAATATGAATTTAACTTTTCCTTTTGGTGATTGGTTATTTGGTACCTCTGACTTAAATCGAGGTTTATTAGGCCATTTCTTTAATGGCTATAATACTAAATACATAAAGCCAGAGGTCATACAATTTAAACATAAAAAATAATTATGCCAATAAAGATAAAGGTTTTTTTAACAGTGTATATTATAGTTATTTCAATATGTGTAATGTTGTTTGAAAAAATTTTTGGTGATGTTCAATTAATTTCTATTTTATTTTTAGTAGCAATGTTAATGGTTACTGGAATTTGGATTTTTCCAGAAGTAGTAACAAAAAATACTACAGCAAATGATAATAAAATTAATAAATAATGGCTAAATATAAATATGAAAATATAGAATTCAAGACTGAAGGTATTGAAAAATGGTGGAAACCAGATATTGATAAAGATAAGTTAAAAGAATTACATAAAAAAAGAAATTTACCTGGAATAATAAATACTTTTTTATATTTTTTAATATTAATAATTCTTGGATATTTAGCTTATTTATCTTGGAATACTTATTATTCTATACCTGCTTTTTTAGCTTATGGAACTTTTTACTCTTTCACTAATGCTAGATGGCATGAGTACGGTCATAGAACTTTTTTTAAAAGTAAATTATTAAATGATGTTTTTTATGAAATATCTAGTTTTATGCATTATATTGAACCTGTTTCTTGGAGATGGAGTCATAAACACCATCATATACGAACTTTACACCAAGATATAGATTATGAAATTCAAGTAAGTAGACCTGCAAAACTTTTCTCATTATTTTTTTTAGAATGTTTTAAATATGGATTGTTATTAAATGAATTTAAAAAAATACTTAAACATTCATTAGGCATAATGACACCTTTAGCTTTAGATTGTGTTCCAGAAATACATAGGCCAAGAATGATATTAAATAGTAGAATCTTTATACTTTCTAAGATTTTACTAATAACTTGGTCAATTTATATTGAAAGCTTTCTTCCTTGTATGTTTTTATTCACACCTAATATTTATGGTAGTTTTTTTTTACAATTTTTAGTAATGACCCAACATGGTGGTTTAAGAGCAGATACGTGGGATCATAGAGAAAGTACAAGAACGTTTTATACTAATCCCTTTTTAGGTTGGTTATGTTATCTAAATATGCAATACCATATTGAACATCATATTTTTCCTGGAGTTCCTTTTTATAATTTACCAAAACTACATAAGTTAATTAAAGATCAATTACCTACTCCAAATAAAAGTTTTATTTCAGCATTAATTGAAATGATACCTGCCATTATAAAACAATCTAAAGATAAAAAATATTTTATCAAAAAAAATTTGGATTTAGTATGAAGAAAAAATTAACTGTTTTTGATCTATTTGAATTAAAAGGTAAAAGACAATTAAGTGAAATATATGTAAATAATCCTGAAGAAGCTGCTGCTGCAGAAAAGGCAGGTGTTGATATTATTGCTACTGCTTGTGATTGTATACTTCCCCATCTAGGAATAAATGCAACTATTCAAGATGCTAAAGATATTAGAGAAGCTTGTCCAAACACTCATTTAATGATGGGGACTCTTCCAGGCACATACACATCTCCATATGAAGCTGTTAAAATGGGATATAAATTAATAAGTTTTGGAGCAGATTCAGTCTACACTGCAAATAGTACTGATTTTATAAAACCAATGGTAAGGGAAAAAATTCCTGTTTTTAGTCATATAGGGCTAATTCCTCATACAAATACTTGGACTGGTGGATTTAGAGCTGTAGGCAGAAATGCTGAACAGGCTACAAAAATATTTAAAGATGCTTTAGAAATAGATGATGCTGGAGCTGTTGGTATTGAAATCGAAGTTGTTCCTCCAAAAGTAGCTGCGGAAATTACAAAGAGAGTAAAAATGATAACAATATCTATGGGAAGTGGTTCATTTTGTGACGCTCAATATTTATTTGCTCAAGATATATTAGGTACTCATTATGGTCATTATCCAAGACATGCAAAAAAATATATAGATTTAAGATTTGAATTTGAAAAAATACAAAAAAAAAGAATTAGCAGTTTTAAAGAGTATGTAGATGATGTTAAGAATCATAGATTTAATAAACCTGAATTAACTGTCTCTATTGAAGATAAAGAATATGAATATTTTTTAAATAATATCAAAGAATTATAATTCAGATATAATTTAATATGTAGCTCTTCCACCAGATAAATCAAAAACTGCTCCTGTAGAAAATGAAGTTTTTTCACTAGATAAATAATCAATTAAATTAATTACTTCTGGAATTGTACCCATCCTTTTCATAGGTATTTTTTCTAACATATAAGAAAGTTGTTCTTTTGTAACATCTTTAATCATGGGCGTTTCAATAACAGCTGGAGCTATACAATTAACTGTTATATTATCTAAAGCTAACTCTTTGCCTAAACTTTTAGTAAAACCAATAACTCCTGCTTTTGAAGATGAATAGTGTGATGCTTTTGGATTTCCATCTTTACCCGCCATGGATGATATATTTACAATTCTACCAAAATTGTTTTTTTTCATATATTTGATAACCGATCTACATATTTTAAAAGTACCAGTTAAATTTATATCAATAGTTTTTTCCCAAACTTCATCAGACATATTCTCTACTTCTACATTTCCAGCAGCTATTCCAGCACAATTAACTAAAATATCTAATTGAGACCATTTACTAAATGCATATTCAGTTAAAGAATCACAATCCAACGTTTTAGTAATATCTAAATTAAAATATAGAACTTTATCTTTGTTAAATTTAATTAATAATTTTTCACATTCTTTTTTTAAAATTTCAATATTATTATCTGCTAATAATACATTAAATCCATTTTCTAAAAAATGCTTAGCTATAGCTAAACCCATACCTTGAGCTGCACCCGTTACAATAGCAACCTTACTCAATTTAAATTACTTTCAATTATAGTGCTATTAGACTTATCTAACCATTTATCTTTTAATTCTACACCCAAACCATTACCTGTTAAAGGTGAAACATACCCATTATCAATAAGAGGAACTTCTTTTAATAATTCACTATACCATCCATAATAAAAACCTCTTGCTGTCTCATAGGTGCATGCATTTGTCATAGCCATAGATAAATTTACTCCAACAGTAAAATTAACAGGACCATTACAATCATGAATACTCACAGGAATTTGATGAGCATCAGCTATTGTTCCTGCTTTAATTGCTTCTGTAATTCCTCCTAACCAGACTGGATCAAACATCATATAATCAATTAAACCTTTTTGTAAAAAAGGTAGATAATTTGCAGCAGCACCCATAGTCTCACCAGCTGCAAGTGGAATTTTTACTTCATTTCTAAAATGCTGAAATGCCTCAACATTTGGTCTAACAGGATCTTCTACCCAGTTAATATTATATTCTTTCAAGGCATTAGTTATTTTAATTGCATTAGGAACATCCCAGTTAGTATGAAGATCAGCCATTAAATTTATTTCATTCCCAACTGCTTCTCTTACTAATCTAAAAGGTTTAAGGCCTTCATCAAGCTCTTTATTTGTAATCCAATGACCACCACTTTTATCCAAGTGTTGATCAAATGGCCAAATTTTCATTCCCTTAACTCCATTATTTAACAGATCTTTTGCTAGCTTACCTGCATCAGTCATGTAAAGTTGTAAATCTTCATAAGGATCATTTTTTGTATCTGGCAATTGCCATAATGAAGCTGAAACTCTACCAGCTATAGGCACATTTTTTGCATAGTTAGGTCCAGCACAAGTATTATAAATTTGTATTTTATCCCTAACGCCTCCACCAAGTAATTTTATAATTGGTTTTTCAGAATATTTTCCTAAAATATCCCAAAGAGCAATATCTAAAGCTGATCTACTTCTATTTTCTGTTCCACTACCTCCAATTCCTAAAAATCCCCTTAACAATTCATGATGTAGTGTTATTTTATTTGGATCAAGACCCAGTATATAAGGAGCAATAACTTCATGAATATGAGACTCTACTGCTGCCACACCTAAGAAAGTTTCTCCCAACCCAATAATTCCTTCATCAGTTACAACATGAAGGTATAATATATTGGGGTAATCTTTAGGTCTTATTGTTTTAATAGATATTATCTTCATTAAATAACCTCTCCCAAGTTTCTTGGGTGACCTTTTGCGTCAGTTGACACTCTCCATATGCGACCACTTTTTTCATTATTTTCCCAACCTGTTCCAAAGTCTGAAATAATAAGATCCGAACCATCAAAAATACAATTTGTTGGAATTGCTTCATTATCTAATTCAATAAAACCATCTATTTTTCCATCAGGTGAAATTATTGTTATGTTGTGACCATAAGTAGTAGCTATAAATATTCTTCCATCCTCAGAAGCCACAAAACCATCTGGAAAATGATTTTCTGGCAAAATACACACTTCTTTTCGATTGTTATTTTCAAGTTTACACATAGCTAAAGGCACTGTTTCTGCCCACCATATGTTATTTTTACTGTCTAAAGAAATTCCATTATTATAAACTGGACCTGTATCTAAGATTGTTTTTGCTTCTCTATCTTTAGATAAAGTAATAATTCTAGAGTGTTCTTTCATATCATTAAAATCAAATGCCTGACCAGAATCTGTAAACCATAATGTTCCATCATTAGCAAAAACTAAATCATTTGGAGCTTTTAAATTACCATCATTAGAGGCAATACAGATTTCCTCTATATTTCTATCGGTATCTATTTTTTGAATACTGGGTGAGATATTATTTTCAGCTCGCCATCCACCAACCGCTCCACCATTTTGGGTAACATAAATTATATCATTTAGTCCCACTACTGCTGCATTTGGAGATCCGCCTGTTTTTGCATATACTTTACCCCCCTCACCTTCAGCAATTGTAATTTGACTCGCTCCTTGCTCTGAACATAAAACTGTACCATCAGATAATATTGCAGGACCTTCTGGAAATAATAATCCTGTTGCTAAAATATCTTTCATAATTCCTCCATGTCTTATTTATTAGGCCAAACAATTAAAGTTCTTAAACCTACTCCATTTTCTAAATCATTAAATGCCAATTCTAATTCATCTAATGGTCTTCTGTTAGATATAAAAATATCTAAAGGTAAACGTCCTGCAGAATATAATTTTGCTAAATTTGCTAAATCTACAGCAGGTCTAACTTCTCCTGTTAAACATCCTGATAATCTTTTTCCTGTAGCAACTAATTCTAAATGAGGGATTTTCAATTCATAAGTAGATTCAGCAGCGCCAACATAAACACAAATACCACGTCTTCTTAACAAACTCATACATTTTTCAATTGCAGGGATAGCACCTGATGCTTCAATAATAGTATCAAAACCACCATTAAAATTATTAATATCAATATTATTAAACTCATCTGCACTCATAACTTCATCACAACCAATCTCTTTTGCAAGAATTCTTCTCTCTTTATTTGTATCAACACCAATAATTGGATATGCACCTCTCAACTTTGCTGCCATAATAGCGCTTAAACCAACTCCTCCTAAGCCTACTACTAATATAGATGATCCTACTTCAATTTTTGCTGTATTAACTACCGCTCCATATCCACTCACAACAGCACACCCTAATAAAGAGGCAATTTCAAAAGAAACATTTGTAGGTATTTTTGCGACTGCTGTGCATGGAACAACAGCATAATCTGAATAAAAGCCTGTATTAAATCCTATGGCCACACCTTCTCCATTTTTATCCTTTAAAGGAGTTCTACCATCAGGCAATATACCCCAACCTCTTTCTTCTTCTCTTTTACAATAAGCACCTTCTGAATTTAAACAACGACTACATTGACCGCATGGAGCAATAGGAGCCATAACTACATGATCTCCTTTCTTGACATTACTAACACCTGCTCCAACATCAATAATAATGCCAGCACCTTCATGACCTAAAACAGATGGGATAGGTTGATGATCTAAAATACCTTTTGCTAATGAATAATCAGTATGACAAACTCCACAAGATCGAAGTTCTATTCTTACTTCTCCAGCATTAGGAGAGTCAATTGTTAACTCTTCAAAACTTAAAGGTTTCTTTGCTTCTCTTAAAACTGCAGCATTTGTAATTAATTTACTCATGATCTAATCTCTCCTCTTCTTCTTTTTGAATATTCATCAAAACCAACTGCAACAATTAAAACTAATCCAGCAACTAATCCTTGCCAGTAAACTGGAACTCCAGTTAAAATTAATAAATTGTTAATTATTGCCATTAAAATAACTCCTAATAATGCCCCTACTATTGATCCTTGGCCCCCAGATAAACTACATCCACCAATAACAGCTGCTGCAATAATTCTTAATTCTGCTCCGTTACCCGCTAAAGGAAAAGCTGCATTTAATCTTGCTACTGATACAACACCTGCTATGCCTGCAGCACATCCACAAAGTGCATATAAAATAAATTGAATTTTTTTAACTCTTAATCCTGATAGCTCAGCTGCTTGTGGATTACTCCCAACAAAAAATGGTAATCTACCAATTTTCATTCTTCTCAAAACTATTTCTGCAATAATTACCAGTATAATGAATATCCATATGGGATTAGGTATGCTAAAAATTTTACCCTGACCTATCCATTGAAATGCTTTGGGAAAAGAACTCATAGATCTATCTCCTGAAACTATTAAGACTAAGCTTCTAACAATTGTTAACATTCCTAGTGTGGCAATGAGGGGGTTAACATAAAATCTGGTTACCATTAATCCATTAACAACACCTACTAATGTTCCAGATAAAATTGCTGCAACACATGCTAATGGCCAAGGCATACCAAAGTTAGCCATAGCAATTGCACAAACCATTCCTGAAAATGCTAAATTTGCCCCTACTGATAAATCAAAACCCCCACTTATTAAAAGCATACACATTGCAATCACTATAATTGCATCTAAAGATAAACCTAAAAAAACAGCACTAAAGTTAGCACTCAATAAAAAATAAGGAGAAATAAAGGATCCTAAAATACAAATAAGTATTAAAAAGAATAAAAGAGGAATTTCTCTAATCTTTATCAATTTTTTTAAATTATCTTTCATGTATTTCTCCATTTGTTTTTTCATTAAATTGATCTACGTATCCTGAAGCATATTTCAAAATTAGTTCTTCAGAAAAATTTCTTTTCTCTAATTCACCATTAATTTTACCATTTTGCATTACTATTGCTCTATCACACATGCCTATAATTTCTGGTAACTCAGAAGATATAAGCATAATTGAGGTGCCCTGTTTTGCTAATTTTCTTAATATTTTATAAACTTCTTGTTTTGCCCCAACATCAACTCCTCTGGTAGGCTCATCTATTATTAATAATTTTGGATTTTTTGGAAGCCATTTGCCTAAAGCAATTTTTTGCTGATTACCTCCACTCAATTTTAAAACAAGTGTTTCAGCATCATTAGTTTTAATATTAAGTTGAGAAATGCTCTTGTCTGTTATTTCTTTTATTTTATTAATTTGAAGAATTCCATTATTACTAACGAGTTCTAAATTAGGTGAGATTAAATTATTCCTTACAGACATTTCCGTAAAAAGTCCTTTTTCTCGTCTCTCTTCACTCACATAAACTATACCTTGTTCAATTGCTTCTCTGGGATTATTAATAATAATATTTTTACCATCTAAAAATACTGATCCACTTTCAGCTTTATAAAATCCAAACAAAGTTAATGCTAATTCAGTTCTACCAGCCCCTATAAGTCCTGAGAAACCTACAATTTCGCCTTTTTTAATATTAAATGAAATATCATCAAAAAAATCTGAATTTTTTAAGTTCTTAACCTCAAGTATATTTTCTTCACCAATAAAATTGTCTTGTTCTTCAAATATATCTTTTAATTTTCTACCGACCATTAATTTAATCATATCCTCAGGATTGATATTTTCAATTTTTTTAGTAGCCATTAATTTTCCATCTTTTAATACTGAAACACAATCAGCAATTTTTTTAATTTCTTCTAGTCGATGAGAAATATAGGCTACAGCAATATTATTTTGCTTTAGATCTTTAATAATAGAAAATAATATATCTGTTTCACTTGGCGTTAAGACTGCCGTAGGCTCATCAAAAATTATGATATTAGAATTTACAGACAAGGCCTTAATAATTTCAACAATTTGTCTTTGTCCTACTGAAAGAGAACTTACCGTATCTTTGGCTTTTATTTCTGGATGACCAAATTTTATTAAAAGTTCATTTGTTTGATCTTTAATTTTTTTAAAATCAACAGTTTTTAAAAAACCTTTAGTTGGTAAATTGTTGGCGAAAACATTTTCTGCAACAGTAAGTTCTGGAAATAAATCTGCTTCTTGATGAACTATAGAGATTCCATGATCTTGTGCCTCTCGAGGTGAATTAAAATTAACCACTCTATCATTTAAAAAAATTTTTCCTTTATCTGCTCTTTCAATACCTGCAATGATCTTCATTAGTGTACTTTTGCCAGCTCCATTTTCTCCGACCAAAGCGTGAACTTCATTCGATTTTAAAACAAAGTCAACACTATCTAATGCTTGAACACCAGGAAATTTTTTTGAAATGTTATTTAGTTTTATTTCAATAAAAGAACCGGCACTAAAAAGTGCCGGTTTATCTTTAGGAAGATTAGTCATCAACCTCTATATAATTTTGCTGTAGTTTTATCTATTAGGTTGCATCCAGTATCACAATTCGTAGGAAATGGATTTAAACCTCCATCTAAGAATCCTTTAATTACTGGAGTTGGATTATGCATTGCATACATCATTTGCATCCACAAATAACCTTGCATATAAATTTGTTGGCCAACTGTATAATCTATAGTACCATCTTCAACAGCATCAAGAATTGGTGGAAGTGTGTCAGCAATAACTGCTTTAACTTTCCCTACTTTACCTGTTTCTTTTAATGCTGCTGCAACGCCAGAACCAGTTGCATTGATACAAACTATTGCATCTAAGTCTGGATTTGCAAGAAGTATTGCCGAAGTTGAAGACGCAGTTTCAGAATCATCACCTTTGTTATCACCAGTTGCTACAATTTTAATGTCAGTACCTTCCAGACCTTTTTCTAAGCCTGCAATTCGATCATTTAAATTATCTTGTGCAGGAACAGTTGACACAGCAATTTTACCTGAAGTGCCTAAAAGATCTTTAATTCCCTTAGCCATAACTAAGCCAACATT
>ENA-OSJC01002499-OSJC01002499.1-marine-metagenome-genome-assembly--contig:-NODE-2499-length-13834-cov-8.597877_pt1 | contig 13834 bp, 9 predicted proteins | sample MGYA00237885_ERZ534234 | MGnify/ENA primary metagenome ERZ534234 (study PRJEB26413, sample SAMN06343907) | marine metagenome | isolation source: coastal waters | place: Atlantic Ocean: West Antarctic... | reverse complement strand
ATTCACAGTAGTGATTGCTTTTATTGGAAGTTTTGTTTCCACAACTGTTAGCGCACAAGCTAACGATGTAGAAACTGAAGATACCCAAGCACCTAAAGCTGCTGGCAAAGATGCAAAAAAAGAAGCATCAGGCTCTCTAAGCGCTGGAGCGATTGCAGCCGCTGTTGCTGCTGCTGCTGCCGTTGCAGCGATAATGGATTCAGGAGATGGTGGTGGAGCTGCTCCTGCGCCAACACCTGCGCCAACACCTGCACCGACGCCTGCACCAACACCTGCGCCAACACCTGCGCCTGCACCAACACCTGCGCCAACTGAAACTTATGAGTATTCCTATACTGTTCCAATGGAAGTAAATGTTAATACAAGCACAAATACAAATACAACTACGAATACTATTACTGGTGTTTATATGCCTAACACTAATACAAATACTAATACTAATACAAACACGACTACACAGACATTGCAGCGTTATGTAACAAATACAAATACGACTACACAAACACAAACTAATACAAACACTAGTACGAATACTGCTACGAACACAGTTACTCAGACCTTTGGTACTGATGCAAGTGGAGATGGATTCTTGCAAGCAAGCGAGATTCCACTAGATGGAAGTGGTGGAGTTGACTTCTTGGATACTGATCCTAATGAAACTACGTACAACTATGATGTTAATATTGACCAGGAATTAACAGGTATTTCTGCCCAGAACTTTCTTCAATCTAATGTTGAACAAACAATTGAAGTTCCAATATTTAGGGAAGGTGGACTTACTTATGCTGAAGCTGATGCGATCTATAACTTTGGTGAGAGTGCTGGAAGCAACATAAGCCAAGATGACTACACCACAGACTTAGGTGCCAACAGAACGATCGTTGAGGTTCTTGCAGATGGGTACGTCTTAATTCAAAAAGATTATGTCCAAAACTATGATGCAGACATTGTTCAAGATGTCTTTTATGAGGCCGAACTTGTTCAGGACTTTATTCAAGGGCAGGAAATTAATCAAACTTATACAGCTGATGTTGTTAAAACTGAAACTAGAACAAGGCTAGTTGGTGAATAAGTAACAGCTGGTTTTAAAAAACCCACCTTGAAGGTGGGTTTTTTTTGTCTAGAATAAGATTTTCGTTGGTTATAAAAGAGTCATTTATCTAGACTGTACTGCAGAGTGTACAAATTTCATCAAGATAAGATCAATACTTGAAGTAATATTCAATCTTTGCTACTGGAAGTCTAGGGTGAATTCTTTGCTCCGAAAATTCAATTTGACCCGTCGTAGTATTTTGATAATAAAGATTAACTCCGCTCCAGCCAATAAGCGCTAAGTCAAAATTTTCTTGTATTCTATTAACCTGAATCTTCTGACCAAGTTTTTTAATTGAGGATGTTTCAGGTGCATGCATTGACCGACGTATGTTAGAGGAAAAAAGATCTGGGTTGTAAAGATTTAAAGCCTCATAAACATCGCCTGTTACGAAAATATTATCCAAAGGTCTTAGTATTTCAATATTACTACTTAAGCCAACTGTTTTAACAATTCTTCCATTTAAGGTGTATATCTTGACGCCGTCAGCTCCAATCCACTCATAGACATTATCATCTTCATAGGCAAGAATTAAAATGGCATGAGGGCCTCTGCCGAATCTAACTTTTATAAAGCTATTCTCATAATCATTGAATATCTTCTCTGTGACTTCATAGTCAGGAAAACCAAAAACAACAGAATTTACAGAGGAAAAGTTTTCTATATAGGTAATTGGTAAATTGTTACATGAGCTTAGAAATAAGACTACAAATACTACTCTAATCATAAAAACCATCCCACTCACTAACGATTTGAGCTCTGCTGGCTTGATAAGTAGTGCCGTAGAGATTTTGTGCATGAACTAAAAATTGCGCTCCATCACGAGTGAGAGGTCTTAAACCAAATCCGGCTTGACCTCTTGAGAAATCTTGGAAGAAAACTTGGATTGGAAGGTTAAAAAAGAACCCTTTGTCAAAACTGCCCTCTCCAAACTCAGCCTTACTAATATCAGTCACGGAAAAAAATACACCCATATTTAAGCCGCTCTTAAAATCTCTTGATACGTTAAATGTAAAGCCTGAGTCCTTAGCAAGATATCTTCCACCCCTTAAATGCAGTAAAACTCGGGTAGTAGGCTCACGATAATAAAAATTCATGTGTCCAGTGATAGTTTCGTAATCCCTATAATTAAAGAGCTGCCTAAATGATCGCTGTCTTACATGCCAAATCTCAGCACTAACAGCAAATGATTGCTCAAATGGCTTGTATAAAATCTCTCCCCCATATCCTGAAAACATCGGTTCAAAAATTCCAGCTGAAATCTTTGTAAAAATGCTCTTATAAGGATTTCCAAAGTAATTAGCCTGCAACCTAGTTATGTGCGACTTTGAGCTGCCTTTTAGGTACTTAACAATATCAGTTCTAACATGTGGCAAAATACTGTCTGATGCTAGCTTTAACTGATCAAAGTTATTGTACAATCCAATGGATCCCACAGCTAGAATGTTAAAATTTGGCTTGATAAGAATTTCACCGTGTATTGAGATAGAAATATCTCCAAAATAAAACCCATCTGGGCCACCTATTTGACTTCTTACTGCAGGAGATATCTTGTAATAACCCTTAGGTAATTCAACCCTTGGTTTGTAGTCATGAGCCAAAAAGTGATTTGGCTCAGGTTTATAGATGATGGCATCTGCCATCAACGCATCAGTTTTTTTGCCAGGCTTATAGAGGTTATATGAAGATCTTGGGATATCAACAGCAAATAAAGACTGATTAGCATTTATTGTTACTAATGAAAATTCTTCTATAACATCGGGAGAAATTTCATTAAGGATATCTGCTACTCTACCGACTGATTGGGTGTTATTAAGATATTTAGATTGAGAAAATGTAACTTCATATCTATTGTTTTCTACATTTGCTGTCCGCAGATATATCTGATTATCTCTTAATATTTTAAGGGATGATTTGTATAGATATTCAGCCTTTTGGGCATTAACAACTTTTCTATAAATTTCGGAGTTATCTATTATTGGGGGTGGATTTTTTTTTGCAATAATTGTGGCCTTACGACCGCCATAGTTACCAGCCACTGAAAACCCAAAACTCAAGGTATTATTCCTGATATAGCCGAGCTTCACATGAACATTTTCACTAATAGGATATACAAAAGAGTAATTAAATTGACTATCCTGGGACACTCCTAAATAGCCTTCACCGCCTTCTTTGATGCCTCCATAGTTTGTTGTGTCATATTCAATCTTTAGCCTAGTTCCGTTAAGCTTGGGTAGATAAATTTCAACCCCGCCAAATAGACCGGCCTCTTTGCCACCAAAGAATTTGCCATAATTAATATCACCGCCCTGGGTCCCTGCCATATTAGCCCTGTCGCGACTTTCAAGATCTGGAAACATTTTAGCCAAAGGATTTTCTATATTGCCATTAGAAATAGTTCCAAAGCCAAGTCCCAAAGTAAAATCAATATTCCCTATTAATTTTGATGCAACTATATATTCAGAAGCAAATAATGCAGAGCCTCCAAAATCTCTAAATCCTACCGCAACCTGAGGAATTCGGTCTGTCTCTTTAATTAACCTAAATTTAGCATCAAAGCTCTTATCTTTATAGGACTGCTTGCCACTAAACTCTGGTGAATCACTGTAAAGAAAATTATTAACATCGGTGTACTGATAAGAAGCTTCAAACCAATCAAATGGATGGCCCATAATTGAGCCTCGAAGATAAGGTTCAGCATGCGTCCAAGTAAACCCAACTGTGCCACCTGGATGCATTCTTGCACTTGGCATCTGAATAAGTCCAACTGTGCCATAATTCGAATAAGTTGGTTGAGAGAAATAAGGATAAACATAATCGGCTAGTTGTGAACGAACATTTACCGACATGCATGCCACGACCAGGAAAAGCATTGAGGAAAATCTCATTAAAGAGATCAGTTCTTGGATATTGCAGCTATAGATGCAGCTGTTACTGATAAGTTAGCCAAGATAGGAGTGACAGTCTCAACTAATGCCAGCGAATCAAGTGGTCGCGCTTGTCTCGGAACTATTAAGGTTGCACCAGGTAAAATATCGGCTCTTTCAAACGGCATAAAAGGTAGCACAGGTATTCTCAGTCCATTTTTTCTTCTCAAGGAAACTCCACTAGGCTGAAGTACATATATTTTTGATCTGTCTGCTTCTTTTTTTGTTCCACCAGAAAGCTTTAAGTAGTAATCAAAATTTGCTCCAGCTTTATGAGGAACAGTAACTGGATTTAAGACCTGGCCGACTACTGTTACCGTATTTAAGAGTTTTGGCATATAAATGACATCGCCATCATAGACAGCAATATTAAGTGAAGGATTGGCATCTATCTTTGTTGGATTTAGCTCAGTGACCAATCTTCCGACAGCCTTGGCATCATCTAAAGAGGACATTAGGCTGATCAAACCAATTAAATCGGTAGAGTTTTGTTTTAAATAGCCGCTTGCAACAGCCGAAGATAGAATTTCTGATAATTCTGCTTTTGACCTTTGTAAGGCACTTAGCTCAGTCTCTTGAATTGACTCTCTTGTTAAGATTCCACCCAATGGATATGCTCGTGAAGTGAGGCCACCAGCTCTATTGAATAGTTCGGATAACCTAGTATCTGGTGTTATTTCAAACATTCCAGGGTTTTCAAACTCGCCAGCCAGCCTTACATAGCCAGTTTGCATGGAACCCTGATTAATCTGTAAATTAAGCATGGTCACGTTAGTAAGATTTTTTAAGTCCTCATAATTATATGAACCAAAACCCTTGCTGCGTATACCAATCTCAAAAACTGGTAATGTATTTAGCTTGCTTACCAGAAATCCACCAGCGATATTAAATAATGCTTGTGCGTCAAGTGTTGATGCAGATGGATATAATCCAGGAAATCTTACATTACCGACAACAGGAATTGAGTTGATAAGCAAAATAGGTAATAAGTCATTATTTTCATGAAATATCTTGGTGCATGCCCTAGATTTATTTGCAGTGAATAGTTTGCTCTTTGCCTCAATCATATTTGAAATTGGTTTCTCGGCCAATACATCTAGGGCAAGCAAACAGTTCCCATCATTAGACAAAATATTTTTTGAAAAGCTATTTACCTTTGAATCTGGTGCCTTAGGACTGCCCTGAGCTACTAAACTAGATTGAAGGAGAAGATTGCCGTCAGCAGACTGGCTCGAAGACCCAAGAGGTTTATATGTATTGTTCTTCAAATAAGTGGTAACTTCTTTTGACTGCATAAACTCAATATCATCATGCGAAAATATGAAAACTCTATCACCTGAGTATAAATTAATCTCATCGAGCACTTCTTGGCTTCCTAAACTAAAACCAATCATCCTGTAAGACTTTGACTGGTAATTTAATCTTTTGATCGCAGCGTAGCCAATGTATGTATTATCTAGTAAGTCTGTTTGGACTTTAATAATATCGCCTAGAGTATTGGTGCCTTGGAGGGAGTATTCACCAGCATTCCTTACAGCTCCTGAAATTAAAACGGAATTAATTTTCTCTCCTTTTGAGGAATTTACAGTAACTTTATCGCCGTTCCTAAGCAAAAAACTGGAAGCAGTTTCAGGCTTCAAGATCGTTGATTGTCCTGACGGCAGAAGCCTTTCGATAGAAATATTGGATAGATCAGCAAAAGGAGTAGCTCCTAAGGCAAACTTAAGCAATTGCTCCAAGGATTCATTATCAACAATCTCATAGATTGCTGGTCTAATCACTTCGCCAATAATTGATGCGCGAGATTTCAATCCGCTCACCAGTATTGAATCGCCATCATTTAATAAAAAATCTGTAGAAGAGACATCTCCACTTATCAATAGGTCATAAAGATCAATGGTTTCGATGATTTTGTTATCTCTTAAAACTTGAATAGATCTTAAAGAACTATTTTTATTGACACCACCTGCTGAAATTAGGGCATTCAGGGGTGATCCAAAAGCATTTATGGCATAAGTACCTGGTGCTTTAACATTTCCCAAAGCATAAATTTGCTTGGATCTAATTTGGTCTAAGGAGATATATGCCTCTGTTCCAACATACTTCCTACCAATCTCGTCTTTAATTTTTAAAGATGCTTCTTTGTATGTTAATCCAGCTAATTGGAATTCTCCAATTTCTGGAATAATAATAGAGCCCGTCATATTTACATCCAAGACTGCCTCAAAAGAAAATCCACCAAATAAAGAAATTTTAAGTCGGTCTCCTATTTTTACTTTGTAGCTGTCACTGAGAGGTAGACTATCGAAAAAATTAAATTCATTTGAATAGCCTGAAAAAATATCATGACCATATACTTGCAGCTCTTCAAAATTCTGAGGTAGTTCGTCTGCAGCTTTATAGGATCTATATTCTTCTATCAAAAAACATGCCCGCTGATCTCTTTGACACAAATCGGTAGCAAGCTCCATTCTTTTTTTGTTTATCTCAGCAAAGGATATCTCTTCCTTCTCTTTCTGAGTTAGTTTGCCTTGTTGTGCATAGATATTTTGTAACTCATTTTGCACAAAAGATTTATAGCCCTCTTCTATACCTGGACCTTGTGGGCCGCTGACGTCGCCTTTGCCACCAAGTTGCCCTAAGATCATATCTAGTTTCGCATCTTCCTGAGCAAGAGAGGAGTGAGGAAAAACAACTAATGCAAAAAATGTTATCGCGAATAGTTTATTGAAAATTATCTTGAAAATAGGGTATTTCATAATGCAATTATACACATAAGATTAGTTATTTATTAGTCTTTAAACTAATAAAAATACGGCATTAAAAACAAAGATCAATCATAAAAACTGGGCTGTTATTTATTGGTTAGGGCCATTGTTATTTTTTTGAATCTTTATATGATGCGCTTGAAAGGTAAAATGCAGCCAATAGAAATGGATAGAAAAGTGAGAACCTATATCTTACAAAGGTCCCTTCGTTTCCCATTAACAAAGCATACATTGACGACCCAATTAAAAGTATAAAAGTGAGCAAAATAAATTCGTAATTTTTGTAGAGATTTTGTTTCATTCCCAATCGCACATACAGGTAAATTAATAGCCAGCTCTCTAGTGCCTGTAATGGATAAAAAATGTTGCTCCAATTCCAAGGAAGGGGCATGATAAAAAACATTGGAAGATTTAAAATTGCTTTGAATATAGCCTCGCCTACTGATGATAATACTAGAGCCTCTGCTCCAACGCCATATACACTAAAAGCCGCATATGAAAAGGAGCCATCAGGAGCGATAAAATCCTCTGCCGCAAATGCTAGTCTATATAGATTGAGCACTTCCAGAATTTCCTCCTCCCAGATAAAGCCCCCTATCAATAATGCTAAAAAAAAAAGCATGAATAAGTAATAATTTTTATGTGCTCTAAATAATAGGCGAGCAATCAAATATAGTAATAAAACAGCAAATACTTGTATCTTTAAGAGAAGCAATGGAGACAAGAACACCACAGCAAAGACATATCTATCCCTCAATAAATTAATAATGAATATTAAGGATAGTAAGATGCAAAGAGTGTCCCTTAATCCCATGGACGAGTAGAGAATTATGCTTGGAATAAGAAAATATAGTAAGACCTCATTCTCATTGCTAAAAAATCTTTTGAGCCATAAAAAAGTTATAAATAGATAAAACTTATTGGCAAATGCTAGTGATGTAACTGTCATGTAATTAGGCAATGGGACCGCCCCAAGCATCTTAGCCGTTAGTGTAACGGTGTTCCCAATACCGAATCTGTCCCCGACGGTATATTCCGCAGAAGTGCCTGAAGCTTTCAGTGACATAGCCTCTGCTGCATATTGAAATTGATCACCAAAAAGCGAAGGAGGAATAATAAAATAATTAATAATGAGTGGCGTAAAGAATATTGCCAGCCAAGCTATGAGAGAATTAGAATTTATATAATTAAGCTTGTAGAGAAACACTACAAAAAATGCAAGCGCACTAAAGTTTGCTAATTCAAATAAATAGTATTCTAGAGTACCGCCATAGGAATGAAGTGAAAAATACTCATTTACCATAAATCCTCTTTATTCTTCTGAATAAAAGTAAATAAGATAGAGGCAAAGAGAAAAATAATTGCGGTAGAAAAAAATATTGCTGAGACTTTTGGGGCAATAGGATATTCAGAGGAATGTGGTGGATCAATAATATCAAGAAGATGAGGCAGATCATTTTCTAAATTAGCAATTGTAAAGTACTCAGAGTTAATGGTAGTAGCTAAAGCAGAGGCAATCATAGAATTTTTAGAAACAGCTAGCTGAGAATATGTCGCTGAAATGATCTTATTAGATTTTAAGATTAAGCGCTCTTTAGCATACTGATCTGTTTCAAGAATTACCGCATTCATGAACTCAGTGGCAAAGTCTTTGTTATATGTCTTGGTTGAAATAATAACACTTGTTTCGCCTACACGCTGACGAACCCCAATGGTGCCTTTGATGTAGCCCTGAAGATCATATGCAGAAAAGTAATCATATAGATCATATCCTGAAATAAACGCACCAATCCTATCTGTAATAGTATGTCTTTTAGGAATTTTATTGAAATACTCCTCATTCATATCTCCATTACCAAAAATTTTAGATCCCCATCCCTTGCTCCACATTCTTTGAGCAAGGAAATATGAATTCATGTTAGAGCTAAATTGCTCGGCAGGTCCTGATTTATTATCAGTAAGCCCCCCGAATAATTTTAATTTATCTGCTGCACCACCATTACCCATGGAAGTTGATGTGGAGGTATCAGCCTCCATTAAGGTGGATGAAACCATAAATAACGGGGGTGAATTTTGTACGATAAAGAAACTAAGTAACAATGAGGCACCCAATGCATACAAAGATCTTTTAACGAATACCAATTCACTAAAAAATTCTAGTGATATAGAAATTTTTTCTTTTATATTAAATTCTTTTAGGATACTCATATGTAAATGCTCATTTATTTATTAAACACAGTATAGATCTACTTTCATTTGAAGCAATATCTTAGGTTAAAAATACCAGAGACTCCTATGCAAGATAAAGCCTTTCTTAGCCTCTGTTTATTAATAAGTCTTTTTGAAGTGCCAATTAACAGTATTTTCAAGTCCAACCAGAACTCTGTGAGTAGGTCTATATCCAAGTAATTTATGAGCCTTAGTTATGTCTGCTTGTGAATGCCTTACATCACCATCTCTAAAATCATGATAAACAAGTTTATCATGACGAATTGTATTTTTTTGACTTATAAGATCTCGAAGAATCTTGTAAAGCTCATTTAATGATGTTCTGTCTCCCAGTGCAACATTATAAATATTATTCATAGCCCTTTTATCAGTTGTGGTAGCCGCTAAGATGTTTGCTTGCACTGCATTATCAACAAAGCAAAAGTCTCTACTGGTTTTCCCATCTCCATTTATAAAAATTTCTTCATTCGCAATAATGGCATGAATCCATTTTGGAATCACAGCTGCATAGGTGCTTTTGGGGGTTTGTCTTTTTCCAAAAACATTAAAATACCTCAGGCCAATAGAATTAAACCCATATGCTTTAAGAAAAACATCAGCATAAAGCTCATTCACATACTTAGTTACTGCATATGGACTAAGTGGCTTTCCAATAATATGCTCTTTTTTAGGTAGCTTCGTATGGTCACCATAAGTAGAACTGCTTGCAGCGTATGTAAAACTTTTGACATTCGCATTATTCGCTGCCACAAGCATGTTAAGAAACCCTGTTATGTTACTTTTATTGGTCTTGATTGGATCTTTTATACTTCTAGGAACAGAGCCAATTGCGGCTTGATGCAATACATAGTCAATATTTTGACAAGCAAGTTCACATGATTTTAAATTTGAAATATCACCTTTAATAAATTTAAATTTCGACCATTGTTTTTTTGAGACAAGAGATTGCACTTCTTGAAGATTGAGATCATTGCCTGTAGAAAAATTATCTAGTCCAACAACTTTCTGATTTAATTCCAGGAGAGTCTCCAATAAATTACTTCCGATAAATCCTGCTACCCCAGTGATTAACCAAGTCTGGGGATTGGAAAGAAGAGATTTTTTAATTGATGAGTATGTTGCCATAGAATTACAGCCTCTTATCAACTTGAGTCGCAGAGAATAAATATTTTAAGTCGTAAACTACGTGTTTAGATTTCCCCAGTGCTCTAATTTTTTTGATCCCCATTTTTTTAAATTCCTTGTGAGCAACTGCAATAATGATTGCATCATATTCATTATCTTCAATCTTATCTAAAAGATTAATCCCATACTCTTTTTTTGCCTCAAGCTTATTAACCCAAGGATCATAGACGCTAACCTTACAATTATACTCACGCAATTCTTCGATGATGTCAGTCACTTTTGTATTTCTTATATCGGGGCAATCTTCTTTGAATGAAAGTCCAAGGATTAATATTTTTGATGAGTTAATTTTAATATTTTTTTTAGCAAGCAGTTTTACCAGTTGTGAAGATACAAATGATGCCATGCCGTCATTAAGCCTTCGTCCAGCTAATATAATTTCAGGATTGTACCCAAGACTTTCGGCTTTGTGTGTGAGGTAGTAAGGATCTACTCCTATGCAGTGACCTCCAACTAAACCTGGCCTGAATGGTAAAAAATTCCACTTTGTTTCAGCCGCTCTTAATACTGACTCGGTATCGATCTCCATTAGATTAAAAATCATTGCCAGCTCATTAATAAGTGCAATATTAAGATCTCTTTGAGTATTCTCAATAACTTTTGCGGCTTCTGCAACCTTTATGCTTTCTGCTTTGTGAGTCCCTGCAAGAATAATCTTCTTATAAACTTGATCTATAAAATCTGCAGATCTTTTATTTGATCCAGAGGTTACTTTCTTGATATCAGGCAAGCGATGCGTCTTGTCGCCGGGATTGATTCGTTCAGGCGAATAGCCTACATAGAAATCCTTATTTAATGACAGGCCTGAAATATTCTCCAATATGGGTACACAATCTTCTTCGGTAGCACCAGGGTATACGGTTGATTCGTATACCACCACATCTCCTTTTTTTAGCACTGCAGCAATAAGATTTGATGCCTTAATTAAAGGGCCAAGATCAGGTCTTTTATTCTTATTAATGGGCGTGGGAACTGTAACAATATAAAAATTACAATCTTGCAGAGTATTAGCATCTGAGGTAAATATGATGTTGTTAGCTTTTTTTAAGTTTGCAATCTCAACCTCATTAGTAGAATCCACCCCACTGTTCAGATCTAGAATTCTATTAGCATTAATATCAAAGCCAATGACTGGAAATTGAGCGCTAAATTCCATAGCCAAAGGAAGTCCAACATAGCCTAGGCCAATAACTCCAATTTTTGTAGATTTTAATTTCATATTATGCTGACTCAAAAAAAATGATGGCTAGGTTAATAATACTCTTCTATTTGTTCGGTACTTATTTTTAAAATATCCCTATCCTCAAAGTAAGCTTTGTACCAAATAGCTGTTTTCTCAATTGCATCTTCAAGATCCCATTGAGGTGACCAATGCAATTTAAACTGAGCTTTGCTAATGTCCAAGCTCAGAGATTTAGCCTCATGAGGCTGAATGCTTGAATCAAAATCAATAATATTTTCAATGCCCCAAGACGCCAAGAATAATTCTGTAATTTCCTCAACTATTCTTATATCAGAGTTATTCGGCCCAAAGTTCCAGCAATCATTATCCTTCGCTCCAGACTCAAAAAGCCTCTCTGCAACTTTTAAGTAGCCTGATATAGGTTCAAATACATGCTGCCATGGCCTTGTTGCAAGTGGGTTTCTAAGCAGGAGTTTTTTATTTGTTGAAATGGCTCTATAGAGGTCAGGAATTAACCTATCCTCAGAGAAATCTCCACCACCAATGACGTTTCCAGCTCTCACAGTGCTAACACCAGGAGAATTAGTGTGATCATTAAAAAAAGATTGTTGATAAGATTGTGTCAGCAGCTCAGCACAGGCTTTGCTACTGCTATAAGGATCATGCCCTCCCATGGGATCATTTTCACGATAGCCCCATTCCCAATCATTGTTTTTGTAACACTTATCAGTGGTGACCATCACCGCTGCTTTGACAGATAGAGATTTTTTTACCGCTTCTAAAATACTCATTGTGCCCATCACATTCACTTCGTATGTAGTTACTGGATCTTGGTAAGACTGCCTGACTAATGGCTGGGCAGCCAGATGAAATACAACCTCTGGATTAAATGAGTTAAAGGCTTTGCACACTTGATCAAAGTCTCTGATGTCACAATCAATGGTATTAGAAATTTTATTGAGCGCTAAGCATGAATAGAGTCCTGCATTATCATTGAATTTTGAACTAGAGATGCCTTGGACTTTTGCGCCATACATATTTAGGATTAGTGATAGCCAAGAACCTTTAAAGCCAGTATCCCCGGTGACTAGTACTCTTTTTCCTTTCCAAAAACTTTTATTCATATTAGAAATTCTTTGAAATGATATAACATTATAAATATAGAAAAAATGATTTGTAGCATTTAAGCATTAAATGAGTATTTTTTCATATTATTGGGTAATTTTTTCTGGTAAAAAATCTTGCATCATAATGGTTAAATTATTGTTACTTGCATCAAGTTCAAAGCCTAAAAAAAGCTTTTTTCGACCATTAGCTTGGAGGGGTCGAGCGCATGTGAATTTCAGGGAATTAAGTCCCAATGAAGTGAATTCAGCATCAAATTTTTGCATTAAGTATTATATCAAATTGCAAAAAAAAATTAGCACTATCTCTTCGACTGATTACTTTTGATTCACAGCTTTTGGTCTTACCCTCACAAATCTGGCAGAAGATTATTTACAACTCTTTGAAGTTTTTTTGGTAAAAATAGCAGCATTAAAGATGCGAAGAAATATTTATTTACCATGCAGTGAAGGCTGCTAGTAAAGAATGCACTCTTAAAGAGGCTTTTTGCCCAAGTTATATTTCCATCTGTTCGGATGCAATGCCAGCAAGCAATTACTTTAAGCTCACATATATGTGAGTAAGCAAGGTTCTCTATCTTTTTAGGTAAATCATTTTCTTTTATTAAGCGCAAAATGCTATGTATGTGGGTAATATGGTTGCGCTCAGCTTGCTTGCCAAGATTAGACTCATGATCTGTCATTACAACTAAAGGTTTATCTAAATAAAAAAATTTATACGAGACTGCTAGATGAAGATAAAGAACTTCTCCCTCGGTAAAAATTGCATTATCCGGACGATGGAACTTATAGCAGTCTTTTCTAACTAAAGAAGAGATAGGATTGATAGCGCCAGTTTTTACCCATCTTGCTAGGAATTTTTCTAAGCAGTAACCGGAGCAATTGAGGGTGCTGGAAATTACTTTTTTGCCGTCAGAGGCATGATAAATATATCCTGGACCATAAACTACGCCATAACTTTTATCTAAACTATTAAATTCATGTATTTGAGTTTGAATTTTTTCATCTAAGTAATAATCATCGCCATAAAGCCAGCTTATAAAATCTCCTGAAGCTAGATCAATAGCCTGATTTGCCCTCAAGTTAACACTTTCATTTTTAGGGTAATTCAAATAAGTAATTTTTTTATTTGGAAGAAATGATTGCACAATATTCGTTGTATTATCAGATGACCCATTATTGCTAATAAGTATTTCAATATTCTCGTAAGTCTGAGATAGAGCACTTTGAATAGCCGTATGCAGATATTTACCTTGGTTATAAGTCATCAGAATAATTGAAACTTTTGGCGTATTCATTTTTTGTTAAAACTAACTTTTACAAGT
>ENA-OSJC01002495-OSJC01002495.1-marine-metagenome-genome-assembly--contig:-NODE-2495-length-13864-cov-7.928121_pt1 | contig 13864 bp, 9 predicted proteins | sample MGYA00237885_ERZ534234 | MGnify/ENA primary metagenome ERZ534234 (study PRJEB26413, sample SAMN06343907) | marine metagenome | isolation source: coastal waters | place: Atlantic Ocean: West Antarctic... | reverse complement strand
GTACAAAGAAATGTAGACCATTTATCTGCAATACTTTTATACGCACCAGTAGACGCTAGTGACGATACTCCAGATATAGCAGGAGCAGCAAGTGGTTTAAAATCTACACACGTTGCAGCTGTTACAACTGGAACAGATTACATCGCAGCTAACTAGAAAACAGTAGTATGGAACTAACACCATATCTGTTTTGGAACATATTCATAACTTTGGTGTTAGCACCAGTCTTGTTTAGTATTAAACAAAACACACAAGAAGCTAAACGAATTGACATACTCTTAAACAAAACCCGTGAGGAACTTGCAAAAGAGTATGTTACTAAAACAGAATTAAAAGATGACATGGGAATCCTCATGGATAGAATAGATAAAATTGGAGAAAAGCTTGACAAACTCTTTGAAGTTAAGTAAACTATATATATAGATATATAATTATATGGATAATAAAAAAACAATAAAAAATACTAATAGAGTTAGATTAGCTCCGGGTGGCAGAGCTGGGTTTAATCGTAATAGAGAAGAAGACAGAGATAACTATAAATCATCACGGACTAGAAAACAACCTAGAAATAAAGAAGAAGCTGAACAGATGAAAAAAGATGCTGTAAAAAATAAACCAGCACCAAAGCCTAAGCCAAAAGAAAAAGCTAAGCCAAAGCCTATAAAGAAACCTATAGAAAAGAAAGACAAACCAATAAACTTTCCACCTAAAAACCCACCTAAAAAAAGACCACCTAGTAACCCACCTAAAAAAGGACCAATAAAGACACCACCACCTAAAAGACCACCTGCACCAACACCTGCACCAACACCAGCACCGACTCCAGCTCCAACCCCTAGCCCTACACCGGCTCCGACTCCAGCTCCGACTCCTGCCCCAACACCGAGACCACCTATGCCAAAACCACCTACAAATAGAGAAATAGACCCAAGAGTACCAGAACCAACACCGGCTCCTTCACCTAGTCCTACTCCTGCACCTGGTCCTAGTCCTACTCCTGCACCTGGTCCTAGTCCTACTCCTGCACCGTCTCCCGGAGGTACGCCTTCACCTACTCCCGCACCAACACCTGCTACAGACTCGGTAACTAATCCTCTTGTTTCTCCTTTTAGCAAAACTAGTAAAACAGGTTTATCAGATGCTCAAAGAGCTAGAGAAGATAGAGCTTTTGGTACAGGAAGAAGAACTACAGATATAGCATTAGGAAATATTTCTTTAGAAGATATAGGAGCTCAAGCTGAAGCAGCTAAAGTAAAGGTTGACCCTAATCAAAAAATAGAAGATAGTGCTTCTTTTAAAATACAAGATAAAGAACAAAGAGATTCTGCTGCTTATAAAGCAGAAGGAATAAGAGATGAAACAGTTTCAACACAACCAGATGCCTCTCAAGTAGGTTTAAGAGCAGATAGAACTGCTGAAGGATTTACAGGAGCAACTGTATCAGATAAAGGTTTTGAAGTCACAGGAGCTCAAGGAGATGTTTCTAGACAAGTAGATACTTCTATACAAGGAACTATAACAGGTGGTTTAAAATCAGCAACCGTAGATGAATTACAAATTAAAGCGGGTAGAGCTAATAGAATAGAAGATATTTTAAAACCTGGAGAAAGTTATTTAGTTGATGAAGTAACTGGAGATGATACTACTGTTAGTATTAGTCCTGATGCTGAAGTTAAAACTCGTGAAGCTATTACAGATACTCCTGCTACAGGACCAGAAGCTACTCAAATTATTAATACCGTAGGTTATACTGCAGCTAAACAAAGAGCTGTAAAAGGTACTGCTGCTCAAGGAGCTGCTGCTGATTTAATAGCTCAGGTTGGTAACATTCCTAAAGAAATAGCTGCTTCTATTGTAGAAGACCCTGCAAAAATGACAGCTCAAGTAGATACTAATCCTGTAGAAGTTAATGCTGCTATTGCTGCCCTACCTACAGAAGCTTTAGTGTCTTCACAAATGGAATCATTATTGGGTGGTATGGAAGACGGTACTATTCCTATGTGGGCTAGACCTGCTATAGATGCTGTAAATCAAGGAATGGCTGCAAGAGGAATAAGTGTTTCTACTGTAGGTAGAGATTCTTTATTCAACGCTATTATTCAAACAGCTATGCCAATGGCTCAAAGTAATGCACAAGCTTTACAAACTAGAGCAGCTCAAAATTTAAGTAATGAACAACAAGCTAATTTACAACAGTCTTCACAAGAACAACAATTAAGATTACAGAACTTAGCAAACCGTCAAGGTGCTGAAAGTCAAACTGCACAAATGTCTCAGCAAATGAAGACAATGCAAAGTCAGTTTAATCAAGATGCTGTAATGACTAGCTCTGCTCAAACACAGCAAACTAGAATGGCTAATTTACAGAATCAACAACAGACTGCTGTTACTCAAGCTCAGTTAACCCAACAAGCTAATATGCAAAACTTGGGCAACGAGCAACAAGTAAATATGGCAGAGCTTCAAATAGAAGCAGGAACTGAAGGAGCTAACCAGGCTGCTGAAAACCAACAAAAAATGGCAGACATGCAAGTAGCTGCTGATTTCTTATCTAAGAATGCTGGTTTTAAACAACAAATGGATATAGCTAATTTATCTAATGACCAACAAATGAGGTTAGCTAATCTTTCAGCACTAAATCAAGCAGACTCTGAAAGCCTAAGTAACAAACAAAAAACAGAACTTGCTAATCTTAATAAGACTATGCAAACTAATCAGCTACAAGCTCAGATAGCTAGTCAGATGGGATTAGCACAACTTAATGTAGACCAACAATCAGCAATACAGAATGCTACTACTACAGCTAACATGGACTTAACTAAGTTTAACGCTGCTCAACAAACAGAGTTAGCTAACAGTAAGTTTATGCAAACCGTAGCTATAACTGATATGAACGCAGAACAACAGTCTGTTATGCAAAGAGCTACTGCTTTAGCTTCAATGGATGTAGCTAATTTAAATACTAGAGAAAGATTAGAAGTTGCTAACGCTCAACAGTTTTTACAAATGGACTTAGCTAATCTTAATTCTAATCAACAAGCTAGTATGTTAGCAGCTCAGCAAACGCAACAAAGATTATTATCTGACCAATCTTCTAAGAATGCTTCAGAACAATTTAATGCTGCTAGTCAAAATCAAACAGACCAGTTTATGACAAATTTAAATAGTCAAATAGATTTAAATAACGCTGCTAGGTTAGATGCTTCATCACAGTTTAACGCTGCTCAAGAAAATGCAGCCGAAGCTAGAAGAGCAGGTAGAGATGCGGACGTAGCTAAATTTAATTCACAATTAACAGCTAGTATAGACCAGTTTCAAGACCAACAAACTTTTGCTAGAGATTCTTTTAATGCTCAAAATTCTTTAGTTATAGAACAAAGTAATGTTCAGTGGAGAAGAGACATAGCTAAATCAGACACAGCAGCACAACAACAAGTTAATATGTTTAACTCTCAAGCTTCTTTTAATATGTCTCAGACAGCTCAGAATAATCTTTGGCAAGAAATGAGAGATGAGTTTGACTACGCTTGGAAGTCTGGTGAAAACGCAGCTAACAGGGATACTAATATAGTAGTAGCAGGTATCGGAAATGAACAGGGTGGCTTGAGAGACCCAATTAGAAATCAAAGGTTGAAAGATTTTTTAGCTTTAATAGGTTAATTACAAAGGAGATAATATGAAAAAGTTTTTTAAAAAAAGATTTAAAAGTTTAAAAAAACGAGTTAAGTCAATAGGTAAAGGATTAAAAAAAGGTTTAGGTAAAATAGGAAAAGCTTTCGGTAAGTTAGGACCTTTAGGTACTTTAGCCTTAAGTTTAATGCTTCCAGGTTTAGGTACAGCTTTTAGCTCCTTTGGTTCGTGGGCTAGTACGTTAAGTGGTCCTTTAGGAGCAGTAATGAAAGGAGTAGCTTCTGCAGGTAACGCTATAGGAACTGTTTACTCTAGTGTTACAGACATGATAGGCGGTGTAGTTAGAAACACTGTAGGTAAAATACCTGTAGGTAAAGGACAAAACTTAGCAGGAACTTATGATAAATTTAGTGGTTGGGTTTCTAACAAATTAGATACTGCTAGAAAAAGTTTTGGAATGGAAACTAGCATGACTGACACTACCTTAGATAGTACTTTAAAATCTAATGCTAGTTCTTTAAAAGACGTATCTTCGGTTGCAGAAAAACAAGTTCAAAGTTCTATAAATGCAGGTTTAAAACCCGTTGATACTTCGAGTTTATTAGCTCCTTCTAAAGATGGTTTAACATTAGCTCAACCAGATAACTTACTTAAAGATACTAGTTTTAATATGGAAACAGGTAAAATGGACTTTAGTAAAATGCCTAAAGCAGGAGACATTAATATGGATTCTCTTAAAAATTTAGACACTTCTAATTTAGCTAGAACTGAGTTAGGTACTTTTGATATAGATAAAATGAGAACATCTGGAGAAGTTGTTCAAGTTCCTATAGGTTATGAAAAAACAGTGCCTACTGATATTAGTAAAAATATTAAAGACTTAGGATTTACTCCAGAGAATGCTCCTTCTTCTTACAAAATGCAATACAAAGATGTTTATAAAAATGACCTATCTGCTGACCAATTAAAAACTCTTGATTTAGATAACTCACAATATTATGTAGACTATCAAAATAACAGAACTAATAAATTCTTAGGTAGTGCTAATGAAAAAACAGGAGAGCTATCTACTCGTAGTTTATTAACACAAGATGCAGGAGCTTCTGTTTCAGGTAAATTATCTACAGCTGTTTCTTTATTTTCTCCTACAGAAGAACCTGTAGTAAGTGGAGGAGGATATATTCCTGCTTCTTTAGATACTAATGTTACAAGCATGAATGACTATACTAAAACTTATGGAAGTCAACCTGCTTATATGGACATGGGAGCAGCTGATATTTCAAGCATGTATGCTCAAGGTAATTATGGAGGAGATATATTTACTTTTGGTAATATTCTCAGACAACGTAACCCTGTTGGAGGAATTCCTTCAACTTTATCTACTAGGAACTTAACATAATGGCTGAAATAAATCAAAACGAAGGTGGATTAACTTCTGAAGATGCTGCTTTTTTTGAGCAATATCAAGGAGCTGTTCCAGGACAGTCTCTTACTAATAGTAAAGACCAAAAGTATGCTTGGGAACAAGCCCCTAAGTTTAATAACAGAAGGGAAGCTGAACTATTTATCCTAACAGAGCTAACAGAAAAAGAAAAGTTTATTGCTATAACAGATATTATAGGCTCAGGTACTCCTTTAGATGTTGTAGCTAGAACTTATTTGTTTAGTGGTTATAGTAGAGGTTTATGGGATGTAGATTTATTAATGCTTCTTATAGAGCCTACGGCTTATATATTAATGGCTTTAGCAGAAAAAGTAGAAATAGATTACGAACTTTATGAAGGAGATGATGCAGAAGATTTAGATGGAGACAATCCAGATAATACTTTAGATAAAATGAACGAAGCTAGAGACGTAGTTCAGAAAGGAATTAAAAAAATAAGTATGAAAAATATTAAAGTGCCTCAAGGAATTAGCACTACAATAAAAAAAGAATTAGAAGAATTACCTGAAGAGTTAATAGAAGAAGTTAAAGAACGAACAGATACCCCAAGTTTATTAGAGGCACAATAATGGCATATACAAAAGACGTAACACAATCACAAGCTTATAAAGATGTTACAGCAAGAAACGAAAAGGGAAGTGGTAGTCAACTTTTAGAAACTGCTAAAGTATTAAAAGATTTTGCTAAAAATAAATATGAAGAACAAGTTTCAGATAATTTAAAACTTCTTCAAGATGAAAAAATATATGAAAAACAAAAAGTAAAAAATAATTTAGCAGGACTTAATGATTTTTATAATATAGAAAAAAATATAACTGACAGCTTTGGCGGAGACGTTAGAGCATGGGCTTTTGATTTTGAATCTAAAAAACTTCAACGAGAAGCTTTAAATAGACACGGACTTCAACAAACAGAAGATGCTAAGTTTAATGTTAATTTTCCCTCAGAAGCTATGGGAGGCTTCTTAGATTCAAGAACAGATAATTTAGTTTCTAGATATAATGCTATTAAAACAAATTTACAAAATGTTAAAACCCCATACAGAGATTTAGCTAAAGCAGATAGTTTTGTAGATACTGCATATCAAAAAGGATTTGAAGGCTTAGCCCCTGATTTAAAATTTGATTTAGTAAAATCAGGTAGAAGTTTTTTTGATGGTCAAGGTTTAGGGGCAGAAAGTCCAGCCGACCTTAGAAAGCGTTTTAATTCTAACATGATGAAGAACAGTGACTTTGCTAGTATACAAACTCTTAACGCAAGTATTAAAGCTTTATATATGTACGACCCTTCTTTAGTTCAAATACAAAAAGATATTATTAAAAATGCAGATATTAAAAAAGATTTTAAAACTACTGTAGGCGAAACTTATGATAGAGTAATTAAAGACAGAGACGCTAAAGGAAAACTTACAGGTAAAGAATTTACCCAAAAAGTCTATGATGTTAAATCTTCATGGGTAGATACTCAAGGAAAATTTCAAGAAGAATCTAGAACTGTAGTTTCAGATAATAAAAATACTACTCCGGCTACAGATATGACACAATATCAAACTCATTTAAATTATTTACAACCCGAAGGTCATGAAGAATATTACAACCTAATAGAAAATAAAGGTTATACGCCTCAAGGTGCTTGGCTTAATTTAAAAAATGAATACGGTAAAGACACAGATACTTTAAAACAAGAAGGAAATTTAGCAGCTTTAAGAGATGGTGCTCAAGCTTCTTGGAAGGATTTACAAGCAAGTTATTTTGTAGATACACTTTCAGAAAATACTTTTGGAGCTGCTACAAAAACTAGTAGTTACCGAAAAGATATACAAAATTTCTTAGATGGAGCAGGTAAAAAACCTAATGATTTTTATAGAACTTTTAACGATTATTTACAATCTTTAGATAAAACAGCAGCTTTAAAGAGTGGTAATTATTCTAATATTAATCCTCGTTATGTAGAAGGTATACCCGGTTCTAGTATTGTAATAATGAAAGAAGAACTAAGTGACAGTCCTGAGTGGAAAGACTTTATAGGTAGCGAAGAATCTGTTATAGCTATTAAAGAAGATATGTTAGGTATTAAAGGTGTTTTAGAAGACCAATATACTAATGATTATAAAAACAATATAAATGATAATGTTAGTAAAGAAGGTAATTTCTTTGTTAATTATTTTAGTGAAGAAGAAAAACTAGCTAGAGGTTTAATATTACTTCCTGAAGCTAATCCTAATAACCCTGATGCTAAAACTATAAAAGAAGTTACAGGTTTAGATGCAGAAGCTTTTGGTAATAATTCTGTAGAAATAGGCTATAACTTTAGAACAAATACTCCTGTATTCAAAGTAGTTGCTATAGCGACTCCTGAACCTAGTCCAGAAATAACAGAAGAAATAACAGAAAAAACATGGTTACAAAAAACTAATGACGTTCCTTATATAGGAGCAGTTAGTAACTTTATGTTAGGAGATAAGTTAGACTTAATAGACGCTACTTGGCTCATTCCTGGTTATGGGGTTTTAAAAATAGGAGGTAAAGTAACAACAAAAGCAGCGGTTGTTTTTGCTACTAATAAAATATTAGCTAATCCTAAAACTATAAAAAAAGCAGAAAAATTCATGAAGATGAGACAAGGAAATAAATTTTTAGGTTTTAACAGTAAAAAATCTATGGACAATTATATTAAAAATTTAAGTGTCGCTGACCAAGCTATATTAGCAGGAGTTAGTAAGACTGGTAAATCTTTTGAAAAAGCTAAATTTGTAACAGCTTTTACTAATATGAAAGGAATAGAACTTTTAGGAAAAGTATCTCAAGTTACTTCTAAACTTCCTAGCATACCGAGTATTATTAAATTAGGTATCCCTGTAGGAGCTGCTGTATTAGCAGACAATATTAATCAAGGTAAAACCACTGAAGAAGAGGATTAATTAGTGGCGTATTCACCTGAAGATTTAAAAAAACTAGGAGGAGTAAGCGTTGCTACTCAAGAAGGTATTCAGACACAATATAAAGGTGCTGATTTTCACATGTCTGAAAAAGAAGCTATTGCTTACGCTAGAGAAATGGGAGCTTCAGATTCTATAAGAGGTCTTAAACAAATGTATGGTAACATAACAAACCAAACAGATTTGTTAGAAGCCCTAGAAAAGAAAGATAAAAAATTAAAAACTATCTTTAAAAATCCTGAGTTTGGTAATAAAGCTTTTCAAAATTATTTAGGATACGCTGTAGTTGCAGACCCTGTAGGTTACATACCTATTGTAGGGTGGGCTAAAAAATCTAAAAGTTTATTTGATGCTGCTAAGTATGGAGTAGGAATGGGCGGTGCTTACGGAGCTATGGCTTATGTAGGAGAAGGAGAAAGCAGAGCATTAAACGCTACTGTAGGAGCAACAGGAGGAGGTTTATTAGGTTTAGGAACAGGTGCTCTTATTAATAAAGTTAATAAAACAGTAGGACAAACTCCTATGATGCCTTCTGTTAAAGATACTACAGACATAAATTTAAATAGAAGAGTAGAAGAAACAAGACAAAATAAAAACCTTACTCAAAAAGAAATTGAAGCTAAAACTCAAAGTGCTGTAGAAGAAGTTAAAGATACGGACGTAGGTTATTCTAAACAAGTAGAAAAAAACATAGAAGACTTTTATAAAAAAGTAGGTAGTGAAAAACTTTGGAATCAAGCTGTTCAAAACTGGGGTTCAGGTTTAGTAGGTATAGCTTCTGGTGTAGGAGGATATAACGCTTTTAACGACCCTGATTCAACACAAATGCAAAAGGTTACTGCAGGTTTATTATTTGCATTAGGAGGAGTAGGAGGAACTAAAGCTATAGGTAAACTAGCTTATAAAGATACTACTGTAGCTGAAATGTTTTCTCAAGGAATAGTAGATAATTACGGGTTACCAAAACAATACACCCAACTAGTTAAAGAAAGTTTTGGCGATGTTAATCAACTATCAAATCAATTTATAGAAATTATAAATAAAACACAACGTCTTTCTATGGATGAAAGAAAAACTTTATACGGTATGATTACCGGTGAAATAGATGACGTACCAGACTTAATAGGATTTAAAAAAGAAGCTAGAGATATAATGACTTCTACAGGTAAAGCTATGGTAGATGCAGGACTACTTAGTGAAAAAGTATTTAATAAAAATGTAGACAAGTATATACATAGAAGCTACATGAAACATGTTATAGGTACTGATGGTAATCCTGAAGCTTATAGCAATGCTAGAAAAATGAAAATAGTAGGAGACGAATTAAAACCTAGAGGTAAGGAACTACCTAATCCTATTTTAAAGACTACGTATGAAAGAAGTTTAAAAAAAGAAAGTAAAAACTTTGGAGCTTATAATGACTACGAAATTATAAACATAAGAACAAGTTTATCAGAAGCTCAGTATAATAAGTTTAATAAAAAAATAACTAAAGGTAAAACTTTTAATTTTAATAAAGATATTAAAGACATAAGAGATTGGGAAGTTAAAGGACAAGGAGCTGACGGTAGATATATTTTAGAAGATACTAAAAGAATTAAATTAAGAAGAGACCTAACCAAAGAAGAAAGATTATTAATTGGTGAAATTGAAGATGCTTCTTTTGCAATAGCAGAAACAGGTAGATTAATGACTAATGATTTATCTATTTATAAACTGTATGAAAACATAGCAGCGGACAATACTTTAAGTAAATCTTTAAATGAATATCAAGAAGCTTTAAACACTAAAGTAATTAATGAAGATGATTGGGTCCAGGTTAGTGGAGATACTCTTAAGAATTTAGCTAAAGTTGACAACAGTTACATAAGAAAATACGGACAACTTTCTAATAAATATGTACCTAAAGAAGTGTTTGATGATTTAACTAGAATTAATTCTCTCAAAGAAGGTGAGGGAGCTATTATGGAAAACTATTTAGGTCTTAATCGTCTTTGGAAAAAAAGTAAGACTGCTTGGAATCCTGTAGTACATGTTAATAATACTGTATCTAATGTTATTCTTTATGATTTAGCAGGAGCTAATGTTAAATTTATGGGTAGAGGTTTTAAAGAACTAAGGAAAGGTATAGAAAATGCTGATGACTCTGAACTCTATAAACTAGCTGAATCTTACGGAGTCTTTGAATCAGACATAGTTACTAGAGAACTTACAAAACAAACAGGGAGTGCGTTACAAGAGGTAATGAATAAACTAGGTAACCCTAGAGAACCTGAAATTGTAAGTGCTACTAATTATGCTAAGAAAGCTTTTAAAACTTTAGGAGATAAAACATTTGGAAAACTAACAGACCTTTATCAGTTAGAAGACCAAGCTTTTAGAATGGGTTTGTTTATGGACAGGCTTAATAAAGGAATGAAACCAGCAGAAGCTGCAGCCGATGCTAAAAAATGGTTTATAGATTATGATATTAATGCCCCTTGGATTAATACTATGAGAAGATTCCCTACTCCTTTCTTATCTTACACCTATAGGGTAGTTCCTTTATTAGGAGAAGCAGCTGTTAAGAGACCTTGGAAGTTTGCTAAATGGTCTTTACTAGGTTATGGACTAAACGAAGCGGGTAAAAAACTAGGACCAGGAAACGAAGAAGAAGAAAGATTAGTAATGAGAGAGCAGTTTAAACAGCGTTTATTTGGTATGCCTTTTTTATCTAAGACTACTATTAAAACTCCTTTTAGTTCTGGTAAAGATAGTTTTAGTGGAGAAGAAAGACCTCTATATGTAGATGTTAAAAGATTTATACCAGGCGGAGATGTTTTTGCTATAGGTGAAAAGGGTATAGGTATTCCTATTCCTTTTACTGATAAGTCTGTAAAGCTTCCTTCTACACTAGCTCCTAACTTTGGAGCACTAGGAGAAATATTTATTCCTATGATAACCGGAGTAGACCCTTTTACTTTTAGAAAACTAGAAGGCTTGGGATTAGGTAACGATGATAAAATAAAATTTCAACATGTTATAAGTAGGCTTCTACCTAACGTACCTTCCTCTGCTTTTACTGTTCCTTTAATGGGCAAACCCGACAGTCCTTTAGAAAAATATAATCCTTTTGCTCAAACTTTTGGTTCTAAGAAAATTAGAAAAGCTTATAGACAAGCTGTTACAGAACAAGAGTCAAGGTCAGGAACAAACTTTACAGAACTAGAAGCCTTGTTAAGTGTCTTTGGTTTTAAAGCTCAACCAGTAGATGTTACTCAGCTGTTAGGAATTAAAGGTATGGAGTTTCAAAGAAAATATGCTATGGCTAGAACACAATTTTATAGAATATCTAAACGAGTACAAGAAGGAGTTCTTACTAAAGAAGAAGGAGAAGAACAAATTAATAATATTGTTACGGTTTTAGAAAAAGAATACGGTAAACAAAAAGTATTATTAGAAGATTTAGAAAAAGCAAGAGCTAAAAAAACAGAAGGCGGTTATGTAGAAGGACCAGAAGTTCCTCAAACTATGACTAATCCTGCTGATAGAATTAATAGTGAAACAGGTTTACCTTTTCAAGAAAGAGAAACCTTTGCAACAGGAGGAAGTTTGGATAATTATACACCATTAGAAAACGAAATGTATCAGATACAAGCACAAGCTGAGAGTAAGTTATCTCAATCTAATTTATATGCTAAAGGTATTGCAAAAGAAGCTAGAAAACCTTTTAAAGAAGGTAAGATAGTAAAGGCTATTAAAAAAAATAAAAAAGCAGTCCAAATTTTGTTTGGCAATAAAGGCATACAAGAGTTAATAGATTCAGGAGAGTTTAAAATAGAAGAACAAGCTCAATACCAGATGGATGAAAATAAAAATAACTACATTACTAAAGAAGGGAAACCTACAACAAATATAAAAGAAATGATTAGGCTTCCTAAAAATAAAAATGTTAATGTAACCCCTGAAAAGTTTGTTAAAATTCTTTACGACAGAGCACTTGAGTTAAACATACCTCATCCTTCTGTAGTAGCAGTGCAAGGAGGACTTGAAAGTTCTTACGGTACAAGTAATCAAGCTTTAGGTTCTAATAATTTTCATGGGGTTAAATCTAATAATCCTTCTACGGAAGACCATAGAGTTTATCCTACTAGAGAAGAAAGAAAAGATAAAACTTCTTATAACGAAGATGCTCCTTTTTTACATTACAATTCTATAGACGAATCTTTAATGGGCTATTACAATCAATTAAAAACTAGAGTAAATGACCAAGGAGAACTTAGATACGGTAAAGCTTTACAAGCTAAAGATAATCGTTCTTATGTACAAGGTTTAAAAGACGCAGGTTATGCTACGGATAATGATTATGTAGATTCTATAATGAAATTACATGACCAATATAATCATCTTTTTATACCACAATAAATTTATTATAAAAAAGGAAAGACTATGAAAGGACTATTAAAAAATATAGTAGGTGCTGTAGCTCCAACACTAGGCTCTGCCTTAGCTGGACCTATGGGTGGTATGGCAACTAAGATGATAGCTGATGTGTTAGGCGTACCTAATAACCCTAAAGCTATAGAAAAAGGATTATCAGAGGCTACACCTGAACAGATGCTAGAACTTAAAAAGGCTGAACAAGAGTTTGACATTAAGATGAAAGAGCTTGATGTAGATGTGTTTAACTTAGAAGTTGCTGACGGTCAAGATGCTAGAAATAAATTTAGTAAAGATTGGACAGCTCGTATTATAGGTGTTGTAGTAGTAGGTGGATTTATGGGATATATATTCTTAGTAACACTACAACCACCTGAACAGAACTCTGAAGCTCTTATAAACCTTGTGTTAGGTTATCTTGGAGGTTTAGCAAGTGCTGTTATATCGTTCTACTTTGGAGCTTCTAACTCTCAGAAAGATTAATGGATGTAATATCAGTCATAACAGAACTAGGCTTTCCTGTTGCAGCAGCTCTAGGATTAGGTATGTTTGTTTGGAAGCTTATCAATAGAATCATTGATGGCATGGAAACTAAACTAGATACTTTAGATGAAAAGGTTCAGACAGCTTTAGATACTATGGAAGAAAGAGTATCTACAAAACTAGACAGTCAATACGGTATTATAGTAGCCTTGATTGACAGGGTAAGAGCTTTGGATAATCAAAGCATTAGACAAGATGTACTCTTGAAAACATTACTAGGAGTACCCAACTTAATAGATATAGGAAAAATAGCGAAAGCGGATAGAGAAGATGAACGCAAAGATTAAAAAAGAATTTCAGTTGTCAATAATAAGTATATTTGTATTCTTATTTATAATAAGTGTATTAGAACAACTACAATGAAAATAGACAATAAAAAAATATTACAAGTAGTAAACCTTGCACCAAGTGAAGACTGGATAGAAAGAATTGTAGAAGTACATCCTATGAAACAGATTACGATAGCTTCTATTGTACAAGTAATAGTGTTTGGCTTTATGCTTTCTATGTTTTGGTTAATATCACAAATATTTTAATATGAAAATGAAACCTACATTTAAAAACAAATCTAAACTAGAGAAAAACTGCTGGTGGTGTCTTGTAATGTGGGGATTATTAGTAGGTGTTTTTGCTGTCAATAGTATAGCAGATGAAGTAGTATTTAAATTTAAAAGCCCTAGTTTTAATGGTAACAATACAAGCTCACACTACCTTACTATAAACAGTCAAGAGTTTAATCGTAAAGCAGCTCTCAAAGCAGAGATAAAATCTTTACAAGACCAGATAGAAAGAGACAAAGAGAACACAACTCTAGCTAGGTTTATCAGAAATCTCGAATCCAGAATCTACTCACAGTTATCAAGACAGTTAGTAGAAAACTTGTTTGGTGA
>ENA-OSJC01002494-OSJC01002494.1-marine-metagenome-genome-assembly--contig:-NODE-2494-length-13865-cov-6.457064_pt1 | contig 13865 bp, 8 predicted proteins | sample MGYA00237885_ERZ534234 | MGnify/ENA primary metagenome ERZ534234 (study PRJEB26413, sample SAMN06343907) | marine metagenome | isolation source: coastal waters | place: Atlantic Ocean: West Antarctic... | reverse complement strand
CAAAGAATTGCCTTTGAAATGGCTGCTCAAAAGGGATGGGATACTCATATGACATTACCAAACGGCGGTAACGCTCTTTTGGTTGGTATTTTTGATGATGGAACACCAAAATATTATGCAACCTATAACCGTGAAGGTGCAATTACAACTAGAGCCAATACTGTTAACACCGGTGGAGTGGAAGGTTTAGACCTAAATGGAGAGAACATGATTGCAGGTATTTGGGATGGTGGCCTTGTTAGAGAAAGCCATAATCTTTTAGAAGATAGAGTTTTGCAGATTGATAATCCTGGAAGTATAAGTAGTCATGCTACCCATGTATCGGGTACAATGGTAGGTGGTGCAAGTCAAGTCAATGGGCAAGCCAAAGGTATGGCGCCAATGGCAGAATTGTTAGCCTATGATTTTGGTGCAGATGAACCAGAGATGACTAGTGCAGCATCTCAAGGAATGATTCTTTCTAATCATAGTTACGGTTATAATGCAGGTGATTTACCCCTTTGGTATATTGGGTATTATGATAGTAATGCAAGAAACATAGACAGAATAATATACAATGCACCCTATTATTTACCTATAATGGCTGCGGGAAATGATCGTCAATCTGGAGCAAATCCTGAAGATGGCGGATATGATTTACTAACAGGTAAAGCAGTTGCCAAAAATAACATAGTAGTTGCTGCTACTTTTGAAGTTTTAGATTATGAGGATGCCAGTGATGTTTTTATGTCTAGCTTTAGTAGTTGGGGTCCAACAGATGATGGACGTATAAAGCCAGATATCTCTGCAAAAGGCGTAAACATGTACTCTGCAACTGGAACCTCAAATGGTTCTTATTCAAATTTTAGTGGTACTTCAATGTCAGCTCCAAATGTATCTGGTAGTTTAATCTTATTACAACAACATTACAATGATTTAAACGGAGAATATATGCTGGCCTCTACATTAAGAGCCTTAGCACTTCATACAGCAGATGAGGCAGGTTTTGCTCCGGGTCCAGATTATAGATTTGGATGGGGGCTCATGAACACCCAGCGTGCTGCTCAAGTGATTTCACAGGATACTAATCAGAGCATGATTATTACTGATACCCTAGATGCCAATGATGTGTATACCTATACATTTATGGCTGATGGTACTCAGGACATTTCTGCCACTATTGCCTGGACAGACCCAGCTGGAGCTCCATTACCTGGAGGGAATGAAGATGTAGCTACGCCAAGTTTAATGAACGATCTTGATTTAAGGATATCTAATGATGGGGGAGTCACTTTTTTGCCATGGATATTAAATGCTGCTACGCCAACCGCCGGTGCAACAACTGGAGATAATGTAGTAGATAATGTAGAGAAGATAGAAATCACTGCTCCAGAGCCTGGAGAGTATGTTTTACGCGTTTCTCATAAAGGGCAATTACTTACTAATGATACTCAAGTGTTTTCTTTGATTTTAGAAGGTGTCTCAAGTGAAGATTTTATTGTCTCTACCACAAACGCAAATGTGTTAACATGTCCAGAATTACAAACGGCCACTTTTGATATAGACGTTACTTTTGATGAGGGCTTTGATGATACTGTTGTCTTAACTTTTGATGCGGCCCCAGAAGGTACTACGGCATCTATTACTCCTAGTTCTGTATCTAGTACCGCAACTGCTGTTTTAACCCTAGAAGGCATAGAGAATCTTGCGCTAGGATCTTATCCTATCACAATTACAGCAACAGCAACAGGCCAAACTACCAATACCTATGTTACCTTAGAATTAACAGACTCCATAACCGTTGGATTGGTAGAATTAGATTCTCCAAGTAATAATTCTCAAAACAGACCTATAGATGGTTTAGAATTAGAGTGGGAACTGGCAAGCAACGCAACGTTGGGGTATGAGTATGAAGTTGCTTTAGAGAATACTTTTGATACTGTTGTTATTACGGGTACTACACTAGAGTTGGTCACTACATTAAGCGGCTTGTCTTATGAGACCGAATATTTTTGGAGAGTACGTGGTATAAATGAATGTTCTTCTGGGACCTATGATGGGTTTAGAAGATTTGTTACCGAGGCAGAGTTGGCCATCGATGACAATCAAATTCAATCACTGGTGGTGTATCCAAACCCTGCAAATGCTGTGGTGACTATAGAATCACCCGTAAGTATGTTAGAGCGTATCTCAGTATATTCTATAACAGGTATACTTTTATTAGATAAAGAGGTTTCAGCAAATATAACAACCATAGATGTATCCAGATTTGCCTCAGGAACCTATTTTGTAAAGGCTACTTCAAAAGATGCTAGTAGTGTCATACAGGTTTTAAAGAATTAGATTGTATTTATTGTATAAAAAAGTCCCGAGCTATATTAGCTCGGGACTTTTTTTGTTTTATGGTAATAAATTAATCCCTAAAAAAGTTTTACTTTATAACTAATTTTTGTGATGTGATTACTTTTTCTGGGCTTTCTATTGTTAAAATATATATGCCAGATGTAAGGGTAGAAACATCCATAGTTTGGTTTGCTTTACTATAAGGTATTTCCTTAATCTTCTTACCTAAAACACTATAGATAATAACTGATAAATTTGTTTGGTTATCACTTAAGCTAATACCAATAGCATCTGTTGCAGGGTTAGGATAAATGGTAAAGCTTTGCTCATTGTTGTTTCCAATACCAAGGGTTCCCCAGCGGTCTTCTGCGGGTGCTCCTCCCCAAATAATAGTGGCTAGATATGGGTTATCAATAAACGGGTTTCTGTTCCCATATGCGTTTTCTAAATAATTGTTTCGTTGATCTTCAAAGGTAGAATCTACAGGGTCCTCTACGTTCCATTGCAGGTATACTTGTAGCATACTGTTGCCACTTTGTAAGGCTCCTGTTCCATTTAATGAAGGCAGGCATCTATCACCATAACGCGTATACATATACATCATCATTCTGGCTACATCACCTTTCCACTCATCACCAGGATACCAATTTCCATTTACAGTAGCAGCTGTTCCAGAACCTGCTGTAAACTTTTTGTTTCCACGGCTTCCATTCATTTGTACATCACTGGATCTCAGGTTGTGTGGGTCTGCAACAATACCCGTATAAATATTACTAGTACCGCCCATTTCTGGGTCTGAATTGCTTCGTGCAAAAACGTGTTCTCTATTAAAATTACAAGAATTACCTCCAAATTCTTGTTTGTTTCTGGTACGTTGGGGAATGCAACTTGAATTGCTGTAACCATATATTAACAACACATTTTGACTGTTGTCTGGATCTTCATCAGTTTCTAACATGGTATCACGCACATCACCATAGGTAAATGTTGTGTTGTTGATATCAATCTTTTCTTGGAGTTCATTATACAATGCTTCTCCTGTAAGGCTAAGGTTTACGTTGTTATAGTAAGATTGTTGTGCAAATAGAATACTTGTTACGCTTAAGCAAAAAAGTAGTTGTATTGTTCTCATTTATATATTTTTTTTAAGTAGTGCCATATAAAATCCATCAAATCCAGAACTTGAAGGAAGAATTTTTTCGTCTTTTACAAAGGTAAAGGTTTCACCAGCATCACGCTTTAAAAATGCCTTTACTTGTTTTTCATTCTCGCTTGGTAATATGGAACAGGTTGCATACACTAGATCTCCTCCTGGTTTTACCATTCTAGAATAGGAATCTAAAATTTCAGCTTGGGTTACTTTTATTTCTTCTAAAAAATCAGGATTCATTTTCCATTTTGCGTCGGGGTTTCTTCTTAAAACACCTAGTCCTGTGCAAGGAGAATCAATAAGAACTTTGTCAGCCTTTTCTAAAAGTTTTTTAATGACTTTGGTAGAATCTATAGTTCTAGTTTCTATGTTGTGGATACCATTACGGCGTGCACGTCTTTTCAACTCATTTAATTTATTCTCATAAATATCCATGGCTACCACCTGCCCTTTGTTTTCCATCAGTGAGGCAATATGAAGACTTTTACCTCCAGCACCGGCACAAGCGTCTATAATGCGCATACCAGGCTTTGGATCTAGAAGCGCTGCTACTTTTTGAGAGGAGGCATCTTGTACCTCAAACCAACCTTTTTTAAAGGCATCTGTAATAAATACATTTGCACGCTCTCTTAAGACAAGTGCCTGTGGGTATCCTTTTATTGTTTTTGTGTGTATTTCATCTTCTTTTAAGGCTAGTTGTACCTGCTCTAGTGTTGCCTTTATAGGATTTACCCTAAGAACCACTTCGGCTTGCTTGTTTAAAGCAGTTAATTCTTTGTCCCATTTTTTTCCTAATTCTTTTACTCCTAGTTCATCCAACCAATCTGGAATAGACTCCCTAATTTTTCTTGTTTTTGACAATTCATCAAAACGTCCTTTGATTCGTCTTGTTGGAGTTTGCTCAAACTGTGTCCAGTCTTTAGGTATAGCAATTCCTTTTAGGGTGCACCAAACGGCAAACATTCTGTACAGATTACCGCGAGAAAAAGGAGCTTGCACTTCTGCAATTTCCTGGTAAAGGCGTTTCCACCTCACTATGTCATAGGTAGTTTCTGCAATAAAACTACGATCTCTTGAGCCCCAACGTTTGTCCTTTTTAAGGGTAGCTCTTAATACTTTATCGGCTTGTTTTTGCTCATTAAAAATAAGGTCTAATGAATCAATAGTAGCAAAAACAAGGGTTCTGTGTAATCTCATAGGTAAATAATAAACAGCATTTTGTATGCCTTAATGCGTTTGCAAAGGTATCTTATTTTCAACGATTTGTTTTAGTTACTTTTACTAAAAAATAATATGTCAATAAAACATTTTTTTACGCTCATTTTAGTTCTTTTTTTGAGCGCCTGTAGTACCACCTCTAAGAAGAAACCTTTTACTGGTGTTAGCATTTCAGAGGTGTTTACAGACAGCCTAAGCATACGGGCCATTGTACCTCAAGATGCCTCTAGTGTTTGGTTTGCTGCCAATAAAGGAGTTGTTGGACTCATAGCCAATAAAACTCCTAAGTTAGTAACGGTTCAATACGATAAAAAACCCTTGCATTTTAGAGCAATAGCAAAGACTACCTCCGCTGTGTTTATTTTGAGTATTGATACACCTGCGGTTTTGTATAAAATAGACATTAAAGATAATGAGGCTACCGCTATGCAAGAGGTGTATCTAGAAACTGGTGCAGGTGTTTTTTATGATGCTATTTCTTTTTGGAACGACACAGAAGGTATTGCAATGGGAGATCCTATAGATGGTTGCCTTTCTATTATTATAACTAGAGATGGAGGTAATTCTTGGACTAAGTTACCCTGTGATAACCTGCCAGATATTGTGGCAGGGGAAGCTGCATTTGCAGCTAGTAATTCTAACATAGCAATCCAAGGGGATCATACCTGGATTGTAACAGGAGGACAGAGGGCCCGCGTATTTCATTCTCCAGACAAAGGTGTTACCTGGGCTGTGTATGATACTCCTATGCTTCAAGGAGGTGTTATGACGGGTATTTATAGTGTAGATTTTTTGGATACAAACACCGGTGTTATTGTTGGTGGAAATTGGGATGATAAATACTTTAATGAGGGTAATAAAGCCATTACTAAAGATGGTGGTAAAACATGGAGTTTGCTTAGCAACGGCAAAGGTCCTGGATATCGCTCTTCGGTATCATTTGTTCCTGGAACAAAAGGACAGGGTCTTGTTGCCGTTGGGTCACCGGGTATTTCTTATAGTAGCAATCAAGGGGTTACCTGGAGTGAATTGTCTAAAGAGGGCTTTTACGCCATCGAATTTGTAAATGATAGCGTTGCTTTTGCCAGTGGAAGCAAGAAGATATCAAGATTAATCTTCTATTAAATACCGATGAAATACTAATAATATAGATAAAATACAGATAATACTTTTTTTGTAGGAAAATTCTTTCTATATTTGTTTCAGGTTAATTTTTGAAACTTTTATTATATGCCTCAAATGTAATATGAGTTCACTAATGGCGAGAATAGCGGGGGCTTTCTCGCCATTTTATGTTTTGCTATTTCCGATCTTTAGTGGCAATAAATAATATATAAGAAATACTAAAACACCTATAATCACGACAAAGTGTAAATAAAACACGATAAAAAGCATTTTTTTCTTGTGTAGTCTAAATAAAGAGTTATTTTTGTACTCTACTTATATTAGTAACGTTAGGCACGTGCCCCAAATGTGTTTAACAATTATCAAGAGCAGCCCCCAAGCTGCTCTTTTTTATGTAATAAACCAGCCCTAGGCTAAAGATTGCATCTCAACAAGACTGTAATACATTCCTTTTTTTGCTAATAGCTCTGCGTGTTTTCCTTGCTCAACAATACATCCTTTGCTTAGTACCACGATCGTATCCGCATTTTGAATGGTAGAGAGTCTGTGGGCAATGACAATAGAAGTTCTATTTTTCATCATATTCTCTAAGGCGTCTTGAACCAGACGCTCACTCTCTGTATCTAGGGCAGAGGTTGCCTCGTCTAGAATCATAATTGGAGGGTTTTTAAGAACTGCTCTGGCAATACTTAGGCGCTGCTTCTGGCCACCACTTAATTTATTACCACTATCCCCAATATTAGAATCAATAGTTTTAGGTAACTCTTTAACAAACTCCCAAGCATTTGCAATTTTTAAGGCTGCTATGATTTCTTGATCTGTAGCATTTTCTTTTCCAATACGTAAGTTTTCCCTAATGGTATCATTAAACAAAATAGAGTCTTGTGTCACAAGCCCAAGTAAGCCTCTTAATGAGTTTTGAGTCATGTCTTTTATATCTATACCATCAATTGTTATAACTCCAGTATTTACATCATAAAAGCGAGTAACTAGGTTTGCAATGGTGCTTTTACCGCTACCACTTTGGCCTACTAGTGCAACGGTATGACCCTTGGGTATTTCTAGAGAAAAGTTTTGTAATACATTTTCTTGTTCATACTTAAAGCAAATGTTATCTATACGCATGGTATTTGTAAAGCTTTGTTTTACAATTGCATCTGGTTTGTCTATGATACTAGATTTAGTTTCTAGAATCTCCAACACACGCTCTGCAGCAGCGTTCCCTCTTTTCACACTATAACTTGCTTTACTTATAGCCTTAGCGGGTGTAAGAATATTGTAGGCAAGCCCCATATAAACTATAAAGGCCTCTGCGGGGAGTGTTTTATCTACAAGTACCATAGATCCTCCATACCATAACAGTATAGAGATTACTGCAATACCTAAAAACTCACTAGTAGGAGAGGCTAGGTTTTGTCTATTTAATAAAGTATTCGATGATTTAAAAAAGCGCAGGGTAGAATCTTCAAATCTTTTTGAGAAAATCTTTTCTGCATTAAATCCTTTTATGATTTTTAAACCTCCTAAGGTTTCCTCTAGTAGAGATAAAAAATAACCTTGCTCTTTTTGTACCTTATCACTATGACTTTTTAGTGACTTTCCTATTTTTGAAATTAGAAAACCAGACACAGGAATAAAAATAAAAACAAATAAAGTAAGTTTAGGGCTTATGGCAAGCATGGCTATAATGGTAAATAAAATCATTAGAGGCTCCCTTACAATTAGCTCTAAAATAGACAAAAAAGAGTGTTGTACCTCTAGTACATCATTGGTAATTCTGGCAATGGTGTCTCCTTTTCTTTTTTCTGAATAGTGTGAAACTGGCAGGTCTACTGTTTTGGTATACAGATCATTACGTAAGTCTTTTAGTACACCATTTCGCAAAAAGGTAATAAAATACATCGCTAAATAACCAAATAAATTTTTCAATAAAAACGTAGCAATAACAAATACAATCATGATGGTAAGGGCGCTCATCTCTCCAGAGGCCTCAATACGCTGTGTGATGTAAAAATTTGAAAACTGCTCAAAATAATCTCCAATTTTTGTAATACCCAGGTAGGTAGGTTTTACCAATACTTTTTCTCCATTACCGAATAATACCTTTAACATAGGCATTAAAGAAACAAAGGCTAAGGTTCCAAAAAAAGCATAGAATACGTTAGCTGCGATGTTTAAAACTGCATACTTTTTGTAAGGTTTTGCGTATTGTAGTATTTTTTTGAAATAATTCATAGGCTTATACTATATTTAAATCAGTACAAATAGCATTTATTTTATCTTTCAGTAGTACTGAAATATCTGGCTGTTGCTTGTCTTGAACACTGATGTAAAATTTAATCTTAGGTTCTGTACCACTTGGTCTGGCCGCTATCTTGCTTCCGTCTTGCGTGTAGTAGATAAGTACGTTGCTTTTAGGGATTTCTATAGGCGCACTAGTATTGTTTACAACATCAGTTATAACGCTAGTGTTGTAATCCTCTATACATACCACAGGGCTGCCTGCAATTTGTTTTAGAGGGTTTGTGCGCAAGTCTTTCATGACTTGCTCAATCTCTTGGGCGCCTTTTTTTCCTTTTTTAACAAGTGAAACAAGATGTTCTTTATAGTACCCAACTTCTTTATATATTGTGTCTAAATATTCAAATAAGGTGCGTGATTCCGCTTTTTGTTGCGCAGCAACCTCACAGGCCAATAAACTTGCAGTCACAGCATCTTTGTCTCTTACAAAGTCTCCCACCATAAAACCAAAACTCTCTTCTCCTCCGCCAATAAACTCTAACTCAGGAAAATCTTTCACCATTTTGGCAATCCATTTAAATCCTGTAAGTCCTTCTTTATATATTACCTCAAATTTAGCAGCAATTTTTGCTATCATTGGTGTAGAAACAATAGTAGAGGCAATAAATTGGTTTCCCGTAATTTTGCCAGCCTTTTTCCATTTTTCTAACAAGAAATAAGTCTTGATAGCCATGGCTTGGTTTCCGTTAATTATTTCCATGCTGCCTTGGCTATTTCTAACCGCAATTCCTAATCTATCACAATCTGGATCTGTACCAATAACAATATCTGCATTTGTTTGCTGTGCAATCTCTATAGCTATTTTAAGCGCCTCTGGCTCTTCTGGATTTGGTGAGATTACCGTAGGGAAATCTCCATCAGGGGTTGCCTGTTGTGCTACCACATGAACATTTGTATAACCTGCTGCTTCCAAAACTCTTGGTATCATAGTAATGGAGGTGCCGTGCAGTGCTGTAAAAACAATCTTTAGATCTTCTTTAGCTTTTGTAGGGGTATTATAACTACCGTTTTCTACAGCAGCCTTTGCAAAGGCATCATCTACCTCTTGGTCTATTTCTGTTATTAACTTATCATTGGCATTAAAGAGAATATCACTATACTCCAATGCATTAATTTCTTTTATAATTGCGGAGTCTTGTGGGGGTACTAGCTGGCCTCCATCTTGCCAATATACTTTATACCCATTGTATTCTGGAGGGTTATGTGAGGCAGTGAGTACTATACCACAATGACAGTCTAAATATTTAACTGCAAAAGATAATTCTGGAGTAGGGCGCAAATCACTAAATAAAAACACCTGGATACCATTGGCAGAAAATACATCTGCAACAACCTGTGCCAATTCTTTAGAGTTATGCCTACAATCAAAAGCAATAGCAACTTTTAGTTTCTCACTGGGGAAGCACTGCTTTAGATAGTTACTTATTCCTTGTGTGTTTTTACCAAGGGTGTATTTGTTTATTCTATTATCACCAATACCCATAACACCGCGCATTCCTCCGGTACCAAAAGCTAGGTTTTTGTAAAAAGCATCATCTAATGCCTCTGGGTCATTAGAAATCATGTGTTTTATTTGTTCCTGTGTATTGGTGTCAAAAGTAGGAGAAAGCCAAGTATTAACGCGATCTAGTAAAGTTGGGTCTATAGTATTCATTAAGCGGTGTTTTGTATGCAAAAATAGCCAATTTTAGGCCAGTTGTGATGTGAGATATTCACAAATTTTAAAAGGTTGATATAAGATGTGTATCTATAACGTGGTTTTTACGCTATAGTTGTTGCTTTCTTTTTTGGAGCGTAAGAGTAGCTCTCCTAAAAATCCAGCCAAGAATAGTTGTGATCCAATAATCATAGCGGTTATAGCTATATAAAATTGAGGCCTTTCTGTTATAAGCCTACCTGTTGGATTAATAAACAACTTGTCAACTCCTAGATAAAAAGCAAACAAAAACCCAATAGTTAGCATAAAAGCACCTAAAGCACCAAATAAGTGCATGGGTCTTCTGCCAAATCTAGAAAAGAACCAAAGTGTAAGTAAATCTAAGAATCCGTGGGTAAAGCGTTCTGCACCAAATTTTGTGCTGCCATATTTACGCGCCTGGTGTTGTACTACTTTTTCTCCAATATTTGTAAACCCTGCGTTACTTGCCAAAACAGGAATGTACCGATGCATTTCTCCGGTAACCTCTATGTTTTTTATTACATCTTTATGGTAGGCTTTAAGCCCGCAATTAAAATCATTTAATTGGACACCAGAGGTCTTTCTTGCCGCCCAGTTAAATATTTTAGAAGGAAAGTTTTTAAATATCTTAGAATCATACCGTACTTTTTTCCATCCAGATACCAAATCAAACCCTTGATTTAAAATCATGTTATAAAGCTGAGGTATTTCTTCTGGATTATCCTGCAAATCTGCATCCATGGTTATAATCACATCCCCTTGAGCCATTGCAAAACCAGCATGCAGGGCTTGAGATTTACCAAAGTTTCTTAAAAACTGAATGGCTTTTATTTGGGGGTGTTGTTTGTGTAAAGAGTCAATAATAGACCAAGATGTGTCTGTAGAGCCGTCATCTATAAAGATTACCTCATAGCTAAAGCTGTTGGCTTGCATCACTTTTGCAATCCAGAGGTATAGTTCTTTAATAGATTCCTCTTCATTTAAAAGAGGTATGACTACAGATATATTCATAGGTTAGTCTATGGCGTTTGGATCTACTTTTTTGAAAATAAGCCCAACAAGTAATCCAATAACTGCTTGCACAATTAATCCAGAGGCATATGATGTGGCTTGATTTGCTATTGAAAAATTATCAACTTCTTTAAGTTCTCTCAAAGACTCATCTATTACCTCTTGTGGGGTATTGAATCGCTCCATAAATTCTCTGGTCATTTCAATACTTTGCTCATTTAAATAAGAGGCAAGTTCTGTGTCTACAATAGAAAATATTAATATACCTACTACCGTGCTTATGGCTAAACCAACTGCTGTGGTTATAAAGTATGCTGTGAAGGCCTCTTTAAAGCTCATAAACCCGCCCAGTATGTCTTTTGCTTTGGCTGTTGCAAAAATACCAGTACCTATAACAACCAAAATAGTACCTACACCAATCCAAACAGAGAGAAATAATTCTTGGTTTAAGGCATACATTAATACCGTTGAAATTGCTAAAATTCCTCCAAGAACTAAACCGTATTGGATAGCACTTTCTTTTAGTGTAACATTTGCTTTTGACATTTTTGTTTTTTTTTGATTGAATAAGTTAGTAAACAAATGTAGTAAAATGTTACAAAACAATTTGCTCAACTAAGCAGGTATGCTGTTTTTAATTTTCTAGCCTCTTTTTTGAGCTAACATTTCAAAAAAAAATCACGCTATTTGCATAGCGTGATTTATTGTACAAACGTGTACCTGTATTAAGAACGCCCATAGAGCTTCTCATAAAGGTCTTTGTACATTTCCTTAATTACTTTACGTTTAGATTTCATGGTAGGAGTAAGGTGTCCTGCCTCAATACTCCATAGATCTGGAGTAAGCTGGAAGGTTTTTACTTTTTCCCAACTTCCAAAACCTTCGTTGTGGAAGTTAATTTCTTCTTGGATACGGTCAATCAGCTTTTGATCTTGAGATGCAACTGCTGTGTCTTTAGAAATATCATGACCTTTTATAGCGCTCCACTGGTTTATCCAATCCCAATTTGGTTGGATTAGCGCAGCTGGCATTTTCTCTCCATCACCCACCACAAGAATTTGCTCAATGAATGAAGACTGCTTCATTGCATTTTCAATTAATTGAGGTGCTACGTATTTACCACCACTGGTTTTAAACATAGATTTTTTACGGTCTGTAATTTTTAAGAAACCGTCATTATCTATTTCTCCAATATCTCCAGTGTGGAAGTATCCATTTTTAAGTACTTCTGCAGTTTGCTCTGGATCTTTATAGTACCCTTGCATTACTTGAGGCCCCTTTATTAATATTTCTCCATCTTCAGCAATTTTAACTTCGGTGTCTGGTAATGCTTTACCAACACTTCCAATTCTAAAGCCACCATTACGCAAATCGTTAACCGTTACAACAGGAGAGGTCTCTGTGAGTCCATATCCTTCCATAACTGGGCATCCTGCCGCATTAAATACTCTAGCTAGTCTTGGTTGTAATGCTGCAGATCCAGAAGCAATGGCTTTTAAGTTTCCACCAAGGGCTTCTTGCCACTTACTGAAAATTAACTTGCGGGCTACTTTTAACTTTGTTTCATAGACCCAGCCGTTTTGGCCATAAGGCTCCCATTGAAGGCCTAGATCTACCGCCCAAAAGAATAATTTCTTTTTAACTCCTGTTAAATCTGCTCCTTTGGTAATAATTTTATCATATACCTTTTCAAGTAAACGCGGCACAGCGGTCATTACCTCTGGATGAATTTCTTTAAGGTTGTCACTGATTGTTTCTAAACTTTCAGCAAAATGAATACTTACTCCACAATATTGGTACATGTACAATAACATGCGTTCATATATATGACATACAGGAAGAAAACTCAGCGCTTTAGACTTACCCATCTCTATAGGTAACCTTCCTTTACTGTGTTTTGCATTACAGGCAATGTTTTTATGGCTTAGCATCACTCCTTTTGGCCTCCCGGTAGTTCCAGAGGTGTATATAAGTGTAGCCAAGTCATCTTCCTGCACCGCATCCATACGTTTTTGGACTTCTTGCTGCAGGTCTTGGTTGTCATTACCAAGAGTAATAACCTCTTGCCAAGAATCACAACCGTCTATATCTTCAAAGCTATATACTCCCAATAGCGTAGGGACATTTGCTTTTATTTTATTTATTTTATCTAGTACTTCTTTACAAGAAACAAATACATATTTAGATTCTGAGTGATTGAGTACATACTCATAATCCTGCTCAGAGATGGTAGGGTAAATAGGCACATCTTGTGCACCTGTTTGTAGTATTCCAATGTCACAGATATTCCACTGGGTTCTATTTGTCATAGAGATAATGGCTACTTTGTCATTGGCTTTCACACCTAGTTTAATCAAACCGCGGCTAATTGCATTGGCCTGGTCTATATATTGCTGTGTGGATGTCTTAACCCACGTTCCGTTAACTTTACTAACGAGCGCCCCCTCTTGAGGATAGTTCTCTAATTGGTAGTACGGAAAATCAAAAAGTCTTTTTACTTCTGTCATATCATTATAGTTTCTGTGAATGCAAAATAGCGAAAAATATTGATTTTAAATAACTTGAAGAATTAAATCCAAAACGCAAAAAAAAATATCATATCAGCGAGCCGATATGACATTTTTTTTAAACCTATAGGTGTAGTTATTGTTTTATGATCTTAAAGGTTTGTAGGGTTGCTTTTTGAGATAGTTTTAATATATATATACCAGGGGCAAGATTACTGTAATCCAATGAATGATTTGCAGAAGCCTTACTGGTTTTTATAAGCGTACCATCCATAGCGTATATAGCTGCAATGTAGTCTGTTAGGTTGGTTGTAATATGTAATATGTCTTTCACTGGGTTTGGATAGATACCAAACCTATATTGCTGGATATCTTCTATGGAAAGCGTATCATCATTTAAGATGTTAAATGTTAAATCATCAAAGTAAAAACCATCTTCCTCTACAAAATTATCTGACCTGAAAATAAAACGTGCATTTATGGTTTGCCCAATATAATCACTTAAATCTATTTGTTCTTGTACCCAATTATTTTGTGTTCCATCATACAAAGG
>ENA-OSJC01002493-OSJC01002493.1-marine-metagenome-genome-assembly--contig:-NODE-2493-length-13871-cov-4.175366_pt1 | contig 13871 bp, 12 predicted proteins | sample MGYA00237885_ERZ534234 | MGnify/ENA primary metagenome ERZ534234 (study PRJEB26413, sample SAMN06343907) | marine metagenome | isolation source: coastal waters | place: Atlantic Ocean: West Antarctic... | reverse complement strand
TTGCAGAAATGATGGGTGGAGAAGTCTCGATTACTAGTGAGGAAGGTGTTGGCTCAGTCTTTACACTTTCTGTTCCTAGAGTCGGTGCTGAGTACAATGAAGATGAGGTGGACGGTGAGCTCATCAAAATGGATGAGCAAGAAAATCTTGTGGTCCTTGTGGATGATGATGTGGCCATGCATGATTTAATTAAACGCACGATCGCTAAACTTAACTTAACACTGCTTGGGGCAACTAACAGTGAAAAAGGTATGGAGTTAATTCGTGAAGTTAAGCCAAAACTTATACTGCTTGATGTCTTGATGCCTGGCAGAGATGGCTGGTCTCTTCTAAAGGAATGTAAGACTGATGCAGAGTTAAAGGACATTCCTGTCATCATGATCAGTCAGCTCAACCAATCAAATTTAGCAGCATCTCTTGGTGCCAACGACTATCTAACCAAGCCGATTGATAGAACTATGTTTGTTAATACGCTGAAGCGTATTCTCGGGACTGAGTCAGAGAATCAGAAGGTATTAGTTATAGATGATGATAAAGATGTTAGAGAGCTTCTCTCGAGACTGCTCAAAGATGGGGGGTTTAGATCTATTACTGCACGTGATGGAAAAGAAGGCTTGGAAAGAGCCAAGGATGAACCTGCTCTAATTATTTTGGATCTAGAGATGCCGAGAATGGATGGGTTTGAATTTCTTGAGAACTACATTAAAAATGTTCCTGAGGAAAAAAGAGCACCAATTCTTGTCTTCTCAGGGAAAGATCTCACCGATGTTCAAGAGGAACTTCTCAAAGAACGCGTCGTAGGTCTTGTGAAGAAAGACGATGTCTCAATGGATAATCTATCTCAGATGATCCAGGGCATCATTAAAAAATAATTAATTCAAAAAAGATTCTATTTTTTCTAGCAACCGCTTGAAATCAACAGGCTTGGTATCAAAGTCATCCGCACCACACTCAAGAGCTTTTTGCTTATCGGACTCAAGAGCATGAGCCGTCAATGCAATAATCGGTATAGAGCTAATAGCTGGGTCTGCTTTAGCTTGAATGGTGGCTTGCCAACCATCCAGGACAGGCAATCCCATGTCCATTAAAACAACGTCTGGAGCTTCAGATCTCATCATATCGAGGCCAATTTGGCCATCAAAAGCCATGATGATGTCATAACCTCTTCTGGTAAGTCTGCGCGACAGCATGTCACGATTCATTTCGTTATCTTCAACGTACAATATCTTAGCCATTTTTAGTCTCCTACTATTTCGGTATCTATAAATTTAAATCTATTTCTGCCTGATTTTTTAGCGTCATAAAGTCGCTCATCAGCTTTGTTAATCAAATCTGCTGCTGCATCTGTTTCACTAGAAAAAGCTATGCCTCCACTTGAGGCAACCTTGATATCTGTGCCTTGAAAATGAACAACATTGTCATTAATTTTCTTCATGAGTTTTTTGCAAAACTCATAGGTTTCAGATTCATTTAGGTATAGCAATCCCAAAAATTCCTCACCTCCAATTCTACCAATAATGTTAGGCGATGTAATCTCTGCTTGAAGCAAATGGGCGAATTCAACTAACACAGCATCGCCCCCAGCATGACCATAGGTGTCGTTTACATTCTTAAAAAAATCAATATCGAACATGATTGAGGCAAAGGCTCTATCCCCTGATTCATTAGCATTAGCCATGGCTTCATCAAGCGCCTCAAAAACAACTCTTCGGTTGTATAAACCCGTGAGCTGATCGGTGGTTGCTTGAATATGAAGTTTGTTAACTAGTTCCTTTTCACGCTCTCTCCAAAATTTTCTTTCAAGAGCTGCTACTACTTTAGCCAGTAAAATTGTTCCGTTAATTGGCTTTGGAAGATAGTCTTGAGCACCTAGCTGGATGCACTTTGAGATACTGTCAACATCATTGAATGCGGAGACCATAATAACTGGCAGCGATTCAGAATTATGTTCCTTGCGCCATGTTTTAAGAAGTTCTAAGCCATTTATATCTGGAAGCATCACATCGAGTAAAATTAAATCTGGAGTTTTGGTAAAAACCTCAGCAATAGCTGTAGTACCATCGTAAGCAGTTCGACAGTTCAGTCCTTGCATCGATAGACGACGTTGCAAAACTTCGCAATTGGTCTTGTTATCATCAACAATTAAAATATCAGAATTTTTTAGATCATCACCAAGCTCAATAGAATATTCTATCTCGCCAAGAGACTTAAACAAAGCTTCCGCAGACTCCAACTGGTTTGACATCTGATCATTGTTTGGATCAATGGCTTCACCTCGAATGTAATCTACAAATATCTCAATGGCTGTCTCTGTCTCACGCGCCAGGTTGATGATTTGCTGAAAGTCTTCCATGGTTGATTCTTCTAGATCATCTTCATAATCTTCCATTAAGATCTCACCATAACCAATGATGGCATTGAGTGGAGTTCTAAGGTTGTGCCTAAGTTCAGAATATTCCTCGGGTGACTTTTTGCTTGAAGTAGCATTGACGCCAGTGTTTAGTGCAAAGGCTTCTTCGAATTGTTCGATCAGTTTATCGCTTGAGGATTTGATCTGGTTGATCTCATCCTCGCACTGAAGATCAGCAGCTACCAGAACCTTTTCAACCATATCGACATAATCATAGATAGCGCTTGCTGGAGTAATAAAGTTTTGTTTGATTTGAGTCAGAACAATTTCCTCTGCTCCTTTGGACGTTTCTTTCGGAGTCATCTTATCCATTGCTTTGCCCCTCTGCTTTAAAGGAATCCAGGAAACTTGGGCGATGCATGAGATAGCCTTGACCAATCTTACAACCAAGATCTAGCATCATCTTCCTGTCTTCTTCTGTTTCAATTCCCTCACCTATCATCTCTAGGTTTAAATCTATGCAAACAGAAGTTACAAAGCTAATGAGTCTTGCTGTTGCTGCGTCTGTAACATTGAATGTAAAGTGTTTATCGAGCTTCACAACATCAATGGGAAGATCTCGTATGTATTTAAGTGAAGCATAGCCTGCTCCAAAATCATCCAAAGCAATTTTAATTCCTTTCTCTTTTAAAGCAGCCAATGAACTGGCAGCAACTTTAATATCAGCAAGCTCGGCTGTTTCTGTGACCTCTAAACCAAATTGATTAGGTTTTAGTTTCAAGCGATCCACAAACTCAGTGAAAATAGCGCAGAATTCTGGATGCATAATGGTGTGAGCTGAAACATTCAGATACAAAGTTGCATCTTTAAAACCAAGGTGCTCTTTGACAGCAAAGAACTTTTCAAGCTGCTTGAGTGACTCTAGAACCACCAATGAAAAAAGGCTTTCACCCTCTATCATGGGAATGATTTTATCATTGTTTAGATAGCCGCCCTCGCCGTCTTGAAGTCTTAATAATGCTTCGATGCCTGTAATCTCATTGGTCTCTAAGTTCACTTGTTTTTGATAGGCAAGTTCAATGCGATCATGCTCAATGCAATCAATTGTTTGACGCAAAGCATCTAAACCAGATCGGGAAGAACACAAAACCTCAATTAACATAATGCCATTGGAGATATCCACCGGAATCATGTGAACGCGTGTGCGCATAAAAAAATTCATCTTCCTTAAAGATATCTCAATTGGAGTATCGTAATAAAGAGCAATAGAATCTAAATCACCAAAGTTATTAGCGATATTGTCATCAATCTTAACAATGGATAGATCATCCAAGGTCTCGGTATTAAAAATGTATCGAGCAGCAATGTTTGCCCAAGCAATAGATCCATCGAGCTTATAAATCAAGTATGGGCTGGGATGATGATGCAGCGATTTAGTAAGATAGTTGAGCTCTTGATCTGATTGCATCGTCTTTAACCGTAAAGTTTGCTTTGTTTAATTTGCTCATCAACCAAGACTGCAAAATCTTCAGCAAATGTAATCTTAATAAATTCCCAGATCTCTAGATGTTTTGGCTCTTTGAACAAAGTTTTAAATGAGATGAGCATCGCCGTCCACTCTTCATTGTCTAGCATCCCTATCTTGTGTTGATAGTGTTGATTTTCACGAGCTCTTAACATGACACTGAAATAAGTGAGGTAAGAAGCATTCTCCTCAGGGCTCAGCTCTTCATTTTTTCTTAGCTTTAACTTCGTTTTGACGATAATAGTCTTTAAGCCAGCAAGAGCTACTTTTTGATGGGAATCTGCTATATTTTGACGTGCGTTTGCTCTCGCCACCCTGTTCTGTTCTTTTAGCTCAGTCACCAAGAAATATACAGTCACCAAGACAGTGAAGGGCCCTAGTGTTTGTAGAATTAAGATGATTGTGGAAAATTCCATTTTTAGTTCAGTAAGTAAAGATTATCAATTTAATATAATGTGTTTTTACCATCGGGTAAAGCAACTAATGTATTAAAAAAATACATTGCAGTTAGTAGTATTTTTTTTGAGTATTTTATGAACAGAAAAATAATTATTTAGATATTTATTGCTTAATCATTAGCTCACAGACTCATATTTTAACTACTACTAATGACCTTAAGTGGTTGTAAATTTTTTCTTCAATTGACTTAAAGTTATTCGTAAATTCTAGTATAAATAATTAAATATGTTAGATTAGTTCTATTAAGCAAGTAACTTATTTACTGAGAGATTTATGATATTAACTCCAAAAAGTAGAATTCTAGATTACACCAACAAGGGATGGTGGGGCTCAGAGACACTGTACTCGCTCTTTATAAATGCTTGCAAAGAATCTGGGGAAAATGAGGCGCTTGTTGATGCCCCAAATAGAGCTGAATTTACCTCAGGAAATCCTCAGAGACTCACCTTCAATCAAATTAAAAAAGAAGTTGATAGATATGCATCAATTTTCTATGATCTTGGTCTAAGAAAAGACGATAAAATAATTTTGCAATTACCAAATATTGTAGAGCTTGCTATTTTATATATTGCCTTGTCAAAAATTGGAATTATTATTTCGCCTGTTCCTATCCAATATGGGAAATACGAGCTTAAAGAAATTATTGAGGACATTAACCCAAAGGCCTATATAGGCATTGCGTTATTTAATTCAAAAAACTTTGCATTAGAAATAAAAGAAGCTTTTGATGATCGGCATGTTCTTCTATCAATTGGCGAGGCTGAGGGTTTTATAAATTTAAATGGTCGCAACACCTCAATCGACACACTTACTGATACAGAGCATTACTGCAATTCTATTGTAAATACATCAAATGACATTTTAACAATCTGCTGGACATCAGGAACTACTGGAACCCCTAAGGGAGTACCAAGAAGTCATAATCTATGGGGCACAATGGCTAAAGCTGCATACCATTTAGCAAACACCCAAAAAGGAGATATTCTTTTGAATCCTTTTCCACTAGTTAATATGGCGAGTATAGGAGGCTTTTTATTTAATTGGTTAATATGCCGAGGTAAGCTTATCCAACACCACCCTTTTGATTTGCAGATATATCTTAATCAGATGTCTGATGAGAAGGTTAATTACACGATTGCGGCTCCAGCAATTATGAATATGCTGTTAAATAATAAGACGCTTTTTGAGAAACTAGATTTATCAAATCTCAGATCTATTGGATGTGGAGGAGCTCCTCTCTCAGAATGGATGGTTGAAACATTCCAAAATGACCATCAAATCACGATTCAAAATATTTTTGGGTCAAATGAAGGGATGAGCTTATTTAGCACAAGGGATGACGTGGAAGACCCGGCGCTAAGAGCTATTTACTTTCCAAGATTTGGTGTTGAAGGATTTGAGTGGAATAACCCTATCTCTAAAACAATTAAAACTAAGCTTATTGACTTAGAATCAAACTCAGAAATTCTTGAGCCTATGATTCCTGGTGAATTACTAATTTCAGGATCCACTGTGTTTGATGGCTACTGGAATGCTCCAGAAACCAACAAAGAAGTGTTTGATGAAGAGGGTTTTTTTAGAACCGGTGACATGTTTGAAATTTCTTCTGATGAAACTGAGAATAAGTTTTATAAGTATTGCGGAAGATGCAAAGATTTAATTATTAGAGGTGGTATGAATATCTCGCCCGAGGAACTGGATAATTTATTAACATCACATCCTTCAATTCTCGAAGTTGCTGTGACGGGATATGATGATGAAGTGCTCGGTGAAAAGGTTGGAGTCGTTGCTGTTTTAAAAGAAGATTTAAAAATAGACTTAAAGGATGTGACTGAATTTCTTAAAGAATTAGGAATTGCAAAATATAAATACCCAGAAGATTTAAGGATAATCAAGGAACTGCCCAGGAATACGGTTGGGAAAGTTTTAAGAAGGGAGTTAAAAGTTTTATTTTCCTAGGTGCCGACCACAAAGCTAACGACTGTTGTTGCACTTCCACCGATATTTAATGTTGCAACATTTCTTGCGTTGTTAATCTGGTAATCTCCGGCACTATCTGTACATTGCTTGTATGAATCTAGCAGCATTCTCACGCCTGTTGCACCAACTGGATGCCCTAATCCAATAAGGCCACCACTAGCATTTATAGGAATTTTACCTCCTAGCTCTATGTCGCCTGACTCGATCGCTTTCCAGCTTTCTCCTGGAGAAGTTATGCCAAAATGATCTATTGCCATATATTCAGTTGATGAGAAGCAATCATGTGTTTCGATTCCATCTACAGATTCAACGCCGGGCATTGAAGCTCTTTTGAAAGCATCATCAATAGCATCTTTTACATGAGGAAAAATATAAGGATTATCTTTGCTGTAATTAATCTTCTCTTCTAGGGTAATTGGTCCTGTTTTATGACCCCATCCTTTTATGTATGGAATATCATCAATTTTAATTTTATTATCTTTGGCATATTGTCTTGCTCTTTTTTCAGACGCAAGAAAGATAATTGCTGCTCCGTCTGTGATTTGACCGCAATCAGATTTTCTTGTCCTGCCTTCAATTACAGGGTTATGCTCTCCAGATCTTGCAAAAGAATGCTCATCAAAAGTCCAGCCTCGTGTTTGAGAGTTATGATTTTTTTTAGCATTATTAAGGTTTATTTCTGAAATTCTAGACAGATATCGCTCATCTATTCCAAAGCGCTTGTCATATTCTTCTGTTAGGAGACTAAACATATGAGGCCAAGGATATTCAATATCTTGACACTCATGACCAGACCACATGGCTGGACCTCCGATAAAATTAGCAGCCTCATGCGGACTAACATTTTTCATTTGCTCAATGCCAATCACTGCAGCTAACTCATATCGACCCAATTCTAACTCAGCTGATGCAGCCAATGCAGCGATACTTCCAGAAGCACAAGCAGCCTCATGCCTTGAAGCCGGTATCCCTGAGTAAAAAGCAGGATCAGAGGAAACAAAAAAGCCACCTAAATGACCCTGGTTACAAAATAGTTCGGCTGTAAAATTTCCTACATGAGCAACATCAATATCTTTGGGTTCCAAATTTGTTCCACACATGCCCTGCTGAACTGTATCTTTGAACACATCAAAAAGGTCTAATTCATTTCTAGACCAATTTTGAGCAAAATCAGTCTGATATCCGCCTAAAATATATACTCTATTATTCATATAAATAGTATAAGTCTAATAATGAAAGTATCAAGCAGAGTGTAATTTAGATGTGCTTGGGAGTGAAACCTTAGAGGGATCAACCACTTCATTGCACTTTATGCATGTGGTGTTAATCGTTAGAGGCTTACTGCAAGGAAGATGAATAAGAGATATCGGGTTATTGTATGCATTTAGCATCCATTTATTTGCCCAAAAATGCAGGTGAATAGCAGAAAGGTAACCAGTTCTCCCTTTTTTTGTAAGTTTATATTCATACCTTGCAGGCTTATGTTGGTATATTCTTTTTTCAATTACCCCCGAATCAAGAAATTTTTTAAGTCTATCAGCTAAGATATTAGTAGAAATCTCTAAGGCATCATTGAACTGGTCAAATCTCCTAAGTCCATACAGAAAACCCGAATAGACTAAGCCAGTCCATCTATCCCCTAGCAAATCCTCAATCCGAAAAATTGGATCCTTTGAGAGTGTAGATTTTTCACTTCTTCTCGATTTAAATACCGGTACTTTAGAAAAATTTATATTCTTTGTAATTTTAAACTGCACATCTGAGATCGATACTGGAACCTTACAGTAAGAACAATTTGTTGAGAGCTCAAGATAGTTGTTACAGGAAGTGTGAATTAACTCATCGGGTACATCGGGGTTTTCTGTCCATTCGTTATTCCATTGCCAAAGGTACGAGGCAATTGGATAAGTTCCAAGGCCCTTATCTGTTAATTTATATTCATATCTTTTGGGGGCAGACTGGTATACATCTTTATAAATAACGCCATGCTCAACAAGAAATTTTAACCTTGAGGAGAGGGTTCCTCTGGATACACCGATCTCAACTATAAAATCTTCAAATCTTCTTTTACCAAGCCAAATATTTTTTAAAATAAGCAAAGTGCATTTATCTCCAAGTATTTGAAGCGCAAATTCCACAGGGCTATTCAAAATAGCTTTTCCTATTTCTTGCGGAGAATGGAGAGGTGTTGAAGTCATAAAAGTTGATCTTTGGTTGCTAAGAAGAAAATAACTTAGGGATAATAGCATTTGTAGTTTGCATATACTCAGTGTATCCAGAATAGTTTTTGCCCATTCTTTTGTCCATTGTCCTTACGCCAGTAATGTTGATGATTAGGTACGTAAAAAGAATTGGGCCTACAACGGAAACCAACGAAAATAAATTTACTATAGAGAATACAAAAACGCCCCACCAGAAAAATATTTCTCCAAAGTAGTTTGGATGTCGACTATAAGACCATAATCCAGCTCTTAGAAAATCTGTAGGCTTGGGAGAGGTTTTTTTAAATTGATCTAACTGATAATCAGAAATTAGCTCCCATAGAAAACCGATGCAGATAATGACTAACCCAACAAAATTAATATAATTTAAATCAGTGGATGCTGGGCTGCTTAAGATAAATTGAATAGGTAGGGTCACACACCAAATTACTATTCCTTGTAAAAGAAATACTTGCTTTAAAACAAATATATTTAAACTCAAACCTGGTTTTTTCCATTCACGTAACTTTGTATATCTAACATCTTCTCCATGACCTAGTTTTCTTTGTAACATCACATAAGTTAGTCTCATAGACCAGAGTGCTATCGCGCTAAATAAAATAGCTTTAATAGTGTAATTTGAATCAGATAAATATATTGCTTGAAGTAATACAACCAAAATAATTGGAGCGAAAGCGGTATCTATAATGCTAATATCCTTTATCAGGATTGATACGACCCATAGGATTAAAATGCATCCAGACGTTAAAATTAGTGTGCTAATTATCATGCTTATCATCTTTTTTTCTCTTTAAGTTTAATTGTGCAAGTTATATAATACTGTATAATTCAACTGTTATAAATATGAATCAGCACTAATAAAATAAATGGATAAACAGCAAATTTTAAAATCATTGCGACTACCCGTTATCGTTGCGCCTATGTTTCTTGTATCTGGACCAGACTTAGTCATCGCTAGCTGCAAAGCTGGTCTTGTGGGTTCTTTCCCGGGCCCTAACGCAAGAACCATTGATGATCTTGAGTCATGGATGAATAAAATCACCTCAAGTCTTGATGGTGAGCCTTGGGCATTCAATATGATTGCACATAAAACATATGATAGATTTCAAGATGAGTTAGCTTTAGTAGCAAAATTTCAACCGCCTATCGTCATAACTGCTTTGGGTAGCCCTGCTAGAGTTTTAGAAACAGTTCATTCGTATGGTGGTGTTGTGATAGCTGACGTTAATACAGTAGAGTATGCAAAGAAATGTGTAGACTATGGAGCCGATGGTCTTGCTTTGGTGACCTTTGGTGCTGGTGGTCATACAGGCACACTATCACCATTTGTATTTACCTCTCATGTAAGAGAATTTTTTGATGGTATTGTCGTTTTAGCTGGCTCTATATCTAAGGGTAGTCACATTAAAGCTGCTCAGTGTCTTGGTGCAGATCTTTGTTACATGGGAACAAGATTCATCGCAACTGAAGAAAGTATCGCTGTGAAGGAATACAAGGATATGGTGACTCGATCAAAGAGCACAGATCTCAGGATAACAAATTTATTTACTGGTGCTAATGCCTATTACCTAAAAGATAGTATTATTAATAATAATCTTGATCCTGATAATCTTGAATCGAATGATGAAGGCTTTAATATCTCAGGATCACAGAAAAAAATTAGTGCATGGAAAGATATTTGGTCAGCAGGTCAAGGTGTTGGATTCTCGAATAAGATCGAATCCCTCGAAGATATTGCATCAGAGCTAGAAGTGGAATGGAAAAATACATAAATAATGAAAATTACAAAAGTAAAAACAGTTGAATCCACTCTTTCCACTAAAGATCATCCCTATATGCAAGGTGCGTGGGAAACTTTTTATGATGAATTTAATGTAATCAATCTCCAATCAATAGGTGAGATACCCAAAGATATAGAGGGTATTTATATAAGGAATACTGAAAATCAAGTACATGAACCAATAGGAAGATTTCACCCTTTTGATGGTGACGGAATGCTGCATTCTATAGTTTTTGAGAATGGTAAAGCAGATTACAGAAATCGATTTATTCAAACTGAGGGTTTCCAAGTAGAGGAAAAATTTCAAAAATCTAAGTGGGCTGGTTTAATGGAAAGGCCCGGAGCATCGGAATTACCTGGATGGGGAGCTCAAGGTTGTTTAAAAGATACCTCATCAACAGATGTGGTTGTCCATAATGGAAAAGTCTTAACGACATTCTATCAATGTGGGGATGGATATAACATGGATCCCTTGACTTTAGATCCAGCTGGAAAGGTAGATTGGGCTCCAATAGATGGAATTTCAGCTCATACAAAAGTTGATCTAAAGACAGGAGAGTTATTATTTTTTAATTACTCAAAACAAGCTCCTTTTATGCATTATGGAGTGGTAGACCAAGAAAATATTTTAAAGCATTACACCCCTATTCCCCTTCCTGGTCCTCGCCTTCCTCATGACATGGCTTTTACAGAAAATTTTTCTATATTAAATGACCTTCCCTTATTTTGGGACGCCGAATTATTAAAGCGTGGCGTTCATGCAACTAAACTACATGACCTTCCATCAAGATTTGCAATCATTCCAAGGTATGGCTCTGCAAAAGATATTAAATGGTTTGAAGCTAGTCCAACTTATTGTCTGCATTGGAATAATGCGTATGAAAGTGGTGATGAGATAATTCTGGAAGGTTATTTTCAAGAAAACCCTGAGCCAGGTAACTATGAAGGTGCGCCCCATGGCTTAGAGAGAATGATGGCATTTTTAGACAACCACTTACTTAAGCCTAGGCTTCATAGGTGGAGATTTAATCTTAAGACTGGTGAAACCATCGAAGAATCACTTGATGATAAGGTTATTGAATTTGGAGCCATCAACCAAAAATATGCTTGTCAAAAACATCAATTTACATACAGCATGATGCCAACTAAGGGTTGGTTTACATTTGATGGGTTAACTAAACACGATCATGTAAACGGCAAATGTGAAACATATCAGTTTGGCAAAGGAATTTTTGGAAGCGAGGTTTGCTTTGCACCTAGGCTGCACTCATCCTCAGAGGACGATGGATATTTAGTTTCAATAATCACTGATGTAAATAAAAAGAGTTCTGCATGCGTGTTATTTGACGCTGCAAATATAGCAAATGGTCCTATCTGTACCTTGCCCCTTCCCCAGCAAATCTGCTCTGGTACCCATGCAACATGGGCTCAAATGAATGAAATTCTAAGATAAGAAATTGAACCCTGTTTATATACTTGAATCGGTTCGCACGCCAAGAGGCAGAGCCAAAGAATCAGGCGGTCTCCATGATTTAAATCCCTATGAGCTTTTAAACGCTCTGTATGAGCATTATTCAATTAATGAGATATTGGATCCAGAGCAGTTAAATGAAGTGATCTTGGGCTGCGTCACACAGCATGGTGAGCAAGCAGGGAATATTGCAAAATCTTCAGCCCTATACTCCCAATATCCTGATCACGTCTCTGGGCTTACAGTTAATAGGTTTTGCTCTTCAAGCTTAGACGCAATCAATATAGGCTATTTAAAAATTGCTTCAGGTCAAAGTAATATGATTATGGCAGGTGGCATTGAGATGATGTCAAGAGTGCCGATGTTGTCTGATAATGCTGCAATATGGACTGATGTAAACATTGCTCTAAAATCAAAAATATTCATGATGGGCAGTGGTGCAGATTTAATCGCCTCAGTGAATAAAATCAATAGGTTCGAAGTTGATATCCAAGCATTCAATAGCCAGCAAAAAGCAGCAAACGCCCAAAAAAATGGTTACTTTAAATCGATAGTGCCAATTTTTAATCCCACAAAAGATTTTTTATGCACTGACGATGAATGCATTAGGCCTGCAACAAGTATTGAGGATTTAAGTTCTTTAATTCCAAGCTTTGAAGAGCTTGGCAGGAATGGAGTCGACCAAATGCAATTGCAGCACTTTCCAGAATTAGCAGAAATATCACACATTCATACTGCTGGAAATTCACCTGCAATGGCTGATGCTGCATCAATCACCTTGCTATCTAGCTCAAGCTCATCTACATCGAATAAATATAAATCACGAGGACTGATTAAAGCAGTTTCGGTTGTTAACGATGATCCCTTGCTTGTACTTTCAGGGTGTGTAGAAGCTACAAAGCAATTGATGAAAAATGAGAATCTAACCACCGAAGATATTGATTTATTTGAAATTCATGAGGCATTTGCTTCTACTATAATCTTTGCTGCAAAAGAACTAGATATCCCTGAGGATAAGTTAAATGTAAATGGTGGCTGTATAGCTCTCGGCCATCCGATGGGCGCAACTGGCTCTATTATGCTGTCTTCATTATTGGATGAGATGGAAAGAAAAGATCTTTCTTTGGGTGTTGTTGCAACAAGCGGAGCAGCTGGAGCTGGTACCGCACTTCTGATTCAAAGATAATATTTCTCTCTGTAACTTGCTCAACTAAACTTACTAATATATATTTATTAGATAGTTCAAATTTTAGGAGAAATAATGAGCGATGAAACTGTAAAAGTTGTTGAGAAAATGTTCAATGCTTGGGAAACACTCGACATGGAAGCTGTTTTAGATAATTGGCAAGAAGATGGGTATCTATGGAGCATGATGAATGCTGAAAAGACTCAGGGTCACGATAAACTTAGAGTCCACTTAGCTAGGTTGATGTCTACCTGCACAAGACTAAAGATTGAAGTTCAGACCTTTTCGGTCTCTGGCGATACGTATATGTGTGAGTGCATTGATGATTTTGATACTGAGCTAGGCGGCCATGGATATATACCAACAGCCAGGGTTATGACTGTAAGAGATGGCAAGGTAGATCAATGGAGAGATTACTACAACCGCGCTACGTTAATGGCCGCCATGGGTGTGGAAGAATTTGATCCCAAACAGGGACAAAAACTAAAATCAGAGGACAAAAAATTCTTTTTACTATCATAGGTAACAATGCCCAATTTATTTGATCCCCTCAAGATCAGATCTATAAATTTTTTAAATAGAATTGCAGTCTCCCCAATGGTGCAAACGTCATCTATTGACGGTTATGCTAATAATTGGCACTTAGTTCACTTAGGTTCTAGAGCGGTTGGTGGAGCAGGCTTGGTTTTAACAGAAGCTGCTGCAATATCAAAAATAGGAAGAATTTGTCCAAATGATTTAGGGATATGGAAGAATGCTCATATCAAGCAACTGAAAAAAATTTCATCATTTATACGAGATCAAGGTTCTGTTCCTGGAATACAGTTAGCCCATGCAGGTAGAAAAGCGAGCTACACAACTCCATTAAACCAAAATGGCTTAGCGCCCTTGCAGCCTC
>ENA-OSJC01002491-OSJC01002491.1-marine-metagenome-genome-assembly--contig:-NODE-2491-length-13890-cov-2.453993_pt1 | contig 13890 bp, 14 predicted proteins | sample MGYA00237885_ERZ534234 | MGnify/ENA primary metagenome ERZ534234 (study PRJEB26413, sample SAMN06343907) | marine metagenome | isolation source: coastal waters | place: Atlantic Ocean: West Antarctic... | reverse complement strand
AAAATTATAAATTCTTTAATACTATTGATATCAAGTTTATTTTGTACGCTTTTTAAAGCTTCATTCTTTAGATTTAAAGAGTTCAGAATATTATCATTATGAATTTTTAAAATACTTAATGGCGTTAAATTTTGGGTCAATATGTGCTGAGTATCATCATAAAAATAAAAATGAGAAAGTAATTTTTGCTTCCACCATGATTTTTTATAATTTGATTCAACTACACTGATAGATTTTTTACTTGCAAATAGAGCATAAAGCACACTTCGATCACTCGAAGTCAAATTGATACTTAAATCATACTTTCTAAATAATTTAAGTAATAATGAAGTTATAAACTATTTATTAAAATCAAAATTTTATTTACATTTTTCAGATAGAGAAGGTATGTCAATGAGCACAATTGAGGCTATTCAATGTGGCTGTATTCCAGTAATAAGATTATCTGGAGAGTTAAAAAACTACTTAGACAAAGAATCTGCTATTATTATGGATAGTGATAATGATGTATGCATGAATCATGTTATAAACATGATAAGTAAAATCTACAATGATAATGACAATTTAAACAAAATGAGATTAAAAGCTTTTAAAAGAATAGAAAATTTTGAAAAATATACCAATACTTTAAAAAAAATCATTTTAACAAAAATATTATAATGAAAATCAATTATATTGAACCAGGTAATAAAAATAACTATTTTTGGTTTATTAAAATATTAATAAAAATTATTTTATATCGCTTACCATTTGTTTATCAAATATGGCAAAAAATCGGAATCTTTAGACATGGTAAAATGGATAATATTGATTATGCTATAGAAAAATTTTTTATGCATATTAGGGATCTTAATATTGATATAAAAAATATAAAAGGCAAAACAATATTAGAACTTGGTCCTGGCGATAGTGCAGCTTCAGCACTAATAGCTTGTTCACTTGGAGCAAAATGTATCTTAATTGATGCAAATAATTTTATTTCAAATAAAATTGATTTTTACTACCAACTTGAAAAAAGATTGTTAGAAATGAACTATAATCCTCCTAAAATAAACGGGATAAAAAATATTCATGAGATATTAAAGTTATGTAAATCTGATTATTATATTGAAGGTGAAAAAAGTATTAAATTGATTAAATCAAATTCAATAGATTTAATCTTTTCAACGGCGGTCCTAGAGCATTTAAAGTTAGATGAATTTGAAATAATAATTAAAGAAATGAGAAGAATATTAAAAAATGATGGATTTACTTCTCACGAAGTTGATTTAAAGGATCATTTAAATAAAAGCTTAAACAACCAAAGATTCAGTAGCAGAATATGGGAGTCAAATCTATTTTCAAATTCTGGTTTTTATACAAATAGATTAAGATACTCTCAAATTATTAAAATATTTGAGACAAGTGGATTTAACGTTCGGATATTAAGACAAAAAAAGTGGAATAGATATCCCATAAATATAAAGCTTATTAATAAAGAATTTAGGAATGAACTAAACGAAGAATTGTTAATATCTTCTTTTAATTTAATTACAAACTAAAGATTATGAAAATATTAATTAAAAATTATTTAAAGAATTTCTTAAGAATGCTAGGACTTGAAGTTAGTTTATATAATGAATTTAGTCATTCTATTGATACTAACGATTTTATTCCCATAAAAGAGAATTATTCTAATTTTGAACTCTATAATAAAGGCTTAAAAATAACTAAAAATTTGAAATCTGATAATATATATAAGCAATTAAGATTTTTATCATTAATACAAGTTGTCAAACATATTTTAAAAAAAAATGAAGTTAATGATTTTGTTGAGTGTGGTTGTTGGCGGGGACATTCTAGCTTTATAATTTCCAGTCTTATTAAAAAAAGTAAAAAGGATATAAATTTTCATATATTTGACAGTTTTGAAGATGGGCTGTCAGAATCAAATATAAATGATAGTACTTTTTTCTATAGAGATGAAGCTACAAAGAAAAGAATTTCAAAAAGAGATTTTTATTCGTCAGAAAGATTTGTCAGTGAAGTAGTGTTAAGTGAATTTAATTTTGTGAATATTTATCCTGGCTGGATACCTGAAAAATTTAATCTTATTAAAGACAAAAAATTTTCATTTATTCATATAGACGTAGATTTATACGATCCAACACTTCATTCTTTAAATTTTTTTTATTCTCGCTTGCAAAAAGGTGGAGCAATAATATGTGATGATTATAATGTCGCACATTATCCTGGAGCAAAAAAAGCTTGGGATGAATTTTTTTTAGATAAGGAATATAATTTTTTTTATGAAAGCCCATTAGGTGGGTGTTTTATAATCAAATAAATACACTTTATATGGGAATTATTTGTAAATTTTTATCACTAACTTACTTAAATATAGTTATTTTATAATACCATGAAAAAAAAAATAGTTTTTTTTGTTTCTACAGATAGATATTTCATCACACATCGACTAAATTTAGCTATAGCAGCTATTAAGAATAATTATCAAGTATTTCTTATAACCTCAAAAACATCTGATGAGTACTTTGATAAGATTATCAATAATAATATTCATGTAATCGAAATAAAATTAAACCGATCTGGTTTAAATTTATTTTCAGAATTAATTTTCTTTTTAAAACTATTAAAGTGCCTATTTATAATTAAACCAGACATAATACACAATGTCGCCTTAAAGCCAGTTATATATGGATCTTTTGCAAGTTATTTGCTTAGAATTAATTTAACAATTAATGCAATAGCAGGCACTGGCATTATTTTTAGTCAAATAGATAAGTCTAGGTACATCTTAAAAAAATTTATTAGCTTTATTTTATCCATATCTTTAAGAAGAGGGTTTGTAATCATTCAAAACAATCACGATAGAGAATTTATAATTAGGCTAGGTGTTGATAATAAATATTTAATCATGCAAAATGGGGTCGGTATCAATCTTAATCTGTATAAAAAGAACAAAAATCTATTTAAAAAACCAAGAATTTTATTAGCATCAAGATTACTATGGTCTAAAGGTGTGGGTGATTATGTAGCTGCAATAAAGCTATTAAAAGATAGAGGAAAATCATATGAATTTATACTTGCTGGATTTTCAGATACTGAGAATCCAGATCATATCAAACAAGATATTATAGATTCATGGCATAAAAATCATTTATTAACATTCCTTGGTTGGGTTGAAGATATGCCAAAGTTATTATCCAGTGTTGATATTTTTTGTTTACCTTCATACTATGGTGAAGGAATTCCCAAATCGTTAATGGAAGCAATTGCTTCTAGTATTCCATGCATAACTACAGATACTCCTGGTTGTAGAAGTACCGTAGTGAATAATGAAAATGGACTTCTAATTGAGATTAAGAATCCTATTGCAATTGCAAATGCAGTTGAAAAAATTATTGATAATAAAGAAATGTTTTTGAGTATGAGCAAGAAATCAAGAATTTTAGCAGAAGACAAATTTAATGAAGAAATAATTATAAAGCAAACATTAAGATTATATGAAAAATAATATTTTAATTACGGGTTCAAATGGTTTCATTGGTAAACATTTATGTAATTTATTGTCAAAAGATCTAAATATAAATTTATGGATTCTAAAGACAAAAAAAAATAAAAAAAAAATTAAGTACAATTATATTGAGATAGAAAATCTAAAGTCTAATTTTGATATCACAGAAAAGCTAAAAAAAATAGATTGTATTATTCATTTGGCTGCGTTAGCACATAACAAATATAAAAAGAATGAAATATTTGAAGTTAATGTAAACTCAGTAATTAGGTTGGCAAATCAAGCTTCTCAAGCAAAAGTTAAAAAATTTATTTTTTTAAGTACAATAAAAGTTTATGGAGAATTCTCTACAAATAACATTATTTTTAATGAAGAAAGTCCGACATACCCTCAGACAATATATGCAAAAGCTAAGTTTGATGCTGAAAAATATTTATTAGATTTATCAAAAATAAGTGATCTAAAAATAACAATTATTAGATCACCTTTAGTGTATGGGAAGAATGCTAAAGCGAACTTAAAAAAGCTTTATTTTTTTATAGAAAATAAAATACCAATTCCAAGAATAAATCAATTAAATTTTAGAAGCTTTATAGCAATTGATAATTTAACAGACTTTATTTCTACCTGTATTTATTCAAAACATTCATCTAATAAAATTTTTTGTATTTCAGATGAAGAAAAAATTTCTGTATATAAATTTTTTGATTTAATTTCATCAAGTCTAAATAAAAAAATTAATTATTTTTATATTAATAACAATATTTTATATTTTATATTTTATATTTTTGGTAAAAAAAGAATATATCATTCTTTATTCTCAAGTCTCAGAGTTAGCATTGACAAGGCTAAGTTGGAACTTAATTGGAAACCTATAATTACTACAGAAACAGCAATTCAAAAATATTTAGGTAAATAATGTTCAGGTTATCAAAAATAATTATATGTATAATATTATTACTATCTCTTACTTTCCCAATCTTATTAATTTTAATTGGTATTAAAGTAAGTTCAAAAGGACCAGTAATTTATTGGTCTAAAAGAGTAGGAGTAAATAATACTATTTTTTTAATGCCTAAATTCAGAACAATGAAGCAAGAAGCACCTCAAATAGCTACATCAATTATGAAAAATCAAGTAAATTATGTTACAAGTTTTGGTAAATTATTGAGAAAACTTAGTTTAGATGAGATTCCACAAATTTATTCTATACTAAAAGGTGATATGAACTTTATAGGACCTAGGCCGGCATTATTTAACCAATATGATTTAATTAAACTAAGGAATGATAAGGGAATAAATAAAATGTTACCTGGAGTAACTGGATGGGCTCAAGTAAATGGGCGAGATGAAATATCAATTGAAAAAAAAGTTGAATATGAATGTGAGTATACTTTAAAAAAATCAGTTATCTTTGATTTTTATATTATAATATTAACGTTTATTAGAGTATTTTTATCTAGGAATATATCTCATTAGTTAAATTGATTATTATGAAGCAAATTTTAAATTTCAAAAGAAATATCAAAACTTCAATTGTTATATTTAATGATATTAGTATTTACTTATTTTCTTTATGGCTTAGTTTTATAATAAGATTAGAAAAATTATATATTCCCAATGTTGAACATTATAGAATTTTATTATTTACCTTAATTATATTTGTTACAATTTCTTACATTTTAGGACTTTATAAAGAAGTATTTAGATTTATTAGGACAAATTCTATTTTTTTAATCTTTAAATGCATCAGCATATATTTTTTTATTTTTTTATTAGTTATTATTTTTGCATCAGTTGATGGCATTCCAAGAAGTATCACAATAATTCATCCTTTAATATTATTTTTTTTAATTACTTTAAGTAGAATTATTGCTGCAAATATTATTTCTAATTTGTTAAAAGAAGATAAACTAGAAAAAAATAATTTACTAATTTATGGTGCGGGTAATTCTGGGAATAGATTTATTTCTTCATTAGATAATTCTGATATATATAATATTAAAGGCTTTATTGATGATAATAAAGAATTAGAAGGACAGAAACTAAATAATTATAAAATATATCATTCTTCGAATATTGAAACCGTAATTAAAAAAAATAAAATTTCATATATATTGTTAGCATTACCTTTCATTACGCTAAGTGAAAAAGTCAATATTATAAAAAAAATTAAAAAATTTAATATTCAAATAGTCACTTTACCGTCACTAGATGATTTATTTTTAGGAAAAGTAAAAGTAAATCAGATTAATGAACTTAATGTTAATGATTTATTGGGAAGGGTAGTTATTGAGGGGCAGAATGATTTATTAGAAAAAAATATTAAATCTAAAAATATTTTAGTTTCTGGAGCGGGTGGAAGTATAGGTAATGAATTGTGTAAACAAATTTTATCATGCAATCCAAATAAACTTATACTATTAGATCAGAGTGAAATAGGTTTATTCGAGATCTATAATGAGTTGTTGGCAAAACAAGAGAATAAAAAAACATCTATAGAAATACTTCCTATCCTTGGGAATATATGTGATAAGTCATTTTTAGAAAATTTATTTAAATACTCTAAAATAAATACAATCTATCACGCTGCAGCATATAAGCATGTAGATCTTGTAGAAAGAAATCCTATTGTTGGAGTTACAAATAATATTTTTGGTACAATTAATTTATCTGAGCTTTCAATAAAATATAAAGTTGATAATTTCACATTAATTAGCTCAGACAAAGCTGTGAACCCTTCTAATATAATGGGAGCTACAAAAAGAATTTCTGAATTAATTTTAACTAGCAGTAAAGCTAAAAAAACTACAACAAATTTTTCAATTGTAAGGTTTGGAAACGTATTAAATTCAAGTGGTTCAGTTGTAACACTGTTTAGAAAACAGCTTAGTATGGGGGGACCAATATTAGTAAGGGATCATGATGTTACTAGGTATTTTATGACAATTGAAGAAGCTTCTCAACTTGTTATTCAGGCAGGCGCAATGTCTAATGATAACGATATATTTTTATTAGAGATGGGTAGTCCAGTAAAGATTATTGATTTAGCAAAGAAAATTATAGAACTCAGTGGTATGACCGTAAAAGATTCTAACAATTTAAATGGTGATATTGAAATTAAGATAACTGAACTTAAGCCAGGAGAAAAAGTACATGAAGAATTATATATAAATAAAAACATAATTAAAACTAACCATTCAAAAATATTTAGGGTCAATGAAAATATATCAGAACATATTGATTTAGATTTAAAGATAGAAAAATTAAAAATTTGCTTAATAGAGAATAATTTAGAAAAAACTAAAAAAATCATATTTGATTTAGTCAAGTAATCTTAAGAGAAAAAATCTATAATATTTTTTACACTTTCTTTCTCCATTTGTAATCTTGTTTCAATTGAGAAAGATCCAATATGCGGTGTTAAAATAAAATTAGTATATTTATTTAAATCTCCAAAGTAAGGCTCATCTTCAAATACATCTAACCATCCAGAAGAAATCTTATTATGCTTAATTCCATACTTTATTGTTTCTTCGCTAATAACTTTTCCTCTTGATGAATTAAGAAGAATAATATTATTTTTTATAAGACTTATATTGTTACGATCTATTATTTCTTCATTAATATTAACATGAAAAGTGATAATATCTGATATAGCCAAAGCTTCATTTAAAGAAAGTAATTTATATTTATTGGATTTTTCAGCAAAAGGATCAACTACAATTATATTACAGTTAAAAGCCTCTAAAAGTTTGCAAACTCTTTTTCCAATTTTACCAAATCCAATAATTAGGATATTTTTTCCTTCAAGTAAGTTTCCATAAGATCTCTTCCAACTTCCATTCATCATATCAATTTTCATTTGATCGATATTTCTTGATAAATAAATCATCATGCCTAAAGTTAGTTCAGCTACTGAATTAACTGGGCCAGTTGGTGTAGTAAATACTGAAATATCTCTTTCATTAGCAATTTGCAGTTCTATATTATCTACTCCAGAACCTAATCTAGATATTACTTTTAAACCTGATGATAAAATTACATCTTTATCATATAATTCTAAGCCTGCTATAGAAGCGATAATATCTTTATCAGATAAAATAGTAATTAACTCCTTTTTACTAATTTTTCTTCCGTAGTTATTTTTAATAATTTCAAAACCATTACTTTTTAAATACGTTAATGCAGATTTATTAATCTCACCAAAACTTGCTGGTCCAATAAAAATTTTTTTCATAATCTTTTTATAAAATATTCCGAAGTGACAATATATATTCTACTTTTACTTCTATTCATTAAATCTGTAACGGGATATTTACTTGTATATTTTTTGAATTCAATCATTTTTTTTAATATTATCTGTTTTTTCATACCATGTATTACAAAAATTATAACAGGTATATTAATTAAATATTCTAATTCTACTGATATTCGATCAAATTTTTCATCATTTTTTTTTAAAACAGCTATACATCCTTGGTTAGTTTTACGAATTGTATCATTATAAAATATAGATGCTAGATGTCCATCTGATCCAACTCCCATAATACACATTGGAAATTTATTATCAGCAGAATATATATTAGAAATTTTTTCTAAATTTTTTTTATTAAAAGTATTTATTACACCTAAGATAGAATTAAAATTTATTTTTAATTTACTGTTATTATTTTTATATAAATAAAATTTAATATTCTTTTCATTAGAATATCTTGAATTATATTTAACTAGTCTTTCATCCGTAAGGTAAAAATTTATTTTATTAGTAAGATTATGATTTAAGCTTAATTTTTTTAGTAAGCTGTTTAATGAGTTACCACCAGATATAAGTAAATTTAGTATCTTTTTAGAAGCTGTTAACCTTATTTTTTCTATTAAGTATTCATTAATTTCAAATTTATTCTTAGCGGTGATCAAAAAAATATTTTTAGAAATTTCTTTTCTTGTAAAAAATTTTGAATTACCCATGTTATTTATTGATATTGAATGTAAATGTAATTATTATAGTTTCTATACAAAAAAATATAAGATAAGTATATTAAAATTACCATATTGATATATAAAATAGAGTAATTATATTTAAAAAAATTAATTTTTATCATGAAAACAAATACTAGAGATGATGATTACAGCGTAGATATCGTTGAAATTATTACAATTCTTATTAAATCTAAAAAAACTATATTAATTGGTACGATCATAGGATTTTTATTTTCTTTTTCATTTTTTTATGATTATGAAAAAGACTATGAAAATACTTATAGTTTAGGATTTAAAGTAAAAAATATTTTTGCTAATACTAATAATAGTATTTTATTAGATGATATTAGTAATAACTTATTATTTTTTTTGAGCGATCAAACAAATATATATGAATCATTATATGGTGCTAAAAAAAATATTGAAGTCCCAGATGATAAATATATTTATTCGTTAAGTAATTATATTTATGATAATAATATTGAAGTTGATGCTTTAACTTATGACAACATATTTCCAAAACAATTGAAAATAATAATCTCATTTAAAATGAGTAAACAATTTGATGAGTACTTAGATGCTAACTCTTTTTTTAAAAACCTAATCACGAAGTCTGAAGGTAAATTATTTATATCAATTCAGAATAAAATCCAAGGCTTGATTGATCTAGAAAATGAAAAAATAAGATTGTTACAGGAAAACTTTGAAATAGATCAGAAAAAAGTAATTCTTATGCTTGATAAAGAAATAAAATTAGCTCAATCAAGTATATTATATGAAAAAATAAAAAGAGATGATGTATTAAATTTAAATTTAGCAATAAATGATAATGAAAAAAAATTGATTATAAGTAAAATTAAACAAAACATTACACTTGCTAAACCATTTCAGCTTGAAAATGAAGAATTTGATTTAATAAATGATATCATTAGAGAAAAAGCAAGTGTTCCTGAAGAATATTCATTGAGTTATAATAATGATACAATATTTGCTTTATCACTAAAATCTGGAATTCCTTTATATATGTTTGGCTCTAAAATACTTAATAGTGAATTAAATGCTCTAGAGTCAGGCAAATCTAATGCAACTGAAAAATTTATGATAGAGAAAGATCAGATTGTTAATAAGTATGAAGAAGTTTCTAATGCTAATTTACATAAAATTAGAATTGATGATTTAAGGATTCAAAGTGATTATTCAAAATTATTGCTGGATTTTGAAGTAAATTTTGTTTTAGATAATATTGCCTCACTTAAAGAAAAATTAGATTTACTTAATGTCGTTACTGTAAGTAATAATCTTTTTGATCAAGACGATCTCATAAACATTCAATCTGAGAAAAGTTATATTAAATCATATTCTAATTTTATTTTTTCTATTATTATTACAACATTTATATTTTTAATAATCACAATTTTCATTGTTCTATATAGAAATGCTAACAGATCACGAACGATTAATTAATGTGTAAAAATAATTGTGATACTATTTAATAAGTATCTATAATTAAGTAATAATTTTTAAATTCAATAATTTTTTATGCAGAAACGTTTTATTAATTTATCTACTTATCTACTGTATTTAATTCCCTTTGCAATTTTAACTGGTCCTTTTCTTCCAGATTTATTTATTTCAATTATTGGTCTTATTTTTCTAATAATCACTATAATAAATAAGCAATGGAAATATTTCAAAAATAATTATTTTTATTTATTTATAACTTTTTATTTTTATTTAATATTTTCCTCAATTAATTCGTACTTTTTATTAGATTCTTTAGAAGGAATTTTTTTCTATTTTCGATTTGCTATTTTTGCTCTAGCAGTTTGGTTTTTAATCGATGAAGAAAAAAAATTAATAAGAAACTTTACATTAATTTTCATTGCTACATTTTTATTAGCTTTACTTGATGGATATTATCAATATTTTAATGGTCAAAGCCTTTTTGGCTATACTGCTCCTGGAAATAGATTAAATTTATTATTTAATGATGATCGTATACTTGGTGGTTATTTATCAAGATTATTTCCATTACTTATTGCTCTAGTTATTTTTAGTTTTAAAGTTGAAAAATATTCACATTTATTTTTTTTTACAGCACTATTTATTGCTACTAATTTACTAATATATTTAACTGGAGAAAGAACTGCAATTGGACTTACGATATTAACATTTTTTTTATTTATAATATTTTTGAAAAAGTTTAAAAAGATAAAAATCATTACTATTACAATATCGTTTATGTTAATTATTATTGTCTCAGTTTTTGATGATGAAATTAGAAAGAGAAATATTATTCATACTTTCGAGCAAATTAGTGGAATTATGTACACTGATGGACTTGAGCTTTCATCTAAAAATTTAGTTATTTTTAGCCCTCAGCATCATAGTATGTATGTTACTGGATGGAGGATATTTCTAGATAACCCGATATTTGGCTCGGGTAGCGATACATTTAGATATGTTTGTAGTGAACAAAAATATGCATATGATCATCGTTCATGCAATACCCATCCACATAATACATATATACAGCTATTATCTGAAATTGGAATTATCGGCGTTGCTTTTGTTTTAATCATTATTTCATACATTTGTAGACTGCTTTTTTATAATTTAATTAATAAAAAATTAACAGCTAATAATAAAATACTTAATGATTATCAAACGAGTTTATTAATTTGCTTTATACTTACATTATTTCCTATGTTACCAACACAAAATTTTTTTAACAATTGGATTAATGTTATTTATTATTTACCAATAGGATTTTATCTACATTCAATATATTCAAATATAAAAATAGATGATAAGATTAATGATTGAAATATATAGCAAATAATATATTTTCAACCAAAATTAGTTAAAAAAATTAAATTTGATAAGTAAAAATATATGTGGAAAGTAAAAAAATCTAAAGTTCATGGTACAGGTGTATTTGCCACTGAAAATATTAATAATAATACATCTATTATTGAATATATTGGTGAAAAAATTACTAAATCCGAAGGAGATAAAAGATCTACAGCAAGAATTAAGAAATATTTGAATAAAAAAAATGAAGGCTCTGTATATGTATTTGAATTAAATAAAAAGTACGACATTGACGGCTCTCCATTGTATAACAAAGCTAGATACATTAATCATTCTTGTAATCCAAACTGTGAAGTTGATATTATTAAAAATGAAATTTGGATTTCATCAATAAAATCAATTAAGAAAGGTGAAGAGTTAAATTATGACTACGGCTACCCATTTGATGAAGATGATTTTTCAGAACATATTTGTAAATGTAAGTCAAAAAAATGTATTGGTTATATCATATCTCGAGATGATTGGCCTAAGCATAAGAAATATTTAATAAAACAAAACAAATGCTAAATGAAAAATTAATTAGTCTTTTAAAAAAAAATAAAAAACTTATCTCAAAATCAAAAATTATTTGTATTGGTGACATAATTTTAGACCACTATATAAATGGCAAGGTAGAAAGAATATCACCAGAAGCGCCTGTACCAATCCTCATGATTAAAAATCAAAAATATGAAATAGGAGGAGTTGGAAATGTTGCTAAAAATATAGCCGCTATAGGAGCAAAACCAACTCTTTTCTCTTTATCGGGCAATGATCAATCATCTATTATAATTAAGAGATTATTAAAAAATATTAAAGATATTAATAATATTAATGTTCATATTCCTAACTTTAAAACTCCAAAAAAAACTAGATTTATAAAAGATAATAAACACTTATTAAGAGTCGACGATGAGAGTACAGATTTTAAATTAATAAATAAATATAAACTAATTATTTTAAAGAAGCTTGAAAATCAAATTAAAAAAAATGATATAATAATTTTGTCTGATTATAATAAGGGATTATTAGATAAAGATATAATTAGGAAAATAATTAACACTTCAATTAAGTATAATAAAATGATTATAGCTGATCCAAAAAAAATTGATTTAAGTATTTATGGTAATGTAAATATTCTTACACCTAATCAGAAAGAAATGACTGATGCGGCAAATATGAAATCATTAAATGAAAAAAGTTTAATTAAATTTGGAAAATTTATTATTAAAAAATATAATGTAAAAAACCTTTTAATCACTAGATCTGAAAAAGGAATGCTATTAATTAATAGTGACTTAATTAGAAAATTTAAATCTAATCCAAGAAAAGTTATTGATGTCACAGGTGCTGGAGATACAGTGATTGCTCTAATAGGACTAATGTTAGCATTAAAATTTTCAGTTGATGAAAGTATTGAAATTTCAAATTATGCAGCTGGAAAAGTAATAGGAATAAGTGGAACAGCAAGTTTAAGCTTTGCTGATTTAGTAAATTAAGTATGAATAATATAGATAAAAAACATTCACTAAAAGAGCTAATAATTAAGATTAATTTGCTCAAAAAAAATGGTAATTTAATTGTTGGTTTTACTAATGGATGTTTTGACTTGCTTCATAAAGGGCATCTTTATACTTTAACAGAAGCAAAAAAAAGATGTGATTACTTAATTGTTGCAATAAATTCTGACACATCAGTTAAATTATTAAAAGGTAATGATAGACCATTTGACAGTGAATCTGTTAGATTAAATAAGTTATCTAGTATTAAGGATGTGGATGCCTTAATTATTTTTACAGAGGAAACTCCTTTAAATATTATAACTAGATTATTACCCAATATTTTATTTAAGGGTGCAGATTATAAGAACAAGAAGGTATTTGGATCTGAATGTGTAATAAAAAATGGAGGTAAAATTGAGTTTATTGACATTTTAGATGGTTTTAGTACTACTGAAATCATTAAGAATTCTAGTATTCAATCTCAAATTTAATTAAGGTTAATATCATGAAACAAATTAAAGAATCATTACTTGAAATTTCAAATAATTTCATCCAACTGTTAGATCAATCTATTCCTGATATTCAAGAGGCTTCAAGATTAATGATTAAAGGTCTTCAGGATGGTAGAAAGATAATGTTTTGTGGTAATGGTGGCTCAGCTGCTGATGCGCAACATCTTTCAGCTGAATTAGTTGGAAGATACATGAAAAATAGGAAGCCACTTGCGTCTATTGCATTAACAACGGATACATCTGTTATAACTGCAATTAGCAATGATTTTTCATACGATAAAATTTTTTCAAGACAAATAGAATCAATTGGAAATGAAGGTGATATCCTTTACGCTATTTCAACAAGTGGCAAAAGTGAAAATATCATTGCGGCTCTTAAAACTGCTAAATTGCTAAAGATTAGGACTATAGGGATTACAGGGAATGAATGTGCTGACTTTAATGAACTTTGCGATATTATAATAACTGTTCCTGCATCAAGACCAGATAGAATTCAAGAAATGCATATTGCAATTGGTCATATTAT
>ENA-OSJC01002490-OSJC01002490.1-marine-metagenome-genome-assembly--contig:-NODE-2490-length-13890-cov-8.122059_pt1 | contig 13890 bp, 14 predicted proteins | sample MGYA00237885_ERZ534234 | MGnify/ENA primary metagenome ERZ534234 (study PRJEB26413, sample SAMN06343907) | marine metagenome | isolation source: coastal waters | place: Atlantic Ocean: West Antarctic... | reverse complement strand
ACGACTAGAGGATGTTTAATTTTTAATGATACAGCAACCAATGATCCTGCAGTTTGTGCAATAGATTTTGGTGGAGATAAAACAGTTTCTTCTGGAACTTTTACAATTCAATTTCCAGCAGCTGACGCATCTAACGCTATCGTGAGAATAGCATAAGGAGTAACTCCTTATGGCTAACACTTGGAATCAATCCGGCACAACCTGGGGACAAAATACTTACGGTACTCAAACTCAAGTTGTAATTACTTTAACAGGTGTACAAGCAACTTCTGAAATAGGTTCTGTTGAATCATCTAATATACAAGGTTGGGGTAGACAAGCATATGGAAACTCAGGTTGGGGTGTAGACTATGCAGTTCTTCCAACAGGTTTACAAGCAACTTCTGCAATTGGGAGTGTCACTTCTCTTGACATACAAACAGTTATACCGACAGGACAACAAGCCGCTACAGGACTTGGTTCACTAACTACAGTTCAATTTACAACTGTAATACCAACAGGATTGCAAGCACAATCAGAACTTGGAACTTTTGATAATGCCGGTACGTTAGTTGGTTGGGGTAGAAATGGTTGGGGTGAAGAACCTTATGGAGATTCATTTAATAGTTTAGTTCAACCGGCAGGACTACAAGCAACTTCTAGTGTTGGGTCATTAACAAATGCAATAGAAAATTTTGTAGTTCCAACAGGAGTTCAAGCAACTTCTGCTGTCGGTAGTTTAGGTATTGTTTCATCTCTTGTTCTTATACCCTCTGGTCAAAATGCAACATCTAGTGTAGGAGACTTTGATTTAACACAAGACATTGTTGGATTACAAGGACTACAAGCAACTTCTGCTGTAGGTAGTTTACAATCGGAACTCGTACAAATTCCAACAGGAGTTCAAGCAACTACTTCATTAGGCAGTTTAGGTCTGGTTTTAACTTCTGTTACTATACCCTCAGGTCAAAGTGCAGCTTCAGCAGTAGGATCTTTGGTCCCTGAAATAGGTGTTCCTCTAACGGGATTACAATCAACTTCTGCAGTAGGTACCATAGCCCCTACATCAACGACCGTTGGTTTAGATGGACAACAAACAATATCTAGTGTAGGAGAGGTTATTATACTAGGTTTCCTAGATGTTAATATTGTAGGAAACACTAATTATTCTGATGTTGACGTTGTGGGTGAAACGTCGTATACAGATGTAACACATGTAGCTTAGGAGAAAAATTTTATGGCATCAACATTTACAGATCTTGGCTTAGAGCTAATGGCAACCGGCGAAAACGCTGGTACTTGGGGAACAAAAACTAACGCAAATTTAAGTCTTATAGAACAACTTACGGGTGGTGTATTAAGTCTATCTATTGCAGGTGGTGCAGGTAACCAAGATTTAACAATAGCAGACGGTGCTTTAACAGGTACTGCCCAACAAAGAATTTTAGAATTTACAGGAACAATATCTGGAGCTAGAGTAATTAGATTTCCTCTTCTTACAGAAACTTTTTACATTATTAAAAATGGAACTTCAGGAGCACACACAGTACAGTTAAAAGCTGTATCAGGTTCTGGCGCAACCGTTACTTTCGCAGCAGATGATAAAGGATATAAATTTATTTATCTTGATGGTGTTGCAACAAACACTGGAGTTTTTGAAGCCCCTTTAGGAGAAGCAAACGAAGTAACTCTTACTGGAACAGAAACTTTAACAAATAAAACTTTAACAAACCCTATAATTGCAAATATTTTATCTGTATCAAATGGAGATATAAACTTAGCTCCTAATGGTACCGGTCATGCAACTGTTAAAGGTAATACTAATCCAGGTTCAATTCAACTTAACTGTGAATCTAACAGTCATGGTATTAAACTTACTTCGCCGCCACACTCAGCTAATCAATCATACGAACTTAAATTTCCAACTGGAAATGTTACAGCAGAAAGATTTTTAAAAGTAGCTTCTGTATCTGGTTCAGGTACTACGGGTATTGGTCAATTATCTTTTTCTGAAGTATCAGGCGGAACATCATGGCAAACAGTTAAAGCCGCTAGTTTTACAGCAGCAGCCGGCGATGGTTATTTTATAAATACATCAGCTGCAGCTAGAACAATGACACTTCCTGCAGGAACTCTAGGTGATGAAGTATCGTTTGTAGATTATGCAGGAACATTTGACACAAATTCATTAACTATTGCAGCAAATGGGTCAGAGAAAATTTTAGGTTCGACAGCCGATTTAACAGTTTCAGTAGAGAGAGCAGCTAACACTTTGGTCTTCACAGATGGAACTCAAGGTTGGTTGTTAAAGGCTAAATAATGTCTACCTATAAAAAAGAGGTTGGCACAGCAGTTCAAAATATTACTGGCGATACAGGTACAATTAAAGGTCAACTTTGGTATGATGTTTCCGACTCAGAATTTAAATACAGATCTCAAGCTGTAAACGCTAGCGGTAATGCTGCTGGAGGATGGTCTACAGGTGGAAATTTAAATACAGCTAGGCAATCTTTAGGAGGAGCTGGGACTACAACATCTGCATTAGCTTTTGCTGGAAATATTCCGGCCCCTATTTCAGTACTAACAGAACAATATAATGGAACTTCTTGGGCTGAAGTAAATGATTTAAATACAGCAAGAACAGATGTAGGAGGCTTTGGTGCTGATAGCACTGCTGCCATATGTGCAGGAGGTTATTCAAGCGCTTCTCCAGCAGGAGGTAGAACATTAACAGAATCTTGGAATGGATATGTTTGGGCTGAAGTTGGAGATTTAAATACGCAACATTATCAAGGAATGGCTGAGTTTGGAACTTCAACTGCAGGTCTTATTGCTGGAGGTATAGGTCCCAGTGTTCCTATAGTAAACACAGAAACTTGGAACGGATCGGCGTGGACAGAAGTTGGAGATTTAAATACAGCAAGACGTGGATTTTCTGGATCAGGAACTCAAACATCAGGGTTAGCTTCAGGAGGTAGTGCTCCTGCACCAGGAATTCAAACAGAAAGTTGGAATGGTTCGGCGTGGACAGAAGTTGGAGACTTAAATTCATTAAGAGATTTTAATGCGTCATCTGGTACTAGTAATACTTCAAGTTTAACTTTTGGAGGTAGAAATAATCCAGGTGGAGGAATCTCTCTTGCAAATACAGAATCTTGGAATGGAACAGCTTGGACTGTTGAGAATCCTTTAAATACAGCAAGGTTGTCTTTACAAGGAGTAGGAACTAAAACAGCAGCTTTAGCTTTTGGTGGTTCAGGAACACCAGCAAATACAGCTGCAACAGAAGAATGGAATGGAACAGGGTTTACAACAAGAACGATAACAACAACAAGTGAATAGGAGAAAACTATGACAAAAACATATCAATACTGCGTAGCAGAAAACTGGGGAAAAGGATTCATTGATCACGTTGAAGCGATCAAAATATCTTTTAACGGTTTACCAGGTAATGTTTGGCAAGTTCCCGCTTACAATAAACATGCAAATCTTTGGATTGCAAAAGTAAGTGGAACTGTTAAAACAGTAGCTGAAGCTCAATTGATTGTTAATGCAGAGGTCACAGCAGCACAAACTGCATGGGATGCATTATCTGATGAAGATAAAGTAGGCAACTCAAGACCAGCTGACATAACATTGACTGAGTAATAAGGATAATAGATGAGTGAGTACAAAAGCATTAAAGGCGGAAAAGTACAAAATTATGATACGGACCCAGGAAACCCGTATGTAGGACAGGTATGGTATAACCAAAATTTAACTGATTTGCGTGTTCGTGTAATAAATGTAAATACTTCTTGGTCTACAGGTGGAAATTTAAATACAGCTAGACAGCAAGGAGGAGGTTCTGGTACTCAAACAGCAGCTTTATGTTTTACTGGTTACTCAAATCAACTTGTTGTACTAACCGAAGCTTATAATGGAACATCTTGGACAGAAGTAAATGATATGAATACGGCTAAATCACAAGTAGGTAGTGGAGGAACTCAAACATCTACTTTAAGTTTTGGTGGAGACTTAGGTGGAGTTACAGCATTATGTGAATCTTGGAATGGAACTAGTTGGACAGAAGTTGGAGATTTAAATGAAGCTAGAAGAGGTTTAGGCGGAGTAGCACAAGCTAATACGGCTGCACTAGCTTTTGGTGGTTACATCGGCAGTTCAGTAATAAGTTGTGAATTATGGAATGGATCTAGTTGGACAGAAGTAAATAATTTAAATGCAGATAATTGGTTAATGGGATCTGCAGGAGAAGCAACAGCAGCAGTAAAATTTTCGGGTTATAACCCACCAGGTGCTTTTACCCCTAGTACTAACACAGAAACGTGGAATGGAACTAGTTGGACAGAAGTTAATAACAACGCGGTTGCAAGAGGACAAGGAACTGGTTTAGGAATTTTAACATCTGCTTTATTTGCTGGTGGAGGACCAGCAGCTATTAATACATCTGTTGAAGAATGGAATGGAACTAGTTGGTCGGGAGTTAATAATTTAAATGTAGGTAGAGGGGGTTTAATGTCAGGTGGAACAACAATATCTGGTTTAGTATTTGGTGGAGAAGGTCCTCCTAATACAGCTTCTACAGAAGAATGGAGCGCAAATACAATAACAGGTGCTTGGGTTACAGGTGCTAATATGAACCTTGCTAGAATTCACGTCAGAGGAGCAGGAACACAAACATCATCTTTAGCTATAGCTGGAGAAACTGCACCAGGTAGTACTAGAGTAGCTAATGTAGAATCTTATAATGGAACGTCTTGGGCAAATGTTGCTGCTTTAAATACAGCAAGATATGCTATAGGTGCAGCAGGAGCTGATAATACCTCTTCTTTAGCTTTTGGCGGTAATGCTCCTGGAGGAAACACAGATATAACAGAATTATGGAATGGGTCTAGTTGGACTGAAGTAGCAGATTTAAACGCTGCAAAAAGTGATATGGGGAGTGCTGGAATTGTAACCTCTGCATTAGCTTATGGTGGTTCAGGATCACCAAGAGAAGTAAAGGTATGTGAAAGTTGGAACGGATCAGCTTGGACTGAAGTTGGAGATTTAAATACTGCAAGACTTGCAATTGGTGGAACTGGAGCTAGCAACACAGCAGCTTTAGCTTTTGGTGGTGAGAGTGCACCTGCACCTGCAATGGCAAACACAGAATTATGGAATGGATCAGCTTGGACTGAAGTAAACGATTTAAACACTGCGACCCAATCATCTGGTGGAGCAGGGGTTTCAACAGCAGCTTTAGCTTTTGGTGGTGAAACTCCAACTGCAGCCACTTCAAATAAAACAGAATTATGGAATGGAACTACTTGGAGTAACGAAGACACTATGAACGCAGCAGTAGTTACTTTTGGAAGTTCAGGATCACAAACTAATGCTTTAGCATTTGGTGGAGAAAACCCACCTAATACAGCTGCAACAGAAGAATGGTATGGTAACGGAATTATAACGGAGACGGTAAATTAATATGGCAACATACAAAGAGATAAACGGAACAGATATTAAAGTATTAACAACAGATCCTTCTAACCCATTAGTTGGAGAGGTTTGGTACAATACTACAAGTCAAAAATTAAAAGGTTATAGACAAGCTATAGGTAATGCTTGGTCTACGGGTGGTAATTTAAATACTGCAAGAGATTTTCTAGCTTCATCAGGACAAGGAACTCAAACAGCTTCATTGGCTTTTGGTGGAAGTGTTCCATCCATTACTGTAGCAGCAGAATTATATAATGGAAGTAGCTGGACTAATGCAGCTTCAATGAATACGGGAAAAACACAATTAGGTGGAGCAGGAACCAGTACAGCTGCATTAGCTTTTGGTGGAAGTGCTCCTCCTGGAAGAACTGCCTTAACAGAATTATACAATGGATCCAGTTGGACTGAAGTTGCAGATTTAAATGTTGCAAGAAATTTTGTAACGGGGGTAGGGATCACAACATCAGCTTTAGCTTTTGGTGGAAACTCATCTGCTGATCCTAGAGAGGAAGCGACTGAATCTTGGAATGGATCTGCGTGGACAAATGTAGCAGACATGAATACGGGTAGAGAACAAGGAGGAGGAGTTGGTGCAAACAATACATCAGCTTTGGTTTTTGGTGGAAATGCTCCACCTGTTATTGCAAAAACAGAAGCATGGAATGGATCTGCTTGGGCTGAAGTAAATGATTTAAATACTGCTAGAAGAACTTTAGCAGCTTCAGGAATTCAAACATCAGCTTTAGCTTTTGGTGGAGATACTGCACCTGTTATTGTAGCTGCAACAGAATTATGGAATGGTTCTATTTGGAGTAATCAGACTCTTATGAATACTGCTGTTAATCAATTGGCAGGTTCAGGATCATCAACTACAGCTTTAGCTTTTGGTGGTAATACACCTCCTAGAACAGGACTCACACAAGAATGGAACTCAGGAGTTTCTGTAGGCGCATGGGTTACTGTTGCAAATTTAAATACTGCAAGAAAACAAATTTCTGCAGGTGGTTCATCAAACACATCTGCTCTAGCTTTTGGAGGTCAAACATCAACAACAGTAGCATTAACAGAATCTTATAACGGAACTTCTTGGGCTGAGGTTCAGGATATGAATACTACTAGAAAAGGACCTGCAGGTGGGGCAGGAACTGCAACAGCCGCATTATCTTTTGGAGGACAGATATCCGATACACCAAATAATGTAGGAACTGAAACAGAAACTTGGAATGGATCTAGTTGGACTGAAGTAAATAATATGAATACGGCTAGAAGAGGTTTAGGCTCATCAGGAGTAACTAACACATCTTCTTTAGCTTTTGCAGGTTTAAACGCAAGTGTTGGTGAACAAACATTAACCGAATCATGGAATGGATCTAGTTGGACAGAAGTAGCTGACATGAATACGGCTAGATTTAGTTTACCTGGTTTTGGAACAAATACAGCTACCATTGCTGCTGGAGGTTTTGATTTAGGTCCTACCCCACATGCTATATGTGAATCTTGGAACGGATCAGCTTGGACAGAAGTTGCAGATCTTAATTTTAGTAGAAATGCTATGGCTGCTTCAGGGACTTCAACCGCAGGATTAGTTTTTGGTGGAAATGCTGTTCCAAATGGTGAAACAGATTCTTGGAATGGATCTGCTTGGACAAGTGTTGGAAATTTAAATCTTGCAAGAGCAGAAGGTGGTGGAGCAGGAACTCAAACATCTGCTTTATATTTTGGAGGAAGTCAAGGTCCAAACAATCAAACAGAAGCTTGGTATGGTGATGGTACGGTTACTGATATTTTTACAACTAGTTAAAGCTTGTAATATTTTTTAAACAGTATATATATCTTTTAAACATAAAGGATATAGAATGACAGATAAAAAAGACGTTAAAGATATTATACAAAAAGAAGAAACTCATTTAAATAATTTATTAGAGCCTACTGACCTTACGGATTTTAAAGGTATGGTAGATGAGCTTCGTGACACTTGGACTAAGAAACAAATGTTTCGAACAGAAACAGAAGCAAGGTTTTCTGTATTACAGGATAATAGATACCCAACTAAAGCTGCAAAATATTGGCAGTGTGTTAGAGAACAATCCTCATACTTAGATAACCTAATGTCTTTATCTTTTGATTACAGAAGAAATGAAGCAAAGATTAAATGGTTAGAAAATAAAATAGAGTCTGAACAAGACGAATATAAATTAACTAAATATCAAATAGATTTAGATGAAGCTAGGTTTGGTAAAGCTTCTATGGAAAAAACTGCTAAGCATAGAATGAGAGAAATTAAAATGTGGTCTGGGTTAAAGAAAGAATTTAATGATGGATCATTTAATGACAAAGATGTTAACCAACATCAACTAGATTCTTATGGTATGCAATATGCAGCAAAAGCAAAAACCCTAACACCTCAATCTTCTGAAGCTGAAGTGTTTAATATTATGGGACAACTTCAATCTCTACAAAGAATTAAAAAATCTGGTGAGTTAGAAAACAAAACTGAAAAAAAAGAAGAACTACCTAATATATAGTTTTTAATGAAATTTAATTTTGTATTTTTAGGGCAGTCGATTCTAAGGTACCAAGTACCATTAGATATTTTTCAATCGATTAATCAAATCTATGAACAAAACTTTTATAATCTTGTACCAGCTAATAAACAATTAGTAGGTAAGATAGAGAATGAACACTCTTTATTTTATAATGGTCAAGATCAATCTAAAATAAAAAACCATAACGTATTACCAAGAAATGTAACTGATTATTTTATGACTGTGTTTAAACATTATTTAACGTTTAATAAAATTAAAGAGTATGATACTCATTTAAATTCTATTTGGGTCAATGAAATGAAAGCACATGAATACAATCCAGCACACATCCACAGAGGAACGTTGTTTACAGGTCTGTCTTCTGTAATGATTTTAAAATTACCATCAACGTATGGTAAAGAATATTCTAATGAAGCTATACCCCAGAACGGTAAACTACAAATATTAGGGGCTAGTAATGGTCAGTTTGCTAAAATAGATTACCAACCTCCTATGGAACTTAGAGATTTTTATGTGTTTCCTTATGATATGAGACACTGTGTGTATCCGTTTAATGGAACTACTGAGACAAGACGAACCTTAGCCGCAAATTGTGATGTACGGTTTGACCCAATAAAAAACAGAGGAGCAGTATGATAAGAGAACCACGATGGAAATCGTTTATAGTAGAAACTACAGTACCATTATTTACACCCGAACAATGTAAAATGATTATTGAAGCAGGACGTTCGGAACCTAAACAAGACGCACAAATTGGAGCAGGTGATAAAGAAGGGGAAACACTTGTAGACACTAAAACTAGAACTTCACATATCAGTTGGATACCATTTAAAAAAATGACCGAAATGTACAAAGACATAGAACATTTTATGAAAAAAACTAATGGTAATCATTTTGGTTTTGATGGAATGAGTTTAACAGAACCTGCACAATATACAGAGTATCCAGAAGGAGGATTTTATGATTGGCATGTAGATAATGATGTGAATATGCTTCATGAACCACCTGTTAGAAAAATATCAATGACGTGTTTACTTTCTCCTGAATCAAATTTTGAAGGCGGGGACTTAGAATTAATGAGTGAAGGTAAAACTGCAAAACTTAAACAAGGTCACGCAGTATTCTTTGCGTCTTTTATAAGACATAGGGTGACTCCTGTTATACGGGGCAAAAGAAATTCACTTGTTATGTGGTTTGGAGGGCCGCCTTTTAAATAATGCATAGAGATTTACACTTTCCAACTGCTATTTATATTGCTGACATAGAGCATTTAACTTTAAATCAAGAATTAGAACAAGACATAATTAATTGGTCTAATAAAGATAAAGGTGTGACACGGACAAATGTTAAAGGTTGGCACTCAACAACAGACATGAATTTAAAACCCGAGTTTAAAAAATTAGTTGACTTGTTATACGAGGCACAAAGAACTGTTTATGATCAAGAACATTTAGAGTCAGAACCTTTCTTAGGTAATATGTGGGCCAACATCAATCCACCTGGTTCCATGAACCGAGCACACATACACCCTAATTCTTTATGGTCAGGTGTGTATTATGTTAAAGCACCACAAAATTCTGGACAATTAAAAATAGAAGACCCAAGATCAGTTGCAGCCATGTCTAGACCAAGACAAAAACCAGGGAAGTTACCTGATAGATTATGGAGAGAGACACACTATGAACCAAAAGCTGGACGTTTAATTATGTTTCCTGCTTGGTTAAATCATTGTGTTGATCCTAATAATTCTAATGATATAAGAATATCTGTGTCCTTTAATTTTATGCAAAAGTGTATGATCACATGAGTTTTCAAGATAAAAAATATCAAATAATTAAAAATGCTGTGTCGTATGAGCTAGCTAATTTTATATTTAATTACTTTTTACTTAAACGAGATGCGGTAGATTATATGTATGACCATAACATACACTCAAAGTCCCCTATACTGGGAACATGGACCGATGAACAAATACCAAACACTTATTCTTGTTACGGTGATTTTGCAATGGATACATTATTAGTCAAAATGTTACCCGTAATGAAAAAAGAAACTGGACTAGACCTATGTCCTACTTACTCATATGCAAGAGTATATAAAAAAGACGATGAATTAAAACGACATAAAGACAGACCAAGCTGTGAAGTATCCACTACTTTAAACTTGGGTGGTGAGCCTTGGCCAATATTTATAGACTCAACAGGATCTAACAATGTTATAGATGAGTACAGAAATATACATAAACCCAATGCTCCAGGAGGCACAAAAGTCTTGCTTGAAGTAGGGGATATGCTAGTATATAGTGGCTGTGAACTTGAACATTGGCGAGAGCCTTTTGACGGGAACATTTGCGGTCAAGTATTTCTACATTATAATCATGTAAATGGCCCATTTGCTGAGAAAAATAAATTTGATGGAAGAGCAAAGCTAGGTCTACCATCAGGAATAAAATAGTATTATAATGAGGCTATATGTTACAAAAATTAGGTTTTGCACCAGGGTTCAACAAACAAGTTACAGAGACCGGGGCCGAGGGGCAGTGGTTTGACGGAGACAATGTTCGTTTTAGATATGGTACACCTGAAAAAATTGGTGGCTGGACACAGTTAGGTGAGTCAAAATTAACAGGAGCCGTTAGAGCTATTCATCATTGGGATGATAATGCAGGTATTAAATATGCTGCACTAGGAACTAGTAAGATTTTATATGTATATTCTGGTGGTCTTTATTATGACATTCATCCAATTAGAACTACGTTAACAGGTGCTAATTTTACAAGTACGTCAAATTCAAAAACAGTTACAGTAACATGTAATACTAATCATGGTTTGTTGGAAAATGATATTGTATTATTTGAAGACGTAACTGGTCTAAGCAATTCTACTTTTACAAATGCCACGTTTGAAGATAAAAAATTTATGGTTACGTCTGTGCCAGGTGGTACAACTTTTACAATTACAATGGATGCTAATGAAACAGGCACTCCTTTAAGTACTGCGGGATCTACAAAGATAGCATGTTATTTTACTGTTGGACCGGCACAACAACTAGGTGGTTTTGGTTGGGGAGCAGGTTTATACGGTGGTACTTCCATTGGTCCGTCGGCAACGACTTTACAAACAGCTTTGACTAACACTACTACAACAAGTATAGTTCTTGCAAACTCAGCAGCTTTTCCATCATCAGGTGAAATTAGAATAGGAACAGAAGACATAAGTTTTACAGCAAACAACACTACAACAAATACTTTAAGTGGAGGTGCAAGAGGTGCAAACGGAACTACAAAAGCCACACACAATGCAGGAGTTGCAGTTACAAATATATCTAGTTTTGTTGCTTGGGGAGAAGCAGCATCTTCTGACTTTACAATTGACCCTGGTTTATGGGTTCTTGATAACTATGGTACAAAACTTATTGCACTTATTTATAATGGTAAATGTTTTGAATGGGATGCAGCAGCAACTAATGCAACATCTACAAGAGCAACAGTTTTAGCAAATGCACCAACGGCTTCACGTCATGTATTAGTTTCAACTCCTGATAGACATTTAGTATTTTTTGGAACTGAGACAACAGTAGGTACACCAACAACACAAGATGATATGTTTATTAGATTTTCGGATCAAGAAAATATTGATACTGCAGATGCTTATGTAACGAAAGCTGAAAATACATCCGGTACTCAAAGACTTGCCGATGGTTCTAAAATTATGGGTGCCATTAAAGGTAGGGACTCTATTTATGTATGGACTGATACTGCATTATTTTTAATGAAATTTGTAGGCCAGCCATTTACTTTCTCTTTTGAACAAGTAGGAACCAACTGTGGATTGTTTGGTAAAAATGCTTGTATTGAAGTTGATGGTTCTTCTTATTGGATGTCAGAAAATGGTTTCTTTAGATACGATGGTCAATTACAATCTATGCCTTGTTTAGTAGAAGACCATGTTTACGATGATATTAATGCTACATCAAGAGATCTTATTAATGCAGGGTTAAATAATTTATTTGGAGAAATAAATTGGTTCTATTGCACAGCTGCATCAGATCAAATTGATAGAGTAGTTACTTATAACTACTTAGATTCTTCTCGTGAACGTCCTATATGGACAACAGGTACATTACCTAGGACGGCATGGCAGGATTCAGCAGTTTTTGATAGACCTCACGCAACTTATTTTAGACTTTCAGATAATGCTTCATTCGATGTTACTGGTAATACGCAAGGTAGTTCTATATACTATAACCAGGAAACAGGGACTGATCAAATTAATTCAGGGGGTATAGTTACTGCTATTATTGGTAACATAATTTCTGGTGATTTTGATATAACACAAAAAAGATCTTCAACGGGAGCAGTTGCAGGCATGCCTGATCTTAGAGGAGATGGAGAATACATTATGAGAATTAGTAGATTTATACCAGATTTTATTAGTCAAACCGGTAACACGGCTGTTAAATTTAAAACAAGACTGTACCCAAACAGTGATGAAACTACTACTTCTTTTACTTGTAATTCAGATACAACTAAAAAAGATATAAGAGTTCGTGCAAGACAGGTTGCATTAGAAATTGCTAACACAACTACCAATGAAGATTGGAAACTAGGTACATTTAGATTAGATATACATCCAGGAGGAAGAAGATAATGGCAACAGAAAAAAAAATAAATTATGAAATGCAAGGTAATGAAAAGCCTGCAAGAAATTACTTGGGTAAACAAAAAACCGTAACTGTTCCTGTTAAGTGGCAATCTAATCCTAAGGCTCCTAAAACAGAATTAGCTTATATTACAAAAGCAGAAAAAAATTTATTAATTAAAAACGATATACACGGTTCATTAAAGAAAGGTCCTAACACAGGTCCTTCAGGCATTATGTCATTAGACTCACAAGGAGATTATACTGCAGATAGAAGTCCGGGATCAAATTCTGCTACATCAAACAATAGTAATAATGATAGAGGTACTAGAGAAAGAGCAGTAAGAGCTGAAGCTCAATTGAGAGATGTTTTAACAGGTAATCAAAACATAGGTCAAACATCTGCAGTCAGTGATAGAACAAGAAGAGGAGCTATGCCTGAAGTTGCTTATGGTCCAGATGGTAGAGCAAAAATGATGTATGCACAAAAAGCTGCAGGTAACCCACAAGGTTTTTTAGGTAGGTTATTTTCTGGAAATAATAAATTTGGTTATAGAGATACCTATAATAAAACAGGTGGCTTTATGGGTTTTGGTGGACAAAACGATGTTCGATTTAATCCAACAACACAAAGATATGAATTTGAAGAAGAAGAAACAGGAGATGTTAAACCAGGAAGAGGTGGACAGATACTGGGTGGACTAGCTGGTTTACTTACGGGCATTCCATTTGTAGGTAGTGCTATTGGTAGTAGTATAGATAGATTTAAACCTAAAAGCTATATGCAAAAACAAACTCCAGAAGAACTTTCTAGAATGAGAGGTTTACAAATGATTGATGGTCAATTGATTGATACAAGAATGTTAGATTTTAATCCCAATGCAAAAATAAATCAAAACACAAGTGGGGTTGATAATAGTTTGTCATTAAATAATTTTAATAGACAGATTCCAGAAGAAGAAATAGACATTCAAGAAACTTTTCAACCATCTTATAGTGGTGGTATAACTGATACCGATTCCTTTACTTCTAGTGATGGTTTAGGAATCTATGATGGTAGTTAAATGGCAAAAATTGTACAATCATTAACTAGAGCAGCAAAAGAATACGAACAAACTAATATGCAATCATTAGTAAGAGATCTTGATGGTATTATTACAAAATTAAATTCTTCTTTTCAAGAAGAAGTAAAACAGGAGATAGAAGCTAAGAGTTTCTTTTTAGAATAATGGCAGTAGTAAACCAAT
>ENA-OSJC01002486-OSJC01002486.1-marine-metagenome-genome-assembly--contig:-NODE-2486-length-13895-cov-12.179042_pt1 | contig 13895 bp, 18 predicted proteins | sample MGYA00237885_ERZ534234 | MGnify/ENA primary metagenome ERZ534234 (study PRJEB26413, sample SAMN06343907) | marine metagenome | isolation source: coastal waters | place: Atlantic Ocean: West Antarctic... | reverse complement strand
CGTTGGCCGCGTCACGCTGTCGGCGTTGAATGCATATTTCAGCACGATTGTTTCGTAAGTGTTCGAGAATGGCATGTCAGTAACTCCGAATTTTCACGCGAAGGCCAGAGCCTCCAAATTTTGCCCGCTCGCCGTCGGCAATAATGCCCGCAACCGCGCCATCATACATCGACCTCCACAAGCCGACGCGCTCGTCGTCTTTCAGATACGGCGCAGCTTGCAGCAATGTACCATACAGATAGGCGTCTGGGTAGTATGTCAGCAGCCAGTTGTCGGCGTTGCTGTCGCTAAGTGCTGGCACACGGGCGACGTATGCCAATTCCAGCGTGTAGTTGTCACCCGGCGTCGGGAATACTTCAATTTCGCCCGCAGTCAGCGCGTAGTAGCGGGGGCGGCCAGTGTTGTTGGCTGCCAGCGACCGCATATCAACAATGTCGGCCTGGCTGGCCAGCTCAAGCTCAAACGTCGTGCCGCTCGTTAGCGACAGCCGGATTGGCTGCAGGAAGTCTGCTGGCAGCGCGCTGTATTGGCTGTCGAGCGTCGCAGTTGATCGCTTTTCCATGCGCCAGTGACGCGCTTGTCGATTGAGGCCAGCCTCCGCCAGCGAAATGAACGACGGCAGCACCGCAGTCAGGTCGTCGCGCAGTAGCCAGTCAGCGACCGCGCTCTTTAGCTCAGTGTACGTTGTGATTGGCATGTGGGCCTCTTTGCGTTGCGTTTGTCATTGATACCACGTTTATATGTCTGAGAGTAGGCCGGGGCGCTGTGTGGGCTGATTAGCCGCCGAAAGGCCAGCAGATGTTGCCATTGCCGCGATTACCCACGTCGGCGCGTTTGCTTTGCGGGCGGCCTCGACCATTGCGCCTGTGACTTTGCCGCCAGACAGAATATCTCGCGCATACCGCAATGCGTCACCGCGACCGCCGCGCTTTTCTATTTCCAAAAATGTGTCAACAGTCTCAACTGCCAAGTCGTCAATTGTTTGCTTGGCCCTCTTGGGACTCATTTCGTAAGCCTTGTAGTCGGCGCTGTTCATCAACAGCCCGCCGCCAGTGCCTTTGGCTCGCTGGGCCTCTGCTAAGTCGCGGTATAAAAGGTTAGCTGGAATGCCGCGAGACCCCTCAAGAAACGTGTCAGCTTGGCCGACTTTGCCGATCCCAGTGTCATATGTGGTGCTTTGAGCGGGTGTCGTTGGGTATAGTCCGCGCTCAAGGTCTGGCGTAAAGCCTCGGTAGCCAACCGTTCCCCAGTCCATGCCAATCTGATTTGGGTCCGCCGCAGCAAGTCGAGCGTCTGAAACGCGAGGCACGCCCATTTTTTGGAATGCGTCGGTGTCCATCCCCTTTAAAAAGTATGCACGCTGCGTACCCGTCGGTATCGCGTCAATATACGCACTTACCGCGTTCGGGTCCGCAACAGTTCCAAAATTAGTGAACGGAAAACTTTTAACGCTTTTTGTTTTTTGCTTTCCAGTTTTTGGATTCATAACAGGGTTACCATTATCGTCAAAAACTTTAACTGTCTTAGGAACGCCAATCTTTCTGATTGCCTCGTCAACTTTTGTCACGTTTGACGCCGCGATTGGGGCGCTCTTAAACATCTCGCCAAATATATTGCCTTGGTGGCGCGCAAAGTCTCCCGATTGCTCGCCCATCATAAAGCTCATGTAATATGGGTCGCGCGTTGTGGGCCTTCCAGCCTCCGTGGCCTTGCTCGACGTCGCACTAGATGCGCCAGCGTACCCTTGCCCCGGAACGTCAATGTATTGAAACCCTGCCTTTGACGCGACTTCGTTTGGCAACACCTTGCCATCAACTGAAGTGACTGTGTGGCGACCCGTTTGATCCCCAACAATAGCCATCACGTCACGGCCAAGAAGTGGCGCAATAGATTGCTGCACCCTTGGCGGCACAATTTCATCAGACAAGTAACCTGCGCTCTGATGCTCTGGCAAGGCGCGTGATTGCAGCGGAGAAATTTTTGTAAAATTACCAGCGGGCGGCAAATCCTCCACTCCAATTACAGACTTAGCACTTGGAATGTTTGATATTTGGCGGGCCACAGCGGTGCCATCCCGCTGATACGGCACTCTGGTATCAACCGCATGGTCACTCGCGCTACGCATCATGTCAAACGGAGCCGCCAGAGGGTTGCTGTATAGCGTACCCATGTCGCCGGTTTGGTTCAGTCGGCTGATCACGTCCTGATATGCACGCGATCCAGTGTCCGCCAGTGCGTTGCCAGTGCCAGTCATCGTCTCGACGACTGCGCGAGCTGCGGGCGCGCCGAATTTTGCTGCAATAGCGGCGGGAGCTAGTACCCCGACGCCCTCCAAGGCGCTCTCGGCATAGTCTCCGCGTCCGGCGGCGTTCATGGATCGCAACGTGCCGGACACGGGGCTGACCATGTCAACGAGCTGACCTGCTGATCTAGTGCGATCAGGGACGCCAGTTGGGCCAAGGTAATAATCTGCGCTGTCGCCAATGCTGCCAAGCAGGCCGTTTAACCACGCACGGCGGTTCTGGCCCGCGTTTGGTGAGTTGAAATAATCAGCCATTTGTCATTTCCAATAAACCCATTGGCCTCGCCTTCGGTCGCGTTAGCTGCATCGTGTCCATAGTCGTTGGCATTTCTTGACCAACTTTGTCCAAGTACAATTTGCGTATTTTCTGCGCATACTCGCGTTGCTCTTGGTGGGGCATGTCTTGAACACCGCCGCCAGAACTTATCATTTCATTCATTGCAACGGGTCCAGCGTTATATGCCGTAAGCGCGTGATCAATATTGCCGTTGTACAGCCGCATTAAGTCGCGCAGGTAGGGATCACCGAGCGCCATGTTTATCTCAGGATCACGCAGCAATCTCGCCGCATCGCCTACGCTTTCGGAGCCAGTGTCAAAACCTCTTGCTCGCGCCTCGTCAAATACGCTGGGAGCAGACGAGCCGTATAAATCGCGAGCATGCTGCGGCATAATCTGCATCAAGCCTGTCGCGCCACTTGGCGACACTGCCATAGGGTTATTGCTGCTCTCCTGCATCATTTGTGCAGTAATCAGGTCGCTCATGCGAAAATCAGCCACTAGCTGCCTCCAAATGGAGACGCGGCGCGCATGTGTTGTTCCATTGTTCCAATGCCTCTGAGTGATTCCGGGTATGGTCGGCCAACCTGGCCTTGCACTGGCATGCCCACTGCTCCGCGACCGCCGTACTGCATGGCTTGCACTGGCATGCCCACTGCTCCGCGACCGCCGTACTGCATGGCTTGCACTGGCATGCCCACTGCTCCGCGACCGCCGTACTGTTTATTTATGCCGCCGCTCTGCAGCCGCGCTAACATGCTGGCGAAATCATCCGGCAGTTGGGGAGTGGTCACGTTGGGTTGCGGCTGCAAGCCCAGTGGGGGCGCATGTTGACCCGCTGTGTTTGCCTGTGGTGGCGTAATGCCAGCCATGATGGCCTCAAGCACGCCAGGTAGCGCCTCGCGTTGGCGCTCCGAATAACCCAGTGGACGAATGCCCGCACGGTTCATCAGGCCGCCAGCAAGGCGACCGTACATGTTGCCGCCCTCAAATCGGTTGCCTGACGTATTAAACCCGCCGCCATCAACCATATCGCGCGCAAACCCCATTGGGCCGGTTCGCATGTCTGGCTCGCCGCGATCACGGGAGCCGCTTGGCCGGAATACGGTGTTCGCTGCAGACGAGACAATGCCGCCGCCCTCAAAGCGTGGGCCAGACTGTCCAGAGCCGCCGCCGTCAAACATATCTCGCAGCGCGGATACAGATTTGCCGTCGTCGCCGTCGTATCCAAAGCCGAACATGGGTGTCTCCAAAAATATTGCGTCTATTTAACGAAACCATACACGAATTAAGCCTTCGCGGCAACGTCAGGCGATGCCCTTTAGATTTCGCCGAACAGGTTGCGCCCACTGGCCAGATTTGCCGCCCATCGCCGTGATCGCGTCGGCAGCCAACGTCAAGCAGACGGCGTCGGCGAGGTCGGGCGACGACAGCCCGCGCCGACGCATCTCGTCCTTGCTTTCAGCCTTCATCTTGCCATTGCTAGCGAAACTGTAGCGGATCGCGGTCAACTCGGCGATCAGTTGGTCGTCGTTCGGCAGCTTGGACCCGCGCTGCTCAAGCCAGCCGCGCATCTTAAACCACAATTCGGCGCGCAAGTTGGTATACATCTCGCCCATCGACGGGCTTTCGGCCACGTTTACGCCTCGCACCGGCAAATTCAGCTCCCGCAGGCGGTCAACGACGCCAGAACCCATGCCGATCACGTCAACTAAGATTTGCTGTGGCCGCAAGTGCGCCGGAAGGCCGTCATACTCAGCCTTAACTCGGCCCACGGTCTGCATTAGGTCAAGGCCCTGCCAACTGCTGACTTCGTGGATGACTTCGCCGCGTTTCTTCGCCAGCGCCGTCTTGTCGGATCCAAATCGAGCCACATCCAGACCCCAGACCGCCGCAGCGTTGTCGTCAATCTCAATATCACGGTGAATGGCGCTCTCAGCAAGATGAAACGGAATAATCGTGTCGTCATCAGCCAGAGGAAATTCGCCCAAGACGCGGATTCGGAAGGCATTGCTGTCCTCGCCGTACCTGAGTTTCATTTCCTCGACAAAGTCATCACTAACCAGCGGGCTGGATACGCACGACCAGCGCCGTGTCCAGTAGCTGCCAGCGAGCCGCGTCTGGCTCTCAAAAAACGTGCCGCTTGATCGCGTCGGGTTGGACAGCATGATCGTGACGGCGTTGTGGCCAGACATTGAACCGGCGGCAGCCTCGAAAACCTTTTCAGGCACACCAGACGCCTCGTCAACGACCAGCATCACGTTGTCAGAGTGAACCCCGGCCAGTGCCTCCGGTGTCTCGGCCCGCGACGTCCGCGCGGAGATAAATGCCTCGGACGGGGCAGCCGCAAGCTCAATGCGGTCAGACTTGACCGTCAGCATCTGGTTAATGGCGGGCGGCAATTCGTTGACCCAGCGCTTCAACTCAGCAAACAGCGCGTCAAATAGCTGGCCAGACGTCGGCGCGGTCACGACGACCTTGTTGGGAAAGCGCAACAGCATAAACCAAAGCATCGCCCATGACGCCGCCGTAGACTTGCCCGTGCCGTGGCCAGAGCGAATGCTGATCTTGCGCTCGCCGCTGGCCAGTGCCTCCAGAAATTCAATCTGGTACGGCAGAGGCTCAACGCCCAGCATCTCGCGCACAAATTTGACGGGGTCGCTGTAATACGCCCGCGCAAATTCTTCCAGAGGGTTTGCGTCAGTCTTCGTCATGTTCAATCTCCGCCGCGACTGGCGTCACATTCAGCATCTCGCGGCTAATTTTCTTCAACGCGCCCAAATGCAGCTCGCCGATGTTGACGACAATTTCATCCTTCTTCTGCGCGAAGCGATCCGGGTTGTTCAAGGCTGTAAGCCATTTGCGTACATTAACGCGCTCCTTGGCAAGTTGCACGTCCTGCGACGACAGCTCAGGCTTGTCCGTCAGGTCATCCAAGATGCCCATGCTGTCTTCGGCCATCAGGTCAGCCTGAATGTGGCGCGCCTCATGCAACGCCGCCCGGTATTCTGGCGTGCCATTGATGATGCGGGACGTGAACGACGGGCTGTATCCCACGATAACTGCCAGCGCCTTCATCGTGCCGCCGCCGCCGATATGCTCAATCAGGTAGTCAGTGCCGCCCAAGTCGGTCATCTTTTTCAACAATATCTTGCGCGCTGGTCTGCCGGGCATGTGCGATCCTGTCCAGATTATGTAAAATTTTTTTGACTATAGCGCGGATTTTTATGAAGGCATAGGGGGGGCGGGGGGCCGGCTTATAGGAGAAAGTGGGTGCAAATGGGTGTGCCGTGTGTGCGTTTAGGGGACATTGACAACCGCACCCCGCGATCTAATGGCATGGGGGGGGTCTGGCGGGCATTGGTTCGATGCCTACAGCAGGCACCAAACCGCTACCAAATAATGCAATGATTACAGTACGTTAGCAGTATGTGCAAAAATGTGGACCGCTTTGTGGACCGCTTTGTGGACCGCTTTTGCATAATGCTGCACCTGCATCAGTCCAGTTTCTGCACCTGCATCAGTCCAGATGTTGACAAAAGTATGAACATGGCTCATCCTACGCGCGAAGCTGCGGCTCGGCCGGTATGCCCGCTGCGCCCGCTCCAGCGTTACGCTGACGTACTGTCGAGCCGCAGCTTAGTTCATTCTAGCCTTATAAGTCAGCGACTGCAGCGCCAGTGTCAGCCCCACGACGACCTCCTGTCGCGTGATGCCGTCGTCTTCCAGCATCTCAGCCACCTCAATCATTGCGTCCGCTATTTCCTCGGCCAACTCACGATCAACGCCGCTGCCGTCAATGTAGATGTCAGTCGTCATAGTTCAGCCCTCGGTTGCAGTTGCGCCAGCACGCTCGCATGTGGGCCGACGCAGGTCAATGAATGTCACCGCCGTCCCACTGGATCATGCCGCCGCTGCCCTGTCGTATTGCCACGACGCGCGCATCTGGGAACGACGTCGTCACCTCCGCCATCATGCTCTCCAGCCGCCCACTGAGCGCCGCCGCGACGTCTGACATATGCCACACCACCCAGCTTGGATGTTGACGCCTGACGGCCCGCATATCGCCGCTGGCAATGAATGCAAACACCTTGTCACCATACTGAACCAAGTGGCCGTCGATCTGTGGCGGCTTATGACCGGCAGCCGACGCCGTCTGAGCCATGACTTCGAGTGCCTTGCACAGGCTGGCCGACGTGGCCGCGACCTGATCGTGGTCACCCGCAATCATCTGCCCGTCCAGCTCATTCTTGAGTTGCTGATAGCGCACGGCGAACGCGGGCGGCACGCAGCCGACCAGCGTGTCGCCCCAGACGCTGACCGACGCTTGAGACGCGGCAACGTAAGGCGCGACCGCCGCAGCCACCAGATGGCTGTACGGCTTGTCGTAGCTTGAGTTTGAGCCAACCTTGAACGTACCCCGTTCAGCCATCGCCTTCTTTGCTGCCGCCGACTTGGGTGCGGCCTTTCTTGGTTTAGCCATTGCGCCCTGTACCCCCGTGAGATTTAGCATTTTGCTGCAGGCAGTGCGCCGCCCACTCGGCCTCCGACCACTGCAACTTCTCAGCAGCCAGCCGCTCGCACACAACCATCGCCGCTATGTAATCCTCAACATCGATTTGCGTTATCGACCTGCCCGCCTTGATCGGCTCATGCTCGCGCTGCGATTTCTTTGCATCTACCATCGTGTCCTGCCTTATGATTTTTCGGTGAATATGAATTATGAAATGCCCTATAGGCAATTTCATATTTTCATATATGTATTCCGTTTGTATGAAACTGTATGAAACTGTATGAAACCTACCATGTAACCCATTGAAAACAAACAAACCGCCATTTTCCTACAAATTCATAGTTGTATGAAAACGGGTCGGCTCAAAAAGGGCGTTTTCATACAACTTTTCATACAACTTTTCCCGCCTCAAACTTGCGTGGGAACGCCTGCAATTCATATTTAATGCTGCTAATAGCATCCCTTTTGAATGAGCGGCTTCCGGTAATAAAGACGTACCTGTGCTTCCTTGATCTTGGCTTTAAGTAAAAGTCGTCACCATATTTCTCCCGCATTAGTTTTGATCTGTTTTTATGGCCTCTAAATTCGTCAGCTATGGTTTGCCCATGCAAATGCTCCTTGCCGCGAACCGCCCAATCCGTCCTCTTTGCAGACAGCCCCGTGTATAGAAAATTACACGCTTGGTACACCGTACCCATATGGCCTTGGCTTATGTCTGCATAACTTATGACAATATAATCCCCAGCAAGCGCTTTCAGGCTCGCGGCAACTAGCCATGAGGCATCATTTCTGGCGTTGCCCTTCAAGCACAGCCTATTTAATTCAAGCACATGTTCAGCCATGTCGGGGCCAGCCAATCCAATTCGCAGCGTCGCACTTGCTGGCTTCCCATAGGTCACAATTCCCTCTATATCTCCATCGATATCCAGCGCGTATGCCTTAGATACGCTTGGGAACCGGCCAGCATAATGAATATCCAGAATAAATGGCGCAACGTCCTGCCGCGTTGCCGCAAGCAGTCGTCTAGTTCTCTGTTTCAAATCTTTCATACAACTTCTCCCGCCTCAAACTTGATTAAAATCCAATTGCATCGTCTCCTGTTTCGTTAAGGGGTACTGACTTCGAGACGTGATGCCCCCGTTAAGCGCGCATCTTGATTGCTAGGCACTTAATTCCTGAAACAATCCAAATTAAACCTTTCAGGCATTGCCGCCGTCATTTCGACGTCCTGCCCTCCTTGGCCGCGATCCAGACCACGCCCTCATTTTGCACCATATATCCCATCGCAAACAGCGCATCGAGCGCCTGCGTGTATGCCGAGCGCGGGTTTATTGACGTCATCTTGCCCTCACTAAAGTCGCGCAATTGGTCGGCTGGGATGCACCAGTATTCGCCGCCCTCCGGAAAGCCTGCGCCCGTTGGGTTGCTGTGGCCACGGCCCTCACCGCGTAGCTGTTTGAACGCCTTGGCGACGATCTTCTGATTGGCCCCAGTGGGCCGCTTCTGCGCGATGTCTGCGGCGTCATCGTCGCTGGCCTTCGTGATGGTGCATGTCGTCACGTCGTCGCCGTCTTCGTCCTGCCCCAGCGTGTGGACCTTCAGCGAAAACATGAACGGCGGCTGCGGCTCAAGATCGCGCTGCTTGGTGGCTGTTGCCATCCGTATGTTGCCGCTGACGGTCAGCTCTATCTCCGTGTCAGTGGCAGCGCGCAACGAACTATGCCCGCGCGCTCCTTTTCCCGTGTCTTTGCCAGAATGGTGAACGATCATTATGTGTGCGCCCGACGCATTGCGCAGCACGTCGCAGTTGGAGATGAACGACGTCATGTCAACGCTGCCATTCTCGTCGCCACCGGCCAGCGCCCTAGACAGCGTGTCCACGACGATCATGCACGGTGGCGCGCCGCATGTCTGCTCAATCTCGGCGCACAGCTCCAACAGGCCAGCGAGGTCGGCGGCAGGGTCCAGCAGGTTGACCGGCGACGGCCTGACTGCCAATTGCACGTCATCCAAGCTGTACTGCTTGCGCAGCGCCATCACGCGATTGTTGAACGCGTTCCCGCCCTCGGTCGCCAGGTATAACACTGGCCCGCCGCGTGTCTTGCAGCCCTGCCAATCCATCTTTGCTGCGACTGTAAACGCCATGTCGAGCGCGAAAAACGATTTGCCGACGTTGCTTGGCCCGTAGACGACTGACATCTGCCCAGCGCCCAGCCAATTTTTGACCAGATACGCCGACTTCAACATTGGCTGGGCGTCACTTGCCCAGAATATTTCGTTGCGTTTGGCGCGCTCAGTCGCCTCGCCGATCTGAAATTCCACTGGCGCTTGCATTTCTGCGGGCGCAGACGTCGGTATGATGTCAAAGTCATCGACGTCATCCGGCTGCATGTGATCGTGCTGGCTCGCGCTTTGCATGATGCTGTCGCGGATGTCGTTGCCGCTCGGCTTGATTTCCGCCCCATAAGCCCGCACTGCGTCCGTAAAGTTGCCGCCGTGGCTGTAGAACACGTATAAGTCAAAGGCGTCGCCCCAGCAGAAATCCGCCGACGACGTGCCGACGCCAGCAGCCAAGTCGCTGCCCGACATGCTGACCCAGTGCGTGCCGAAGTCTTTGACGGGGAAACTGCCGGTCGTCGATTGCGGTGACTTGTAGCTGTCTGATTGGCCCTGCCGCTCGTATCCGTATTCGACGAACAGGTCGCCGATTGTGTGCGCGTCGTTGAATACGTCAATCGGGTCCACATTGTCTGGATACTGTGCGCGCTTTTCCGCTCTGGCCGCGATCCGCTTCGCGCGGTCAAATGCCGCCTTCGCCTCGGCAATGGTTGCATTCTTTCGGCGAAATTCAACCTCGGCCCAGATCGCGCTGTCCTTTGCGACCATGTAGCCGCCGCCGCGATGCTTTTCCGACTCATAGAACAGCGGCTCGCCACTGTCGTCGCGTTTCGCTGGCGGAACATTCGGCAGGAATATCGGCTGGCCGGTGCGTGCCAATGTACTGTCGGGCGTAATATTGTAATCCCGGCGCAGCATGTCAAACAGCGCCAACTGCGCGTCGGCATATTCTTCGCCGGTCAGCGGCTCGGACAGCGGGATTAGCACCCGCCATTTTTTGTTTTCTTGCGTGGCGCTGGACGACGTATATGTCAACGTCATCGCGCCGCCAGTCACGCCGTCGATTGCGTACCGGATCGCGTCGATGTCTGGGTTGCCTTCGTCGATGTCGATGGCCAGCATCCAGTATTTGCCACGCTCGCGCTGTGCTGCGTGGTTCCGGCCATCGTGGCCCTTGTAGGTGGACGGAATGATGAACGCGGCGTCAGTCTTTTCCGTAGCTTGCGGCGCGTCAACCATCGCGGCTATCTCGCGCAGCGTAATGCCACCGTATTCTGTGGCTGCGTTATTGATGCGGGTGTCTCCCGATCCGTGCGCAATCAGCAGCGTTTGCTTGCCCATGTCACTGTTTTTTGTTAACGTCATCTTGCGGACTTCCTTTTCGCCAAGTTTTGTTCGTTTCTCCCAACTCCCCCGCAGCTTTAAAAGGCTGCGGGGGTTTTCTTTGCTTAGAACGGGATGTCGTCCATTGCCAGATCATTGGCTGCAGACTTCGGAATGTCAGCAAACGGATCACCCGCAGCCGCCACGCCAAAATCATTCAAATCTGGGTCTTGGATTTTGCCGACTGGCGCAATGGTGTCGAAATCATCCAGCCCGCTGGACCCGCCGTAAACCGCATTTACCACTTGGACCACATCAATCAACAGCGAGATACCGCCTTCCCCGGAAGGGCTCGTCACAGGATACGCTGTCACTTTAATATTGCCCGTTGATCCGCCCCAGATATGCACGTCCTCCAGCGGCTCCTTCAATCCGTTGATGACCTTTGGCTTCGGGTTTTCTTCGCCCTGACCGTTGACGCCATTGCGCTTCGCCGAAAAGCTAAACGATCCGTCGTCTAGTTTCTTCATGCCGAATATTTTTGCAAACGGGGCTTTCGTGGTGCAACTCTCGTAATGCTGCTTTAACTCAGTCTGCAGCTTTCTTGCTGCGTCCGCATTCATAGTCCAGCCAACGCTGTACGCTGCGCCCTGTGCGCGGGGGTTGCACTCCTCTGAGCGGTTTTCCGCCGTGTTAAATTTATATGTCGCCCCTAGCTTGGGAAACTTAAACTCAACATCTCGGATCATAATGCCCTTGAAATCAGTATTTGCCATTGTTGTCTCTCCTTAAAAGTCGTCTGTTGAGGCTGCATCTTGTGCCAGCCAAGGTGGGATATCAACCGCGTTGATACCAATCGAATAGCCAGTGTCCCAGACTTGGGTGTCATTGGCCGTCTTAATATCGCGCAGGGCTTTGTGCATTTGCGCATCTGCCCACTCGATATATTCTTTGGTCAGCTCACAGCAATTCACTGCAAACGGGGCTGTCTTTTCCACGAACACGAATACGAACCGCGTGGCCTTGTAGCCCGCATTCTGCAAAACGTACATATAATACGCAGATTGCAGTGAGTATACATATTTGCGAATGTCAGCTTCCACGTCTCGCGGCGCACTCGACTGACACGTTTTGATGTCGAATATCACGCCGCTGTCTTCGTCGTAGCTGTCTGGTCGGCACTTGATGTCCAAGCCAGTCATCGGACACTTGGCGAAGAAGCTGGCCTCGTTGACGGTGTCAGGCCCGGCCATCTTAGCGCCGACCGGGTGAAACATGACGCTGTCTGCCACGTTGCGGGCGAGGTCATAGTCGCCAGCGGTTAGCAGTAGGTGGCCGTGCGCCTCGGCCTCCGCGAATGCGTCAGACCATTGCTTACCACGACGGTCAGCGCCGCCTCGGACAGTATTCTCACCATTTTCAAGGCACATGTCGTGGACTGCCGTGCCAATTGCCATCGCAATAGTCGGCTTGAACGCGGCGCGATGTTTCCAATGCGCCAGCGACTTACCGTGAACGGCCTTCACGTCCGACGACGAGATCGCCTCGGTCGCGTGATATTGCGCGTTCGACATTTTGTCTGCGGTTATCATATCAGTTTTTCCTTTCCATATAATGCGATCAGGCAGGCTTCCGCTCTGCCATCATCCTTAACGCGTTTAAACTGGTCCGCGATCTGCGGGAAACGCTGCGATGCGACCGAGCGCGAAACACCCTTATCGCGTGATAGGCCGAATTGGCCCTTCCAGCGCTGTGGCGTGACGTAGTGAACTGGCAAGCCCTGCGCTGCGATGGCCATTGTCAGTTGCCCAAAACCCTCGCCGAACCGGAAAGTTGAGCTAACGCCCTGGCCCGGCATTGCCGATACCAATTCGATGACAGCCATGTGAGGCGTGTCGTCTTCGCGCCCCAGCAAATCGAGGACGCCGTGCAGGTTCAAGATTGTTTTGCCTTTAGCCGACTTCATCACTGGCATGTCGTGAACCTCAATCAAATCGAGGCTTGGCCTGTAGATCGAAATCGCGCCGGTAAAGCCTGGGTCAATTCCAAAAATAACCATCCGCTACTCCGCTTCCTTGATTGCAGCCATCCGGACGAACGCAGTGAACGTCATCCCCAGCTTGTTTGCTGCGGCCTTGATGGCCGCCGCATGTTCCTCGGAAAAATGGATCAACTTGGGTTTCATGGTCGTTCTCCTTTTGTGTACGGCATCAATAGCGTATAAAAAAAATATAGTAAAGGTGCAAAATATATCTTTACTATATCGCAGACTGCCGTTAGAAAGGTCATACGAACAATTTAACAAGCAAATAGGAAATACAAAATGACAAACGCAAAAAACATCGACGCAGCATTTGCCGAACTTAATGGGAAGCTGATCGCAAGCGACCAAGCCTTTGCAGCGGCCAAGATCGACGGCTTCCATCCAGCAATGAACGCGGCCAAGCAGGCGTTTGCAGATGGCGACAATCGCTTCACATGCGGCTACGGACGTTTTTGTTATCACAGCGCCATGTGGGCGCACTACGGTAGCAAGGCCATGTATGGCCTACTGCACGAACGTGGACGGGTTGGCGGCTTGGAAGCGATGATGAAAAACACATTGGCAAATATCGCCAAGCGCGACTCGCAGATTGAAAAATCACTGGCTAAGAAAGGCATTACAGAAATTCCAGAATTTACCTTAAAGCACGCATCAGACGGCTACGAGGGTTCGTTCTTGGTTGGTGATGACGTTGTAAATATCCAAACAATCTTGGCTGGCGGATACAACATCCAGCGGCTGCACCAGCGCACCCTCGTAAAGGTGCGCTAACCCAAGCGGGGGCTTCGGCCCCCACCCAATCTAATCAAAAGGAAATATTATCATGGCCGACATTGAAATTGAAACATCCGAGCAGGCGCTGACGTTGGCGCTGAAGCTGGCGATCCAAGCGCCGACCGACGAACAGCACAAGCTGGCGACCGACATGGCAATCAGCATCGCGCACGGCATGTCCCCAGACACTGTACGAATTTGCAAGCTGGCCGCGATGGCCGCCGTTGAATGTGAGGACACATTCAAATGAAACACCTGATTGGCGACATCATCGGCGCAGTTTCAATCTTCGCGACGCTCTATATTCTGCTGATCTTGGCGGGGGCATCGTTATGAAATCCAATTTCAACGCGCCGCAGCCCGCAACGCTGAAGCGGTTTCACTGCCGCGCCGTGCAATCTGGCACAGGCAACAGCTTGTATTACGAGGCCGACACGATGGCCGAGTTGCAGGTCATGCTCTACGGGTCCGCATATCCAGCCGAGCGCGCCAGCGTGCAGACATACGACAACACTGACCGGATCAGGAAAAACGAGATCATCAA
>ENA-OSJC01002483-OSJC01002483.1-marine-metagenome-genome-assembly--contig:-NODE-2483-length-13914-cov-4.323625_pt1 | contig 13914 bp, 5 predicted proteins | sample MGYA00237885_ERZ534234 | MGnify/ENA primary metagenome ERZ534234 (study PRJEB26413, sample SAMN06343907) | marine metagenome | isolation source: coastal waters | place: Atlantic Ocean: West Antarctic... | reverse complement strand
TATCGGATGTTACTGCGTTTCTTAGTGGTACTACTATTGAATTTGGTGACGTAGTTATATATGAGGGTAGTTTTGTTGCAACTAGATATACTGTTGACACTCAGAATGTTGAACAGAGATTTCTTATTAATGATGATAGAGCAGACACAACAACTCTTATAATCAAAGTTCAAAACTCTGCAACGGATACCGGAAGTGCTACATATACGAGAGCAACAGATATTGCAGGATTGACTTCAACATCCAATGTATATTTTCTACAAGAGGTAGAAGACGGTAAGTTTGAAATATACTTTGGTGATGGTATTCTAGGCAATGCAGTAGAAGATGGTAACATCATTATAATGAATTATGTTGTTACCAACAAAGGTGCTGCAAATGGTGCATCAGTCTTTAGTAGTTCGGCTGCAATTGATACGGTTAATAGTGTAAATGTTAGAACCGTTTCTAATTCTGCTGGTGGGTCAGAACCAGAGAGTATTGAGTCCATCAAGTACAACGCACCTCTGGATTATGCATCACAGGGTCGATGTGTTACAACAGAAGATTATAAGACATATGTTAAACAGTTGTTCGCAAATACTCAAGCGGTTTCTGTCTGGGGTGGTGAGGATGGTTCGTTCAACGATGTTACTGGTGTGTCAGATGTTGCAGAGTATGGTAAGATATTTATTAGTGTCAAGTCAACTACAGGACTAAATCTGAATGAGATTCAGAAGGCTCAATTGGTAACTGACTTGGCACCGTTTACTGTTGCATCTATTACTCCTGTGGTTGTTGACCCAGAAACACTTAATCTAATTCTCAATGTTAATTTAAAATATGATACTAACGCAACATCTAGTTCAAAGGAAGCAATTGAGTCCTTAGTTAGTAAAACTGTGACCTCGTTTAATAATGACAATCTAAAAGTTTTCAGTTCAGTGTTCCGTCACTCTCAGTTTACAGGTTTGGTTGATGATACTGACCCGTCGATACTTAGTAATATTACTACAGTGTCTTTGGGTTCTTTTTATACACCAAATACTGCTGGTACATATTCGTTTACGATTAACTTTGGGAACGCATTGTACAATCCACACTCCGGCCACAATTCTGCTTCTGGCGGTGTTATTGCATCGACAGGGTTCTTCGTCTCTGGTAATACAAATGAGATGTTCTTTGATGACGACGGCGCAGGCAATCTTCGCATTTACTATTTGGTGAGTGGGGTGAGAACATATTTTTCATCTGGTGCCGGAACTATTGATTATACAACTGGTGTGTTGTCAGTAAGTCCTGTTTTCATAACTACAGTATCTAATGTAGATGGTAAATCATCATCTGCGATAAGATTTACTGCTATTCCATCGTCTTCTGATATTGTGGGTAAGAGAAATCAGATACTTGAGATTGATACACTTAACACAACAATTGTTGGTAATCAAGATACTATTGCAGTTAATAGCGGAGGTGGTAGTACTACATTTACTACAACCCCTAGCATCGCATCAACGTCGAGTTATTAATCATGGCACCACCCTTTGACTTATCTTGGACCCCAGAACTAGAGAATAAACTTAGTACCCAGATTGATGGACAACTTCCTGATTTCATTGCTGAAGACCATCCACAATTTTCTCGTTTTCTAAGATCATACTACGAATTTCTAGAATCGGGTGAGCTTCGACTAGAAGTCAATATCGATAATATTCTTTTGGAATTGGAAACATCAACAAATCTTTTAAGTGAAGACGGGACACTGGTTGTTACAGAATCAGGGGCGGGATCGACAGGTAAGTTTATTGAAGGCGAAACAATCACCGGCAGTATATCTTATGCTACTGCAACTGTTCTTGTCGAAGACCTTTCGGATGATACCCCCAGATTGTTTATCTCATCCCAACAGTTGTTTGAAACTGGTGAGACTGTTACAGGTTCAACCTCTGGTGCGTCTGGTGTAGTTACAAGGTATCGTGCAAACCCGGTTCAGAATATTCAGCAGTTATTGGCTTACGCTGACATTGACAATACCATCTTTGATTTTATTGAAGAGTTTCGCAAATCATTTATGCGTGGAATTCCAACTGATCTTGCAAATGGAATCAATAAGAGAAATCTAGAAAAACATATTGGTGAGTTGTATCGAAGGAAGGGAACCAAGGAGGGCGCTAAGCTCTTTATGAGAATTCTTCTGGATGAAGACGCAGAAGTATTCTATCCAAACCAATACATGTTGAAAGTTTCTGCAGCAGATTGGGATAAACCTACTGTTATCCGTTGTTCTACTACTGGTAATGTTGTTGCAGATGAACTTATTGGCCAATCAATTACAGGGGCGAGTAGCTTAGCAACAGCTCTTGTTGAAAGTTCAACAACCTTTTCTGTTGCGGGTGGTGTTTCCTACATTGAATTTCAAATCTCAAGTGTGGTTGGAACCTTTACATCTGGGGAACTGGTTTATGGTACATCCTCTACAAAAGATGTAAGATATAATTTTACTATTACTCAAATACTTTCATCCACATCAACCACAAATGACGGAACCCTATACACATCTGGTGATGGTCTTGACCTTGATACTTCTGTCCTGATTGGTAGTGGTGATATTTCAGCAACTGTTGGTGGAGTTGAAACGGGTTCAATTTCAGACGTTGTAATTGATGATGCGGGGGTGAATTATGAAATAGGCGATCTTGTAGTTTTTGCAGACAATTCTTCCGAATCTGGATTGGTAGATAATGCACAGGCCGAGGTTACTGTTATTCACGGTAACATCGTTAACGAGACTGACGGTGATATTATTGTACAGGAATCAGGTACAAACACTTTCGTGGACCTATTCAATTTTCAACTTGAAGAGGGTACAATCAGGGATGAAAGTCCCTATACAGTATTAGGAACTGACAAACTATATGCAAATACACTTGGTTATTACTATCCGATATATCTGACAAATTATGCAGCTGCGCGGTCTACTGTCGCAAAATCTTCAGCTTCAGTAAATGGCGCAACCTTTGCGTCAACAACAGTGACACTAGATGGAAATGCTGGTGATACCCTTGAAACAGGAATGACTGTCAAAGGAAATAGTATTAGTTTATCTGAAACCGTTACGGTTGATGTGGTGACGAGTCAAAACACAATTACTTTGTCAAGCAAACAGACACTTCCAGATAATGAACTTCTGGTATTTGAATCTGTTGCAACAGCAGTAAGGAAATATAATTTCTTAGAATATCCCGGCATCATATTTTATTCACCAACTGCAACAACCGCAACTGCTCAATCATCATATGTCAGTTCAACATATACCCTCTACGGTGGTAACTTTAATCATCGTTCTAATCACCTTTACGGTGAGTCTGGAAACGCTGCATCATATACTGCTGGTTTAAATACTGAGGCTGTTCTTGGTGACAGAATTGAATCTGAGTGGTCAGTAAATACAAACGTAGTTGATACAAACCGTTATGACAATGAGGGGTTTATACTAGAGTCTGGTGATGGAGATATTACAAAGATAACCGTTACTGAACCGGGTGAAGGTTATGCATTGTTACCCACTGCTACAGTTAGAAGTCAATATGGTACGGGTGTAAAAGCTCTTGCAACAACCACAGACATTGGACGAATTTCTTCTATTGATATTACTAATTCTGGTTTCGATTATTCTGAAGCACCTACACTTGAACCCCGTGCAAATTTTGTTATCAAAGATATAACAGGAACCTTTGTTGTTGATGCTGCACTAACATCACATACAGGAACCGTCCGGTCATTTGATTCCACAACTCAACTTCTAGAAGTTTCAATTGAAGATACGATTGCTGTTCAAGATGAATCGCAGGGTGGGACTTCTAATGAGGGTGTGCTTCTTGAAGATTCTCTTGTTGATCAATCCTTTGTTAGTGACAATCTTATTTTAGATGCTGATCTTGTCTATGGGGAAAATCTAGTTGATGAGAATGGAGACAGACTTTTAATAGATGACCTCTCAACAAATACTGGGATGATACTCTTAGAGAGTGGTGACGGCGATCTTATCATGGAGCATCCAGAGGTCGAAGAACTAGCACAGACTATTCTTGAAGATGGTAGTGGATCACTTAGATCGGAACCAGATACCCATGGCCATGATGATGATAATATCATGGGTGAATTCATCTGTCAAGAAAGCGGATTTAGAACTGATGATGCAGTTTATGTATATGATCGTAGACAGGTAAAATTTATATTGGAAAGTTCACCAATTCCAGTTATTTCAGATGGTGCTGGTTACTTTATCGTACTTGATGCTGATCTATCCTACGGAGATGATTTAGTTCTCAATGGTACTGATAGCAGTAGTTCAAATGCTGGTGAAAAACTTATCCCCAATGGCACGGATGCAACTGGAACAAATAATCCCACTAACAATATTATTTTAGACCAAGATGACAATGGTGTGGGTGGTGGAGTACTTCTATATGAGGATGATGTTCCCTTTGATAACTTAGTCTTGAATGGAATAAACTCATCATCTCTTCATGCGACAGAAAAAGTATTGTTTGAAGATGCGGGGTTTGATTTCTCTGGAGGAACAACATCAATAACAACTGCCGTAGCATCTGCGACAATCGTTCATGCAGATATTGCAAAGTTAGAATTTAATTTGGGTACAACCGCTGAGAAAACTGGAGCCTTTGGTGGTATCGAGAATTTGATCAGTGAAGAACTGATTCGGATTCAAGACTCTCTTTATTACCAAGATTTCTCTTATGAAATTCAGACAAACGCTGGTGGCAATCAATATCTGAATGAGTTGAAAAAAGCAGTTCATCCAGCTGGATTTAATGTATTCTCAAAAGTTATCAATACTTCGTTTGTTTCTGTTGCACTACAGACTGCTGGAACAGAACTTGGTACAAATGATTATGACACTGATATTTACAGTGCAATTCTTGGTTCTACGTTTAGAAATATATTTAGTGAGAGCGTTCAACGTCGCCTTGGTGTTATAATTGAAGAAGAAGATGATATACTATTAGAAAGTTCTATCATTCAATCAGATGGTGACAGGTTTCTTCTTGAACAGGAAGAAGAATTAGTACCAACGTCACCAAGAATGGATAGTACATTGGATTCATTTGACAGTACAATTGATTTGGACCGAATGGATGGTTCTGGTGCATCGAGAATTGTTGCTACAGAAACATTCCTTCTACAATATGAAACTTCACCATTTGCATATCCTGATTTTGAAGCAATTGTCGTAGAGCATGGTACTGGTTCTGGTGAGTTTGGTATATTACTAACAGAAGATTTGGATCGTATCGTATCTGAACGTGCTGAAGTTATATCAAACAATATTGTTCTTGATGGAACCGAGACGGGTCATTTGTCATCATCTCAAGATGAGGCTGGTAGCGATCTTATCACCGAAGATGATTTCTCATTTGGACTTGAAGAAAGTCTGCAAGATAACATATCATTCTTAAATAGTGAAACTCCGTCAGTTGTACATAATCTACTTGATGAAACAGATGCCTCGGCATTTGTGTATGATGGTAAATCTGATCTTAATAGAGATGTTTTTGTTCGGTCTAGTATCACAACCAAACTTAGTGCAACGGTAAACAAAACACACAATACTTCTAATGGTTTATCATTCCTCGCAACTACAGCTCACGAAGGTATTACTGGTGACGGTATTATGTTGGAAGTTGGTTCTGCTCAATTCGGTAGTCGTTTGTTGATTACTGGTACTGCTGACCTTTCATCAGAAGGAAACCCGCAACAGGATAACGGCGATCATTTCTTGTTAGAGGATTCATTAGACTTTAATGTTGGGCAGAGTGTAACCATAGACACCTTCACAACATTTGCAGCGGAGAATCTAGTTGATGAGACAGATGGTGACAATTTAATTTTGGAAAATCCTGTTGGGTTCCAAGGCGGCGGTGCAATACTGGGAGATAGTTATAATCCAGAAAGTTATACTATCACCGATTTAGCTCGGGCCTCACTAGTTAATATTTCTGATGGAAATTCTCTTGATACTATTGTTCTTGAGGGCCAAGATATTGGGACATTTAAACAAGAAGATGAGACAACTGTTGCAGGAACATTTGGTGATGATATCCTTCTGGAAGATTACACAGGGTTTGGTGTTGGTGGTAAATTAATTCTTGAGAGGGAGTTTATTGCTCTAGAAGATTCATTAGGTGTTGGTGAGAAACCATTTGGTATGACGGGAGATACCATACTTGAACCATTTACTATGCCATCAGATATCTATGTTAATGAAAATGGTAAACTTACACATGAGGATGATTATGACTTCATAGTGTATGACACTGTTGCTGATGAGAATGACCAGATTGTACTTGAGGACGGTACTGACCTTGATTTGTATATCGCAGCGGTCGCAGCTAAAATAACTGACGCAGTTGGATTTAGTGGAACAACAACATTTGACAGTGCATTAACATGGGACTTACTCAAGGTATAAATACAACAAAGGAATAAATCTATGTCAAAATCAGTAATAGGACTTGGTTCATCAGCAAATGATGGCACTGGCGATACACTAAGAGCAACGGGTGCAAAAATAAATACTACTTTTACTGAAGTTTATAGTAAACTCGGTGATGGTACAGACTTGACTTCAGATACAGTAGTATTGGTTGCTGCTACGCAGACTTTATCAAATAAGACATTAACCGCACCAGTGATTGGTACATCGCTCTTACCAGCTTCTTCAGACGGTGCGGCTTTAGGAAGCACGTCTAAAGAATGGTCTGACCTTTTTCTTGCAGATGGTGCGGTTATTGATTTTGGTGAAGATCAGGATGTTACTTTAACACATGTTGTTGATACGGGACTTCAAGTATCTAGCACTGATAAAATTATGTTTAACGATGCTTCCCAATTCATTCATGGTTCAAGCGCAACGGTTCTCTCTATTGCTGCTACGGACGAGATTGATCTTACTGCAACCGCTGTTGATCTTAACGGAACACTAAATGTTTCGGGCACACTGACACAGGGGGGTGTTGCAACTTTTGTAGGTAGACCAGTTATGTCGTCCGGTGTAACTATTGCCGATGGTAGTACAATCGGTTCTGCAAGCACCGCAGCTGCTATGACAATTGCTTCAACTGGTATCGTTACTTTTGTAGATGATATCTTAATTAAAAATAATGGTACAATTGGTTCTGCTGGTGCTGCTACTGCTATGACAATTTCTTCTGCTGGTATTGTTACTTTCGTAGATGATATCTTAATTAAAGATGGTGGTACAATCGGTTCTGCTAGTGATGTTGATTCTATTGCGATTGCTTCTAATGGTGTTGTGACATTTTCACAAGCACCCGTATTTCCTGATGGTTCTATTCCACTTGCAGACCTTGACATAGATGGTGCAACTGATATTGGTGCTGCTATTGTTGATGCCGACTTGTTTATAATTGATGATGGCGCGGGTGGTGCAAACAGAAAAGTTGCTGCATCAAGAATTGCAACTTATATTGGGTTACCTAGAGGTTACCTGTCTGGGATGGGATTAGCAAACGCAACTGATACTGCTCATGATATCACTGTTGGTATTGGTGAGGTAAGAGATAATGCAAATGCTGCCGACATTATATTAGCATCTGCATTCACCAAAAGGATTGATGCAACTTGGGCATCAGGATCGGGTAATGGTGGTTTGGCATCAGGTGTTAGTATCGCAACTAACACATGGTATCACGTTCATGCAATTATTGTTAGTGGTAGTACTGACATTGGTTTTGATACGAGTATAACTGCTGCAAATCTAGTTGCAAATAATAGTGCTTCTGCATTTAGACGTATTGGAGCAGTTCTGACAGATGGCTCGTCAAACATTTTAAACTTTATTCAAGATGGTGATGAATTTATCTTTAAAGCGCAGATTGTAAATATCAATGCGTCAGCTATTGGAACATCAAGAGTTACACAAGCAGTATCTGCTCCTCTAGGGGTTCAGACTAGAGCAATTCTTGGTTTGGTTGGTCAAGTTGCTAATAGTAATAACTCGGTCCGTTTCACACTTACACATCCAGACGTAACGGATGCTACTCCAACTAGTCAAAATGCTAATAATTCCGGTGAAAATTCCTCTGATAACAACGGTACATTTGCTAGTGGTACACACATTGTTCTTACGAATACGAGTAGTCAGATTGCTATACGTCAGGACTTTAACTCCACCACATCGATGAACACAAATGGTTATTACGATAGAAGGGGACAAGGATAATGGCATTACAATCAATAGGACTAGGAACAACCGAAGGAGACGGAACAGGTGATTCTATTCGTGACGGTGGTGACAAGATCAACGATAACTTTAGTGAAATTTATACTTTGTTGGGTACGGGTACTGCACTAAGTTCTGGTATCAGTGCTACTGCTACTGTTGTCACTCTTGCTGCACCTTCAATCACTGGTGTTGCATCATTTGCAGACGGCAGCGTATCAGCACCAGCAATTACCAATACTGGCGATTCAAATACTGGAATATTTTTTAGTGCCGCAGATACAGTATCAGTTACAACAGGTGGAACCAAACGAGTCGATATCGACAGTTCGGGTCTTGATGTAACTGGTGCGATCACCGCAACAACCACCATCACTGGTACTACTCTTGAGGCAACAGGAGATACTGCCGCTGGTGATAATGCGGCGATTGGTTTTACTGCGGCCGAGGGCTTGATCCTAACGGGCCAAGGCAGCACCTCAGACATCACATTAAAGAATGATGCTGATGCCACAGTATTTACAGTTCCCACTGGCACAGACGATATTCTTTTCCCCGACAACGCTAAAGTTATGTTGGGTGCTGGTTCTGATTTACAGATTTATCACGATGGTTCAAATTCCCTTATTGATGATACTGGTACAGGATCACTTTTTCTAAGGTCTGGTCTTATAACCCTTTCTGGTGCTGGTGGGGGTGAAACAATGGCAACATTTACAGATGATGGTGCCGTTGCTCTCTTTCATAATAATGTTGTTAAGTTTGCTACAGTATCAGGCGGGGTGTCGGTAACAGGAACTTATACTGGTACTGGTCTTATGACCACAGGTGGTAGCATTGTCATTCCTAATGCGGGTAACATTGGTTCTGTTGGTGATACAGATTCTATCGCAATTGCTTCTGATGGTGTGGTAACCTTTAGTCAATCTCCAGTATTTCCTGATGGTTCTATTCCACTTGCAGACCTAGACATCGATGGTGCAACAGATATTGGTGCTGCAATCGTTGATGCAGACTTGTTCATCATTGACGATGGCGCTGGCGGTGCAAATAGAAAAGTTGCTGCATCAAGAATTGCCACTTATATTGGTGGCGGCGTTAATACTCCAGCTTTTTCTGTTACTAAATCAGGTCAAACAACTGGTCAAACAGATAATGTTGCGGTGAAAGTTACCTATGATACTGAGTTAGTAGATAGTGATGGAAAATTTGCATCTAGTAGATTTACTCCAACAGTAGCTGGTGACTATTTTATTGCAGGTGACGCTAGCGGAGGAACGTCATCCCAAGGACAGGTAACTAACTATAATTTAACCATTTTTAAAAATGGTGCGGCAATTACTGGTGCTGGAAATGGTTTTAAGGTCGAAGGAGAAATGGAGATCGTCGCGGTGGCAGTATCATGTATCATCACCCTAGACACTGACGATTTTGTGGAAGTTTATGTAAAAATCAACATCTCGGCTGGTACGGCTAGAGTCACAAACTCTCAATTTAGCGGATTTAAGATTATAGCGTAAGGAAAAATTATGGCAAATTTAAATACAAAAGTTAAAAAATATTTAGAAGCAAACTCAAAAACATTTGAGTCTGAAGAAAATAACATACTTTTACAAAATGATGGATCAGGAGATTATATTAAGACTTGGAATGTTTCAGGTCTTGCAAAACCAACAGACGAAACAATAGCAAGTTATGAAACAGAAGGTGACACTGCTGAAACTTTATCTGCTGTTCTAAATAAAAGAATGCAAGAATATCCTTCAATTCGAGATCAACTAGATAAAATTTACCATGAAGGTATTGATGAGTGGAAAAAAGTAATTAAAGCGGTAAAAGATGCAAACCCAAAAACATAGACCGTGATGACCGTGATGGTGTATAAATACTAATACAGATTAGAGGAATCGAACAATGACAGCAATCATAACAGAAAAATTCAGACTTCATAACGCCGAGCAGTTTTTTGAATCGTTTTCAGAAGCTGCGCCACATGTTTACTATATGTTGATTGGTAAGGCAACTCCATTCACATCAGCAACCAGTGGCGGTACAGATGCATCACCCCCTACTCCGGCAGATGATGTCTCTAGTGAGTTTTATGTTTGGGATCAGACTATTGCAGGTAAAAATATTTCAAGTACTGATGTTACTTTTGCGCTTCCTCGGCGTGATTGGGCAAACAGTACGACCTTTGATATGTATGAAGATAATGTTAGTTCTAGTAATCTGACTACATCTGGTCAAGCAACTCTTTACCAATCTACATTTTTCTTCCGTACTGCTGATAATCGTGTGTACAAAATTCTAGACAACAATGGCGGAACTGCATATTCTGGTTCTGAACCAACTTCTGAATCAACTTCCCCGTTTGCTCAGGGTGGATATATCCTCAAGTATATGTATAAAATTACCGCTGCTGAACAGACAAAGTTCTTGACAACGGACTTTATGCCTGTTAGTACTGACTCTACTGTTTCTGCAGCTGCAACTGATGGTAAGATTGAAAGTCTTATTGTAACTGCTGGAGCTAGTTATACTGACGGTACTTACTTTGTAGCAGTGAATGGAGATGGTACAAGTGCAGGAACAAGTTCTGGTGCAATCATATCATTCGTAGTTTCGAGTGGTGCCATTGCAAGTTTTGGACTGACCTCCGGCACTGATACTATTGTTTTTGCCGGTGGTACTAATTATACTTTCGGTACGGTTACTCTCACAGACGCAACAGTATTTACCGATTCAGCACTTTCAACTGCTGTAAGCACAGGTGATATCAATGACGGTAGTGGTGGTGCAATTCAAGTTATGATTAGTCCAAAGAAGGGCCACGGGTTTAATGCGATTAATGAACTAGGTGGTCATTATGTATTGATGAATACATTGTTTATTGGTGCAGAGCGTGATGATCTTCTTACTGGAAATGATTTCCGTAACATTGCAATTGTTACTGACCCAACGACCTTTGGAACAACAACAGTTGCATCTGACTCGACAGTTCGACAAACTTACGCAGTGCAGTTAACAAGTGTTAGTGGAACATTTACTGCTGATGAGAAAATTACCCAAGCTTCAACCGCTGCGATTGGTAGGGTAGTTGAGTGGGATACTGGTAACTCTATTCTTTATTATCAACAGGAAAGATATACTGACTATGGCACATCTTCAGTTGGTGCGTATATTGCTTTCTCTGGTGCAAACGCTATTACAGGCGCATCATCTAGTGCTGTCGGCACACCAGATTCAACATCTGACTCAGCAGTAACTCTTGCAAATGGATTTACTATCACGTTTGCCGATGGTTACGTCAATCCAGAACTTCAGGCAGACAGCGGTAATATTGTATATACAGAAAATAGATCACCCATATCCCGTGCGACAGATCAAACGGAAGATATCAAAATTGTAGTGGAATTCTAATATGGCACAAAAAACAAATCTTAACGCAGCACCGTATTTTGATGATTTTAATGCAGAGAATAATTATCAAAAGATTCTCTTTAGGCCGGGGTTTGCTGTTCAAGCGCGAGAACTAACGCAACTTCAAAGCGCGTTGCAACATCAAATTGAGGCACATGGTAGTCATGTTTTTCGCGAGGGTGCAATGGTTGTTCCTGGCCAGGGCACAGTTCAATCATACTATAGTTTGAAACTTGCAAGTACATTTAACGGCCAACAGGTTGATCCATCACAATATTTTAATGTAGACAGTCCTACAACTATTACAGGTGTGACAACAGGTGTTACTGCAAAGGTTATTGGTTTCAAGGCTGCAACAACAACAGATCAACCTCTCCTTTATGTTTCATATGAACGTGCTGGAACTGACTTTGAAACCACAGTTTTTGCAGACGGTGAAAACATTACTGCTAACACTGCAATCGTACATTCAACCTCATCATATGCAACAGATGTTGTCTCTACCACAACTTATACTTCACAATTTAGTGTTGCAGCAGGATCAACTAAGGCACAACTTGCAAGCGCTGAGGGTCCAGCAGCAAGAGAAGGTCTAGCAGTTCATAGTGAATCTGGTATTTACTATATTCGTGGGTTTTTTGTTAATAACATAACAGAAACACTAGTTCTTAATAATTATGATATAGACTTTACAGGAATAGTTGGGTTTAAAATAAGTGAAACTATTATTATACCAGAGAATGAAGCAACACTATTAGACAATTCTACGGGGTCAAGTAACTTTGCAGCCAAAGGCGCACACAGACTGAGTATTTCTGTTGCACTGTCTTCTATTACAAATACAACAAACACAATTGATTTCCTATCTCTGCTTGATGTTAAAAATGGAGCATTCTCTTCAATTGGTCCTGTTACACAATATTCTCAACTTGCTTCTGAAATGGCCAGGCGCACTAATGATGAATCTGGAAGTTATACTGTTAGGCCTTTTGATTTTAGAATTCAAGAATCTGTTGAATCAGTTGTTAGGGGTAAAACATTTTTGGGAAGACATACCACAGGTGTAACAACAGCTGACAATAACACTGCTAGTAATGATCTTCTTGCTTTTGTTGTATCACCGGGCAAGGTATATATCCAAGGTTATGAGATTGAAAAAATTAAATCTACCATTAAAGACGTTTCCAAAGCAAGAGATTTTAATACTGTTAATGCGGGTATCTCAACCTTTGATGTGGGTAACTTTGCACTTATCTCAAATGTATATGGCACCCCAGACATTACAACTGTAACTGGAGAATCTACTGCATTCAAGACTGTTGAATTCTATGATGCAGCAAACACTACTAGAGGTTCTGCAAACGGTAACTTAATTGGTGTTGGACGATCTAGAGCAATCCAATTCGACTCTGGTACTGCTGGATCAAATGCTGATGCGGCCGGTGCTGTTTATAAATTATTCCTATTTGATATACGGCCATTTACAAAACTAACTCTGAGTGACACCCCATCCCCAACACTTCTTGCTTCACATGCAAATGGTGGTGTATTATTGACAGGTGTAACTTCTGGTGCCACGGGATTGGTCTTTGCAGATGGAACTTCTTCAGCCACAGTAAATCTAACTTCTGTAGTTGGTACATTCAGAGTTGGGGAGGAACTTCAAGCATCAGATTCAGCTGAAGCTGATGGTGGTACTATTGAAAACAGTAGTAATGCAGACCTTACAATTCTATCTGTTAACAGTTTTAATGTTGCTGATTTCAGACAGGTCTTTATGGAAGATGCTGATAGTGGTCAAAACTTTTCTGCTAATTTTATTACTGAAACCCTAACAAACGTATTTGCTGATATTGTCCTCGAACAAGATTCAACATCATCTATTGAATTGGAACAGGAAACTTCGTCTAGTGGTAGAATTATCCAAGAGGGTTTTAATGATCCTACAGCAGCAAAATTAAAAGAAACAGAGAAAAACAGATCGATATTTAAACTACCAAAAAATACAGTTAAAACACTTCTAACCGCAACAAATGCTGGTGCTAGTGATACACAATATACAATTCGTAGGCAATTTGTTGGAAGTACAAACGGTTCCGGTGTTGTCACCTTTACTGCTGGTACGAATGAGACATTTTTATCACATTCTGAAGCAGACTATACATTATCTATTCTTACAGCTGGTGGTGGAACTGGCGCACAGGGTGACCTTGTTAGTCTTGATGGTAAAATTTCTGGCGCGGGGTCAG
>ENA-OSJC01002482-OSJC01002482.1-marine-metagenome-genome-assembly--contig:-NODE-2482-length-13915-cov-4.320567_pt1 | contig 13915 bp, 15 predicted proteins | sample MGYA00237885_ERZ534234 | MGnify/ENA primary metagenome ERZ534234 (study PRJEB26413, sample SAMN06343907) | marine metagenome | isolation source: coastal waters | place: Atlantic Ocean: West Antarctic... | reverse complement strand
CTTCAAGAATACCTACGCCATTTCCTGTATTTGTGCTTAAAAAGCGAATGCGTTTGTCAGTTGTACCGACGTTAGTCCAGTTAGCTACTCGCCCTGCGTTTGCGCCACTTGCGATACTAATAACACCTAAAGTACCTCCTGCTACGCCACCTGCTGCGGTAAGAGCTGCTGCGGTTATGATTGCACCGTCATCAAATCCAACACCACCTGTTGTGGCAGCACCACTCCAAGCAGTTGCAACATATAATCTTATCGCTAGGATTATGCTGGAAGCAGGGATTATAATAGTTGTAGCGGGGGTGTTTGCAGCGATTGTAGCCGCTTGTGTAATAGCTGCGCGTTGATGCAGGACAACTTGTCCAACATTAGCAATGTTGGTGCCTACGACAGTACCTGTTGTATCTTTAATTGTGCCTGACCGAATCGGTCCTGAAAATGTAGTCGTACCCATGTGAGTCTCCTGTCTGGGTTAAGTCAGTCGCACACTGCAACTGTCAGGGATAAGTTAGTGATACAGTACCTATAGGCAAAAAGAAAGGGGCAACCGAAGTCACCCCTCTCAAACTAACGCCAGTGCCTAAATTAGGCTCCGGGGGAACCGTAGATACCCAGTGGGTCAGAGACACCGAACGAATAACGCTCACGCGCTTTGTAGCGCACGTTACCTGTGTCGAAGTCGCCGTCCATGCTGGTATTCATGGCTGTCCGCTCAAAGTGCTTCATGCCATTAGGAATATCAGTGGTCATAAACCACGCATCTGCATCAGTAAGATAATGGTTAACCGTATAACCGCCCGGAATAGAACCGTTTGAGTTAATTGCGTTAAGATCATTATCGGCTGTACCCACACGATTTACGGTTTCCAGCAAGCGTGTTGCTACAAACATAAGACCTGTAGGAATGATGAGCTTGCGTGGGCGCGCAGCGATAAGGAGACCACGTTCATCAACGTAGGCCGCAACATCAATTACTGCTTGCTCAAGCGAAGTTTCATTCAAATCAGCAGCTACCGCAGGGCGGTTGCCGTTTACAGCGCCAGATACTGTAGGGTGTGCGACGTTGAACAGTGTGACGCCATCACCTGAGTTAAAGGTGGCGAAGCCTGTGTTCAGCAAATCCGCTGCCTTAACCTGCTTGGTATAAGCCATAGCGCGAGCTAGTGCTTTAGTATAGCGGGTGGACAGTGAATCATACAGGTTATCTTCCATCGCTTCTTCAGTGATAGAGAAACCCATAGCCACAGTTTCATGGTTGTAACGAGCAGTGAATGATTCCTGCGCGTTATCATACGAGATAGCAGCACCTTCGTTTTTGACGGGTGCAGCGCCAAAACCTGAAAGTTTTACTTCCTCTTCAAAACTACGCTCCGAAGACTCGGTTTCGTAGATGGCTTCATGTTCGTTTTCGTACTTGCCGTACTCTAAACCAAACAGGGCGTTAAGGCCCGGAAGAAGCTCTTTTAGCGCCTGTGCGCGAGAAATAGCCATTGATTATCTCCTTACAGGCCAAGACCAGCGGTGTACGCATGAGACGAAGGATTGAACTTAACAATCACATCGGTAAATGCGTCACCAACGGTTGATCCGGGTGCGTTAACAAAATCTACGAGCTTGAAAGCAATCGTAGCGGTGGCAGCGGCAGTAGCTACATCCAGAGAGATTCTGGAATTACCATTGGCTGTATCCGGGGCGGTCTGATTAACAGCAAAGTTGCTGTGCATCAGGGTTTGCGCTACGGCAGCGTCAGCTTGGATTTGGAACAACGCGTTAGGGTCATCACAAATATAAGCCTGAGCATCGGCAGCAACTTGACCTGCAGGCCACTGATTGTTCTGAGTAAACCCACGAACAGTATCAGTGTACGAACAACCAAGGAAGATGCCAACAGTACCAGTAGGGAACGCATTGGCGTTTGTACCGACCACAGTGACCTTAACAATAGTGCCGTTGGCAGCTACTGCTACAAGGTCTCCGTTGGCGATAGCGGTGTTGAACCCAGAAGTAATGGGTAATTGGCGAGTTGATCCCGAAAAGGGACGCCCACCAATCGCATTAATAGGGCGCAAACCGTATGGAGTAGATGTAAGAGCCATTTAAGTCTCTCCTCTATTACGATTTTATTTACAGTAAGTGCCAGAAGGCTACTTACCAAACGAGGTACGAGTAGACCGCTCGGAAGGCATAACGGGCATACGGGGGTCGGATTCCCGCATGAAATTCCTATCTACGGCGTCGGACTGATGTTGTGCAGTCTCCAACTGACCGTATTCTCGGTCTTCTTGCAATTCTGTAGGGATTGCACAAAGCAATAACCCACCGACTTCGATATTGTCCTTAAAGCGCGAGTCAATATCAGACATGATTTGCAACTCAGGATAGTCTTCTGCTTTCACAGCTACATACCCTTCTCGGAACCTTTGTGAAACATTGGTCATGTCACCTGTACCCAAGGTAGATGTGCGAATCCAACGGAACGAAAGTCCGTCACGCGATTCGGGGGTGGGTAACATGGATGCTCGCTTCCACGGTTTTCTACGTTCACCTGCTTCGCGGGTGTTAAGAGAGCGGGATTTGCGATCAGCCATTGTTCAGTTCCTTCAATTTTTGCGCCGCATAGTCTTTTAGTGGTACTCCAAGTCGCTTGGCGATAGCGGCCTCAGAGGAGGTCAATTTAACAGTGTTGCGTGATGTAGCGGTATTTCTACCACTAGGAGCCACCACGGAGCTAGCTTTACGCTGTGGCTTGTCCTCAACAACCACATCATCAAACCTATCGGGGTAACGCTGTCGCATAGCGTTATCAATTCGACTATAGTAGCTATCGGAAGAAGAATCAACTCCCTCTTCTAGTAGCTCTTGATGCACAAGCATGGCATACCGTTCCATAGTCTTGTTTTCAGTAAACCAAGGATTCTTAGCCACCCATGCTTGAGCCTTACTATCAGGTTCAGGCGCTCTGGGACGTGCGGCTGGCGCGGCTTGTTGTGGAGCTTGTGTTGCGCGAGGCTTCCAATTCTCTATACGGTCAGCTTCTGTTTGAAGTTTAACCATACTACTCTGGGCTTCAACTACTGCATCGGAATCACCAGCATCATATGCTTGCTTATACGCTGCTTTTGCCTGCGTGAGTTCAGACTCATTGCGCGCCTTAGCTTGTGTGATTAGGACTCCTTCGCCCTCAGACAAGTTCTTACGTAGGCGGTCTGCTTCACTTTTGGCGCTTTGCGCGTATTGTACAGCCGCTTCGCGTTCCCGTTCAGCTTCTTCCTTACGCCGCCGTTCTTCGTGATACTCAAACTTCAGCTTTTTAATCCGTTTTTGCACGGACTCGCTATGCTGTGTTAGGTCATCATCATCAGAAATATCAGCTTCTTCGCCTTTAGTTCGGCGTGGTCGGCCTTTATCCTCATCAGGAGTATCATCTTCAACCTCAACAATAATGTTGTCAGATGAATCCATATTAACTTCTACGGTGTCCGTATCTTCTACGGCTTGCTCTGCGCCACTCATGCTCTGCTATACCCCCGTGGGTCTTCTACTACCGCTTCTACAGTATCATCGTTGATAATGCGAAACTCTTTACCCATGACCTTGAACCTAGTACCTGAGTAAGATCGGAAGATTACAAAATCTCCTTCTTTACAGTATGCTCCACTAGGGAACCGTTCTTTGTCTGAGTAAGCCTCGGGTCCGGTTTTAATAACAAACCCAATAATGGATGCCGTCTCTTCCATAGCTTTTAAAGCATCAGGCATAATAACACCGCCTTCTGTTTTACCATCTAATTCCGGTACTGCAATTAAAACTTTAAAGCCTTTAGGCTCGGGAAGTTTAGCTTGTAATTCGCTATCTTCTATCTTGTTGGCCGCGTACATTTTAGTCTCCTAGCAGTGATTAAAGGCTCACAGCGCCTATGCGTGGGTTATCCACGTATTTTTCCCATACAACTAAAAGTTCTATGGATCAATATACCGTTGTTCAACTTCTCTAATTTCTTCAACTATGTTGCCCAACGCTTCATATTTACCTACCAGCTTGATGTACTCAAGATGGCTATCCACGCCACCACCAGCTAGATAGTGGCGTATACCCTCACGTTGTTCTTCCACACGATTTAACACCGTTAAAAATATGCTCTGCTCCACGTATCTAAACCTTCTTCTTAGAAGAGCGAACCATTTTGTTTAATGTGCCAGCTTGTTTAGCATGTAGCTTAGAGGCTTTCTTCAAGCCCTTTACAACCTTATTAACTGTCTTTTTATTGCCTTTAGTTAAAGTCATTTTAACCCCTATCTGTTATATCTCTAGCCGCTTCCATAGCTAACTTGACAGCCGTTACATCTTCATTCTCTTGTAGCTCTGCTACTTTCAAACTTATATTCGCTGCTGCCTTAGTATTCTCCGATTGAATACGCTCTTCTTGAATGCCCACATTGGCCCGTTTACTCTCCATATCAAGCTGCAACTTAGCCTTATCCATCTCTATTTTGTGCTGCAACTCTTGCTCTTTCATAGCGAGTTCTTTTTGTTGAATCTGCGTTAGCGGATCAGCCTGCTGCTTGGCATTTTCTTCTGCTGCTACTTCCGCTTGGTCTTTCTTTAATAACTGCCCTGCGGCCTGTGCAACTACCTTAGACAGTTCACGTTCCACGGACTCAGGTAGTGGCTCATCTTGATCAGGTAACTCTGTACCAAGCTGGGCCTCTATCTCTTTACGATACTGCAGTGCTACGTGTTCTGTAATATGTGATTGCATGGCGGATTGTATGGCCCCTGCAAACGGCGACTGCCCTACTATCTGCTGTATCTTGGGGTCTTGCATCGCTGCCATGTGAGTCATTATATGCGCCTCATGATCCTGATATGAGAACGCTTTTACAGGCTCTTGCTTCAGTATCGCCATATTCTCAGACACGGGATCGGCGGGCTTAATATCTTCGGGTAGCTTAATGATGTCTGAGGCGTCTGGAATACCTAAAACTTCAAGCATCTGTCGGTGTAGTTTGCCTAGATCATATAACTGTGGTGCCTGCTGCGATAACTGTAACGCTGCTTGATACTGCATGATCCGTTGCGCCATAGTAGCAGCATTAGGGTCTGACACAGGAACTACGTCTACACGCCCATCAAAGTCCTCGGCTCTATCAGCAGGTTCATCCATCTCATAGGCGTACTCAGACGGCATGTAATCATGTACGATACGCGCTAGAATGCGTAGCTCTTCCTTCATAGCGGCGTGTAGGCGAGCTTGTACGCCTGACATAACCTTCATAGACCGTTCCATAAGCGCCAGTGTGGTGCCTACAGGAGCCTGTGCGTTCATATCTCCTACCTGCATGTCTCCTACAGAGCCAATGCGCCGTCCTTCCTCAACTACGTTGTTAAGAAGCGTATACAGAACCTGTGACGGCTCTTTATAGGGTAGGAACGTGATGGAATCCTTAATAGCACCACCCGGAACGTCAACATCCCTAAATTCTCCGGGCATAAGTGGGGTGTTATCACCCTTAATGCGCATACCACGAGATTTTAGACCTGCAGGTAGATTAGATAGTGTTCCAGCGTCGATAAGCTGCCGCATGATAGACGTAGCAGACTTTGCCAACCCACCTATGGTGTGAATTAGCCCTGTACCGTAGAAGCCCATACCCGGAAGATAGGGGTAATGCACAAAATGGCTCCGCTTACGGCGTTTTTCGTCTTCTTCGTACCAATTTCTACGTATCGCTAGGACGGTACGTGAGGATTTGTCCATCGTAATTACAAATGGGAGCGCCAGTCCATCAGGATCGTCAAATGGCTCGGGCAAGATGATATCTACGTGCATTTCTAGCAGTGTATGGCGTGGATCATCACTATATACGGGGCTTGTCCCGTCCATTTCGTTGTATTTCTCTTCAATGTCCGTAACATCACGCGTAGGCTCGGGTAAATCTACGTCAAGGTAGAACCCGTTCACCTGTAATGCGCGAATCTCTTCGTAGGTCTTCTTCATAACGTGTGTATATCGTGGGCAGGTGCGCAAGTTAGACGCGCCGTAGGACGCTACAAAGTCTTCAGCGGGTACAAACACAGATACGGGGCGTTCTAGGATTGGGTCGTAGTAAATCTTCTTAAATGCGGAACCAGCTAACGGGAGCTTGAACAACATCTGCTCCATCTCATTCCGATAGTCGGGCATTTCTTCCGTTATAAGGTAGTTAAGCTCTGTTTCTACACGCTGAGATTGTTTTAACTTCTCAGGAGTCATCTTACCGACGATTTTAGACTTAACTGGCCCGGATGCTGGCATTAATTCGCTCATGGCTTGAGCTTGGAACCGTACTACAGCCTCTGTAAGCATAGGGTGGTACACTCCCGAAGCTCCCTGCCAAGGCTGTGCGCGGTCTTCGACTTTCATGCCCAGTAAGTCTAGACCATTAATATACGATGTGGCCCACTCTTTACGGGAAGCGCGGTCATTATCGAAGTCTTCAACCAGATCAGAGGCCATACCTTCCAGCATACCGTCTTCGATGTATTCTGCTAGGTTAGCGTCGTGGTCGTTCATAGCCGCTTCGTCATCGGCATCTAAGGACATACTACCAAACTCTATAACTACAGACCCGTCATCCATAGCGAGTTCAGTTACATCATCATCAGGTATTACTTCTACTTCTAGGTCTGAACCTCCACCTAACAACTCGACCTCATTAGGGGTCATCATCTTTTCAATCGCCATACTGAGCCTCGCTACGGTGTTTCTTTTGTAATTCTAACAAGTAAATGTTCTTTTGTCGATGTGAGGGTGCCCTATAGGTTGGGAGGAAACCCCGAACACCCCCACGGGACGCGGCCAGCGTCCTACGAATAGGATACCAAAACTTACGTAACAAAGCCAGCATGTTAATAATAGTCCGCTTTTTGTGGTATTTCAGGCTCATCGTCCCACACATCCGTAGGCAATCGTATGAACCCACCCTGCCTGAAACGCAACAGCGCCATAACTGTAGAGTCAACTTGGTCATCATTACTCATAAACGGAAACCCAGCTATCTCTTCTACTAGCTCTTCGGCCCAGCGTTTGGCTGGAACCCAACATAACTCTGATTTTATTATATCTGCTACGGAGTTTAGGCGCGCCATCTTATCACCAGACCCACGATGCGGTGTATACTCCTGCACAGGCAGGTCCATACGTCTCATCTCTTGATACAGTGCTGACCCCGAAGACTTCTTCTCCACGATAAACGCATCTGGCTCCCAATCATGGTACTCTTGTACGGCTAGCTCTTTAAGTTCAGGAAACTCTAACCGTGCTTTTATAGCATTTAGCAGGATAATGTTGTGCATCTCCTCTTCTTCGTTGAAGAACACACCCCACGTAGTCAGCGATGTATAGTCAGCACGATTATGTTTCTCGGCTGCTGCGTCTAGGGACATTATAATATACTCACAATCAGGTGGGTCATCATCTGCCCATATCCGCCACCACTCACGCTTGACTATTGACGCCTCTTCTGCCGTAGGTGTTTGCTGGTACTGAGAGTTCCACTGGAACGCTGGCATGGAAGCCTTCGTGCGTAGTAGTGCCTCTAAGTCAAAGAACTCAGGCCACAGAGGTTTTTGTATCGGCTTACCATCGTCATCCTCTGAGTCTAGTATAGCGGGAAACTCTACGATCTGAAACTGATCGGAGTTCTCGTTCTTAACCATGTCGTTAGTAACCCGCCCTGTCAGGTCATCCATATGCCAACGGGTCTGGATTATGGCAACGGAACCTCCGGGCATGAGTCGTGTCCTAGCTCCGAAGGTGTACCACTCATAGGCTTTTTCAAACACGGAGAAGTTACCGTTGATAACATCTTGCTCGGAATGGGGATCATCAATGAGCAAGAGGTCAGCGCCCCTACCAGCAAGAGCAGAACCAACACCACACGCATAATACTCACCTCCAAAGTTAGTATTCCAACGACCCGCAGACTTACTATCAACCGCTAATTTTACTGTGGGGAATATTTCTTTATAGTCCTCTATGGATATGAGGTTACGTACCTTACGTCCAAAATCCACGGCTAGGTCTGTGGTGTGGGACACCATCATAACCTTTTTGTTAGGGTTACGCCCTAAGAACCACGCGGGGAAGAATATGGATACAAGCTGTGACTTGCCGTGACGCGGGGGGATGTTCACGCATACACGGTCTTCATCCCCCGCCTCAATAGCCATAAGCAGGTCAGCAAGTATGCGGTGATGTCGCCCTACGATATAATCAGGCTGCATCCGCTTACAGAACTCTATCAGGTCATCATAAGCGGTTTTGTTGCGCTTACGTATGCCTAGTTCCTCAACTAACTTATCAATCTCAGCTATCTCTTCATCTGAAAAGCTGTCTAGGTTGTCCAACATATGCTGAACTTCGTCCTCAGAGAAGGCGTTATCCTTCATCGTCTAGTCCAAGTTCAGCATCTATGTCTATGGGCGTGGTATCTACTGGAATGGCGTCTATGATCTCGGCATCTTCTACATCATCTTCTGGCGTAACATCTACTAATTTAGTCAGCTTATCTCGTAATCGATCTCGTATATCATCTGTGGTCTGGTGCGTGACAGTTACTTCAGTTTTCTCGGCAAACAGCCCCACGTCTGAGACCTTACCTAGTAGCTCTAATGCCCGTATGCGTATCCGTGCGTCGGGGTTCTCGGTCTCTTCGATTAGTTTGTTCGTGACTAGGTGTCTTATCTGCGTACTACTCTTAACGACTGAATGCCCAAAGTCTTTAAGTATTCGATCAGTTAAAAGCAAAGTAGCAGGCGTCAGCGCCGCCGTCCGTTTCGGTGTAGCCTTCTTCATAGTCGCTATAGGGTCCGCAGCAAACGCCGTAGCTATCTTAGCCGCGTTGTCTTTATCCTCTGCTGTGACCTGTATATCCAGCCCATGCGATGCAAGCAGCTTGGATGTTTCTGCAGCGGCGGCTATACGGTCAGCCAACTTAATCTTTGTCGCTGACTCAGGCACGGGTATCCCCACTTCTGGCTCTACAGTAATAGTCACTTGTACAAATCCTCTATGAGTTTTCTCTTCAACTCTTCAGCTTGTTTTAGAATCAGCTTATGTTGTCTTTCTAGCTCGACAAACTGCTTATCCATCTCAGACAGCACAGGAAAATCTACTACTTTATCTGTATCCATTAGTGTGTCCTCCAACACGTATTATTTTCTTTTAGCCTGTGCAGCCCTTTGCATAGCCATTATTTGCCCTACTATATCATCAGGCGCTTTCGTCGATGGCTGCATAAAATCTTTTAGTGCTGCGTTAGTGTCTCGTATCGCAGGTGTTTCTAAGCCCCTACGCGCTCGCTCGGCTCGTAAGGATTCGTTAATTTTAGCTATCTCCGCTTCTCGTGACGGCGATCTCTCTAAAGTTAGCTGATTCCCGTTATAGTCTCTATAGAATTGATCTCTAATCGTACCTTCTAGCTCTCGAAATTCCATATTACTAAGGTCTTTTAGGGATTCTGAGCTATAATCAGCACCCAGCAGATCGTTCATTACTTCCGTTTTTTCTTTCATAAGATCATCGTTTAGTTCGTTTAGTTGAGAGTCGATCATATCATTAGCGTAGTTACCGTCACCCGGATCATCACCTGCAATATCATCAAAAGACTTCTCAAACTTTGCATTCAATCCGCGAAGACGTGCTAGTGATGAACCGAAGCCTGTGGCTACTCCTGCCGCTGCTGTTCCTACTGCTGTTTTCTTGGCGAGGCTACCCAGCAGACTAGGGGATACTGCGGCGGTCAAAGCTGCAGCGGCGGCTTTTTGCCCAAACTCCCGCCTACTCGGGTCTGTAGGAGTGTCCGAAGTTTCAGGAGTTTTAGAAGTTTCAGGGGTTTTAGATTTCTTTACCAATCCCATCACATCACTTGCGACCCTCCCTGTTCCATAAGCGCCGCCCGAAAGTACGCCCAAAGAAGCTAGGTAGTCATCAAACTGCTCGTCACTACCTTCTTTAGTATCAGGGTATTCATTCTCATAGGCTCTGCCCATCGCATCTGTAGCATCTGTAACCATGCTATTTATGGATAGTTGGTTTCTTAACTCAGGATTGTTATACAGGGACATTGCGGCATCTGATATATTAGTACCTCCCGTGTCGTAGGTCTCACCGATAAAGTTTCCTAAAGCATCGAACATACCGGGTACACCAGATACAGCATTCCCTACGGTACGGGCTGCAGCATCCGGGAGACTTTTCCCTTCGTTGTTAAAAAAGTAGTCAGACACGCCGCCATACATATCCTGCTGCATCTGTAACTCTCTGTTTTTTGCTTCAGCGTATTTTTCAAACATACCCATGACCGTTCTCCATACAGTGATATAATTTTTTTACACCATAATAGTATTTTTGGGTAGGGGGGTTTTTTAAATCGCGTTAACCCGGTTGGCGCGATTCTTTTTTTGGTAGGGGGGTGGGTGATACCCGTGCCTAGCTTTTTGATACCCGTGCCTAGCGTCGAAACGTGTGGAAACGTAAAAAGTTTGTCTGAATTAGTATTATATACAGCCGTGCACCGACATGCCGATCAAGGGGGGTAAGGGGTAGGTGGGGTCTGGCTATGCCAGTTTTTACGGTATGCGATGCGTTCCGATGCCATCCAATGCCAGAACTTGCGTGACTGTTACAAGCGCGACATAATATGCCATAAGTAAGACATCGAAAGGCAATAACGTCAAGTTCGATACATTGAAAGGATTTCCCGACATGGGTAAATCATCGACAAGCGTAGCGGCGCTCTCCGCTATCACTGCAACTCAATTCGTTGAGTTGTCAGCACTAGGTCTTACGAATAGCCAAGCGGATCGTAAGAGCGGCGAGGGTCGCGGCGAACTGATTACATGGTGCGTAAAGCACAAGGTAAACACTTCTAACTTCTATCGCGGTACTGGCCGCGATAGGGTCATGGTGTCAAAGCGTTCTCTTTCCCTTGAGCAGGTAAAACTGTTCAAAGAGAATACTTTGGTACATCGCCTTAGCGATGCGGCTCAAGAGCTTTACGCCATGGGTGGCGTCAAAGCAGCGGGTCGGGTGGCACCCAACAATGAGGGTAACACTCACAATGTTAAGGGCGATGCGTTCAACTATAAATATTACGATAAGTTGTTGAACAAGGTTCTAGACGACCTACAAACGGGGATTGAAGGCCGTAAGGTGAAGGCCGAACGCCTCGCAGCAGGTGGAGACGGAAACCGTACGCTGGTAGCAGCGATTGGCGAGGAGAACGTAAAGTTCTTCCTCCGCACCTACAAGGACGAGGACATCAACTTGCCCTCGGGCAACGATGTTGAGGGGCTGCAGGCACTGATCAAGGGATTGATCAAGTATGTCGGTGGCACTTTGCCTGTCATCAAAGACTAACACCAACGACCTCGGCGGCAACGCCGGGGTCATCTAGCTTTACTCATAAGCATCTCACATGAGGTGCTTAACGTGACGCTAGGTCACACAGGAGAACTACAATGCAGGAAACACCCACAACCTTCACAGACGCTCACCTCATCGTAAGTGTCGGCGATATTAAATCGAGGACACGAGATATGTTAGCCGATCAACGGCAGGTGCTAAGTGAGATTAAGTTTCTCGCGGGAATTATTGAGACACATCGGAGCCTACTCGTACAGGCTCTTGCTGAGACCGATAAGAACCTCAGCACCATAGATCGCACGGTTGACCGGATGATCAACGGCAAGCCTGTTAAGGTAAAGGTCTCGGTCAGGGGTATCCCTGATAACGACTGCTACGATCAAGACTAACAACACAGGGGATAGGGCTTCGGCTCTATCCTCTCTTTTTTGTGCTTTAGATACCAGTTCTCGGAGCAGCTTGATGCGCCTCGTCACGCGCTCGCACATACCCGCGCAAAGTCAATCGGCCATGATCTTATGCGATTTGGTATGGGCTTACCCATACGCCCTCCGAAGCCAGTTCTCGGAGTAGCCGTGTGTGCCACCCGCAGCAGTACGCACATGGCTGTCTGGAGTACCTCACACGCCCACCTGTATGGGGAAACCCATACACAATCGAGGCCAGTTCTCGGAGTAGCGATGCGTGGTATAGTATTGCTTGCCATGCGTTACCTGCGTAGTGTTACAGACGTTCATGTATGCAACGGCTTACCACGTATGGGGTTCCCCATACCATCACACAGTGAGCTGCTTCACATGTAGTACGTCTAGTAGCTTTTCAGAAAGTTTTAATAAAACCCTACACACCCTACACTAATCAGCTAAGTCGTTGATAATGCAGCAATGTATCTAATGTATCTTTTATTTTACCTATTGTATCCTCGTAACCTGTTGTTATTGCAGTAAAGTATCTAATGTATCTAATGTATCCTTGTTTTTTCTTTAAATTTATTTTTCATATTACCCCCTCTTCGTCGGGGGCGCAGCCTATTGTATCCACCCCTTTTACGAGAGACCCCAACTTTGAAGATCTGTCCTATATATAAGATACATTACTACTTTGTTACATTACTTTAAAATCAAGCACTTACACGACACCCACAGGATACATTACGATACATTACACCCTTACCACTTATCATACACAAACCACCCCCTATGTAACCCGTCACCTCGGGATACCACCTCCTGATATCCCTTGACATTACCTACAAAGTATGCTATAGTTATTAAAGTTAGGAAAATTATTGGAGACTAAAATGACAGACACAGACACCGTGCTTCGTGCGTATGGGGAAACCCATACAAGCGGTGCGCCATGTACCAAGTGCGGCGAAGATATCGACCCGCCTAAGCGCGTACTGCTTGGGTACAAAGTTTGCCTAGACTGTGGCGACAGTACCGCCAAGACAGAACGGTCTACGTGGACAATCGTACCCACACCGAAGGGCCACTATACACGTATTACCCGTAAGAGCGATCTACTCGCTCTCAACCAGAAACCAAGATGAACCGTATGGGGAAACCCATACAGAAAGAGATAACTAAAATGGAACTAGATACCAACGCCGTTGCGTCTATATCGTCAAGCGCAATGCTTGTAGACCTCACAGTCACACAGTCACGTATGCGCAAGAATGACCCCGATGCCGCTGCCCGATTAGCCGCGATGAGCGGGGCCGAACCCGATGCGTTCACTGCGATCAAATCACTATTCGGTAAGAAGTGCGAAGAACTAGAGGCGGTCAAGAAACAAGTAACGAGAATACGCAACGCCCACAAGAACCTGACGTTGCCGTGGAAAGATGGTGGTGGTCGGCTACTCACAACGATGGCGTCATTTGGGTATCATAAAAGCATAACCGAAGAGATTGCCAAGGGTGAGGCGTTAGTCAAAGTTTTGGTCGCTTCATACGAACAACGTAAAGAAGAAGCCAAGATGGCACTTGGGCCTGACTATAATGAGAATGACTATCCGAGCCTTGAAAAGTTCGCGTCTAAGTTCTCGTTCAGTCTCGACGTGGAACCGCTACCCACAAGTGGTGACTTCCGTATCGACATCCAGAAAACAGGTATCGCTGATATCGCGGAACAGTATCAGTCTAAGTTTGAAGATCGTTACGCGACAGCTATGCAGGACGTGTGGAACCGCGCCCACAAGGTATGTCAGAACATGAGCGACAAGCTGGATTACCTCGCAGAAGAAGACAAGAAGATATTCCGCGATACACTTGTGAGTAACGTCACCGACATCGTTGATATGATGCGGGGGTTCAACATTACTAACGACCCAACAATGGTCGCCGCTGCTAATCATCTGGAAGAAACGATGCGAGTGGTAACGCCCGAAGCACTACGTGAGAACCCCAGTCTACGCGCAGAAACTAAGCGTTCAGTTGATGAAGTTATCAAGACACTCCCGTCACTGGATTTATTCTAATCAAACCGTATGGGTTTCCCCATACAGAAA
>ENA-OSJC01002479-OSJC01002479.1-marine-metagenome-genome-assembly--contig:-NODE-2479-length-13932-cov-4.245976_pt1 | contig 13932 bp, 10 predicted proteins | sample MGYA00237885_ERZ534234 | MGnify/ENA primary metagenome ERZ534234 (study PRJEB26413, sample SAMN06343907) | marine metagenome | isolation source: coastal waters | place: Atlantic Ocean: West Antarctic... | reverse complement strand
ATTTATATCGCAAATTTACTTATGTGACACAAGAAAGCTACAGGTTAGATCATATCGGTTTTGTAGAACTTGGTAAGAAAAAACTAGACCATTCTGAATTTTCTGCAATGCATCTATTCTACAAAAACAACTATCAAAAATATATCGACTATAATATTATTGATGTCGAACTTGTGGACAAACTTGATGATAAACTTAAACTTTTAGATTTACTTGTCACCATTGCATACTCTGCAAAGATTAATTTTGAAGAAGTTATGTCGCCAATACGCACATGGGATTCTATTGCTTTTCATATTCTTAAAAAAGATAACATTGTCGTACCTCCCAAAACCCGTCACCATAAAACAGACGCATATGCCGGCGGTTATGTAAAAGAGCCACAACTTGGCGTTCATGATTGGGTGTTATCTTTTGATTTGAATAGCCTATATCCACACCTAATTATGCAATACAATATCAGTCCCGAAACATTAGTTGAAACTGACAGACTCGATACAAGTGTAGATCAATTATTAGAGAACAAAACTGATACTTCTCAGTGTCGCGCTGCAAATGTTTCTCTAACTCCATCTGGCGTGTTGTATAATAATGATAAGAAGGGGTTTTTACCCAAGCTTATGAAAAATATGTATGACGAACGTGTTATTTCAAAAAGAGAAATGCTTAAGTGCAAACAGGAATTAGTAGACGGAGGCGACCCTGTCTATCTCAAGAAACGAATTTCACAACTACATAATAAACAGATGGCTGCAAAGATTTTGTTGAACTCCGCTTATGGTGCGTTGGGCAATCAATATTTTAGATATTATGATATTCGACAGGCAGAATCTATCACTCTTTCGGGACAACTAAGTATTCGGTGGATTGAAAATAAAGTAAACGATTATTTGCATAAGGTTCTCCAAAATGATGAAAAAATTAACTATGTTATTGCTTCCGACACGGATGCGATTTACATCCGCCTTGGCGACTTGGTTGACAAGGTGTTTGATACGGAAAAGGTACTTGCGACAGAAGGCGGCGAAACCAAGATCATTAACTTCCTTGACACTATTGCTTCGGAAAAGTTGGAACCTTTTATTGATAAGAGTTATCAAGATCTTGCTGACTATATGAATGCATACGAACAGAAGATGCAGATGAAACGCGAAGTCATTGCATCTAAAGGTTTGTGGACTGCAAAGAAACGATATATTTTAAATGTCTGGGACAATGAAGGGGTACGATATAAAACGCCTTCATTAAAAATCATGGGTATTGAGGCTGTACGTTCCTCTACCCCTGCTGCATGTCGTGAAAAACTCCGCAAAATCTTCGGAGTTATTATGAATGGTAACAACGAACAATTGATCGAGTTTATCAATAATTTTAGAGAAGAGTTTAATACGCTTCCGATTGAGGATATATGTTTCCCTAGAGGTGTAAACGGTCTGAAAAAGTATGAATGTCCAACCGATTTATTCAAAAAGGGTACACCAATTCATGTGAAGGGCGTCATTCATTTTAATAGACTGATCAAGAAACACAATTTAGAAATGACACACCCACTCGTCAAAGAGGGCGAGAAGATTAAATTTGTATATCTCAAAGATCCCAATCCTATTGGAAACAATACTATTGCAATTCAAAATGTATTGCCAAAAGAGTTTGATCTTGAAAGATTTATAGACAAAACAAAACAATTCGACAAATCATTTTTAGAACCTGTCAAATCGGTGACAGATGCGATTGGTTGGGATGTCGAAAAACGATTTACAATAGATGACTTTTTCTAGGAGAGTATAATGGGGAAACGCAGCGATTTTGAAAGAAGAGAAAGAGATTTCTACAGCACACCAATAGAAGCAGTTTTGCCTCTTGTATTTCACTTGCCGTATACTGGATTGTTTGCAGAACCATGTGCAGGGGATGGTAGATTGGTTAGACATATAGAGCAGCTGACCGACCTAAAAGGGTATTGGATGACTGATATAGAACCATTATGTGATTCTGTTGGCGTTGGAAATGCACTAACAGATCAGATTAAAGGTTGTGATATATGCATCACCAATCCGCCTTGGAATAGAAAAATATTGCATCCGATGATTGAGAATTTGGCAACCCAAATGCCAACATGGTTATTGTTTGATGCAGATTGGATGCACACTAAACAGTCTGCCCCATATCAAAAATGGTTGGAAAAAGTCGTTAGTGTTGGCCGAGTAAAGTGGATTGAAGGCAGCAAAAGTGTGGGTAAAGATAATTGTTGTTGGTATCTTTTTAATGCAAAAAAGTCAATGGGAACTCCGGTAAGATTTTATGGCAGACTTCCTTGACACACGTAATCAATTTATGTTATAATGAAAGAATCGAATAGGAGAAATAAATGGCTACAGGACTAATGAGTAAATTACGAAAGAATTCTTCTTTCAAAGACGGTAGGGTAAATGTCCTATCAGAATCAAAATACTTAAACGACAAAACCAGTACACCGACACATATTCCAGCAATGAATATTGCATTTTCTGGTACTCTAAATGGCGGATTTACATCTGGACTTACGATGCTCGCAGGGCCTTCAAAACATTTTAAGACTGCATTTGGTCTGATTATGATGAAAGCATATATGGATAAAAATCCAGAAGCAGTAGTATTATTCTATGATTCTGAATTTGGAACCCCACAGGCATATTTCGATATCTTTGAAATAGATACGACTCGAATTGTACATGTACCAGTTGTCAATTTAGAAGAACTCAAATTTGACATGGTTTCTCAACTGGCAGAATTGGATACGGAAGATAAAGTATTCATTATGGTGGATTCGGTTGGTAACTTGGCATCTAAGAAAGAAGTCGAAGATGCAGAGAAAGGTAGTAGTGCAGCTGACATGACACGCGCTAAACAGTTCAAGTCACTGTTTCGTATGATTACACCACACCTCACTATGAAAGACATTCCTATGGTTGCCATCAACCACACATACGACTCACAGGGTATGTTCCCTACTAAGGTTGTATCCGGTGGTACTGGTATGTATTATAGTGCAGATACCATTTGGATTATCGGCCGTCAACAGGATAAAGTGGGTACAGAGATTGCTGGATATCATTTTGTAATTAATGTTGAAAAGTCGCGGTTTGTTAAAGAGAAATCTAAAATTCCTATCTCAGTTTCTTGGGAAAAAGGTGTAGATAAATTCTCTGGACTCCTTGACATGGCACTAGGTTATGGTATACTAACAAGAGCTGGTGCATGGTTGCAGAATGTTGATATGGAAACAGGTGAAGTTATTGAAAAGAAATTCCGCGAGAAAGAAACCCATAGTGCAGAGTTTTGGGAACCTATTCTTGCAGATGAAAAATTCAATGATTGGATTATCGCCAAATATAGAGTAGGCGGCTAAAGTGAAAAAACCTTGGGCATCTAATTACATATACAAAGAAAGAATGACAATATGTGGGTCGTGTGCCCAGTATCAATCTGCTGTAAAATTGTGTAAATCGTGTGGTTGTTTTATGCCTGCAAAGGCAAAGATTGCACAAATTAGATGTCCAGAGGACAAGTGGTTTGAAGTATATGGTACAGATGACAGAGAACCATCTACTTTGTCGCTTTTCGGTGGCAATATGAGTAATGAAGAAAAGTCTGAAAGTTTGAAACGACAGGCAGAACATTTGAAACAAGAATCTGAAAGACTGATAGAGGAAGCGAATAAACTTAATGGAATTGACTGAACAAACAGTATTGAATTGTCTTTTTTCTGACGAAGAATATGTGAGAAAAACACTGCCTTTTATTGAAAGGGAATATTTTGTAACCGAATCGAATAAAGTAATATTTGATATGGTACAACATCACATTGAAAAGTACAATACAAATCCGACTAGGGATTCATTGTTGATCTCTTTGGATGATTTGAATGTTGGCGAGAATGTATATGCAGAATCGGTATCAACTATCAAGAGTATGGAAGAGAATAAAGACGATCATAAAAATAGTGCATGGCAAATTGATGTCACTGAAAAGTGGTGTCAAGACCGCGCATTATATAATGCTGTTATGAAGTCGATTAGTATTTTAAATGATGACCCTGTAAACAAGGGACAGCTGCCAAAAATGCTACAGGACGCATTGGGAGTATCATTCGATAGTAATATTGGACACGATTTTATTGATGATTTCGAATCTCGATTTGAATATTATCAACGTGTAGAAGAAAAAATCGAGTTTCATCTTGATCTATTCAATAAAATTACTAAGGGTGGATTGTCAAAGAAAACTCTTAATATTTGTCTCGCTGGTACTGGTGTTGGTAAATCTTTGTTTATGTGTGACCTTGCGGCAAATCATTTGTTGATGGGTAAGAATGTCCTATACATTACATGTGAAATGTCGGAAGAAAAGATTGCAGAACGTATTGACGCAAATTTGTTGAATACTAATATTCAAGATGTTGCACAAATGCCATATGATACTTTTTGTCGTAAGATAGAAAACTTAACGAGAAAGGTCGCAAGTGGAAAACTAATTGTAAAAGAATATCCTACTGCCGTTGCCAACGCAAATCATTTCAGACATTTGTTGAATGAATTGTCGCTCAAAAAGAATTTCCGTCCAGATGTTATCTATATTGACTACCTAAATATATGTTCATCCTCTAGGATTAAAGCCGGTTCAGGCGCAAACTCATATACATTGATTAAGTCGATTGCAGAAGAATTGCGTGGTCTTGCGGTAGAACATAATGTGCCGATTATGAGTGCAACTCAGACGACCCGAAGCGGATATAATAGTAGTGATGTAGAACTCACTGATACGTCCGAATCGTTTGGACTGCCCGCGACTGCCGATTTAATGTTTGCATTGATTGCGACAGAAGAATTGGAAGAACTAAATCAGGTGTTGGTAAAACAACTCAAAAATCGTTACAACGATTTGAATAACTATAAAAGATTTGTAGTAGGAATCGACCGGCCCAAAATGCGATTATATGATGTAGAAAATTCTGCTCAAGATGAGATAATCGACAATAGTGGTTCGAGTCAGGACTACTCAAATAATTTTTCAAATAACTCTAAAAAAATAGGAAGTGTAGAGATTAAAATATGACAGATAAAGTAGAAAAAGAAGAAACAGAAATTCACGAATTTGAAGTAAATGAGGATGAATTTGTAATTATTCCACCAGATGGAAATATGGCATATATTTCTGTTTGGGATGATGTCTTAGATGACGATCATTGTGATCGATTGATTGACTTGTTTAATCAAGTTAAACATGCTCATACAAAAATAGAAATCGGAGAAGTTAAAAATTTCACAGAATTGAATTTTTTCTCTCAAGATCTGGGCAAGTCTTTTGAAGAAGAATCTGTGTCTGTTTTGGGTAAAGTTTCTGAATATGTTGAAAGTTATCGTAGACATAATAATATTATGTTTTTTCCGTCCCAATGCCATAACGAAGAAATTAAAATGAAAAAATACTCCGCTGGCAGTAAAGATGAAATTAAATATCATACTGATGTTGGAGATCACCCAACAGCTAAAAGATTTTTGACTTGTCAATTCTATCTAAATACAGTCGAAGAGGGCGGTCAAACTGTTTTTCCTGATTACAACACCAGTGTTGAAGCCAAGAAAGGTCGTCTAGCAATTTTTCCACCATTTTGGACTCATCCGTTTACAGAACAACCAGTTGTGTCAAATGACAAATATACGTTAGGTACATTTCTTCACTACATGTAAAATTTTTATAAATAGTTATTAATACTATAAAAAAGGTTTTTTTGTGCCATATAACTACAGACCAAAATCAATCCAAGAAATCAAAGATCTTGGATTGATTTCAAAAAGAGAAAAATCGGCAGTTGCTTTGTTTGAAACAATGCAGGCGACTTATGGCAATGACTTTGACGAATTTATGACATTAGAAACTGGCCAAGGCTCAAAATTCGGACAGGTAAAAATTCTGAACGATTTTAAACTGACCGTTGACCTATCATCGTATAAAAAACTCTATCCTTTTTTAGCTTTGGGATTCGGCAATGGAACAAATCCTAATAGTACTGCCCCCACAACTCAACAGCAAGAGTTGGTTACTCTCAAAATATTTGAAGAATTGTTGTCCAGTAAGACCAAAAATTATAAAAAATTTGAGCAACTACTACCAGAACTTTTAGAAATATATCCAAACATTATGGCAGAAAGAAGTTGGTATAATTCTTTTGAGTTACAATTTTATCAAATAGAAAAAGAAACCAAACTCCCCAATAACCATTTTAATGTATATATTCGCGATGGTGGTTTCATGGATTATATAACAGAACTGGTAAACACCAAATTTAAAATTACAAAAAAAGACAGTTGGAACCCAGCAGATATTTGGTTGATCCGATCTTCAAAACTCCCGAATTATAAAAAAGCTTTAGATGATGCAGTCAGTGTGTTGGAATGCAATTTCATATTGATTGAGGCATTTAATAAAATGGATATTGTTGGAATTTCATTGAAAAAGAATAACGGCAAAAAATTAAGTTATGATTTGATAAATCTAACTAATACCACAAAAGATTTAGACGTGTCTTATTCAACATTTGTTTTAAATATTCCATATGGCCAGAATTCAAAAACCTTTAACTCTCTCACGAGTCAACTCGAAGTAAAATATGATAACACAATTTACAAGATGGGTGTGAAAAGCAATACTGGTCCTATCGGTAATATTACATATGAATTTGTTGCCTCAGGCGCAGCCGCCTCTTTGGGAAAAGTGCCTAAAGATATGCTCAAAATCGAGCTAAAAAAAGACAAACAACGTATGCCAGAGCATACCCACTTTATGAAATTCGATAAAAAAGATTTTGAAAAAAAATTAAAGGTTATAATGGCAAAAAAATCACTATTCACCGTTAAAGGGGATTTGAAACTTTTTGTCTCTCAACTCGAACAAGCTTGGACTACGGGCAGAACGAAGGATGTTACAACGATTTCACAAATTGTAACATTTGCCTTCATTATCGCCAATATGACCGAAAAAAGAAGAAAAGAATTTATTAGAGACTTGTTTTTTATGTCTCAAAAGGAGGGCGATTTATTTGGTCCTTTTGCAAAATTATCATAAATATCTAACAAAACTTATTAATAGGAGAAGTAAAGTATGCGTAGTTTCGGTAGATTCTTGAAAGAATCTAAAGGTGGTAAAAATTTACACCTAGAACATCTGGAAGATGAAATTATCAATGGAGGAATTGATGGTGGTAGATCTGCTATCAATTTTTTAAAGTCATTGAGGGATATGCTTGACGGCAATTCTCAAGGAAAAATGAATATGACTGTTAAATGGGATGGAGCTCCAGCGGTATTCGCGGGAATCGATCCTTCTGATGGTAAATTTTTCATTGCGAAAAAGTCTGTATTTAATGCAGTTCCTTTGCTATATAAATCACTTGCAGAGATAGACGCAGATCCAAAACTGAGTAGTGGTTTGGTAGAAAAATTCAAAACTTCCTTTACAGAATTTTCCAAGCTGGGTATCAAGAATGTCATTCAAGGGGATTTAATGTTCACTAATGACAAATCAGATAAAACTTTAGACGGTATTGATTATGTCACCTTTCAACCCAACACATTGATGTATGCTGTCGATAAAAAATCTGATTTTGGTAAAAAAATATCATCTGCAAAAATTGGTGTTGTATGGCACACTAGTTACAAGGGATCAGACTTACAATCAATGTCGGCCTCATTTGGTGCAGATATATCGAAATTGAAAAAATCTAGTAGTGTCTGGATGGATGATGCGACTTTCAAAGATGTCTCTGGTACTGCAAAGTTTACTGGATCGGAAAAAACCGCTGTCGATGGTGCGTTGTCTACTATAGGGCGTAAATTCAAAAAGATCAAAGCAAATGATTTTAAGGCATTTTTAGATATTCAGAAAAAAGTATTTGTCAAGGGACTTGCTGGTGGTAGTTTTAAAACATATCTAAATGGATACATCCGCGAAGGCAAAAACATATCAACTAAAAATATGGGCAATCTTGGATATTCAATGTATGTCAAAAAATATTTCGATGAAAAAATTATCATTAAATTGAAAACCGAAAAGTCCAGAAAAATTAAAGAAGATTTGAGAGATGAGATCGTTGCAAAATTGATTAAATTAGATGGCGTAGCATATGCGGTTGTAGATTTTATGGAAGGTATAATAGATGCAAAATCTCTAATCGTAAATAAACTAAATAGTGTAAAACAATTAACTGATATTTTTGTGAAAGTTGATAACGGATTTAAAGTTTCGAATCCTGAAGGGTATGTTGCTATCGACCGTGATGGTACTACCGCTGTCAAATTGGTAGATAGAATGGAATTCAGTTTCAATAATTTTAACGCAGCAAAGGCATGGGACAAGTAATATGGTTGATATTAACAAAATTTATTCGAGAATGTTAGAAAATCAAGAATTGCAAGAAGGTGTCAATGATCTTGCTATTTTTAAGGCTGTGTTTCTTGCTGGTGGGCCAGGATCTGGTAAATCCTTTATTGGTACTGAGACAAAGGGTAAATCCCCTACAGTCGGCGGCGATCCTAAAGAGTTTATGGGTGGCGGACAACTAGGACTTATCAATCTTGGACTGCGTGTAGTCAATCCTGACCCTGCATATGAAAAATTGTTGAAAGGCGCTGGATTAGATGCTAAAAACTCAGATGATATTTGGTCAGATAAAGGACAAGAAATTAGAGTTAAAGCGACTGATCTTACTGCAAAACAAAAGTCTTTATATGTAGACGGTCGGTTAGGTGTTATTATAGACGGTACTGGCAAAGATGTCAATAAGATTGTAGGCCAGAAAAAACTTTTGGATAAGGTTGGATACGAATGTGCAATGATCTATGTCAATACAAATTTAGAAACTGCTATTGCAAGAGATCAGAAAAGAAATAGAACTATTGGTGCAGAAAAAGTCACCGAAATGTGGAATGCAGTACAAAAGAATTTGAAAAAATATGCAAGTATGTTTGGAAAATCAAATATGTATGTTATTGACAATTCGAACGGTTCTAACTGGCAATCTGAAGCTAAAAAGGCACACAAGAAATTAGAAAAGTGGATTAGAAAAGATCCTAGCGATCCAAAAGCAAAAGATTGGATCGAAGGTCAGAAAATGAGAAATGCACCAAAAAGCGGTATTAAAGAAGAAGATTCTCATTATCTGCCCGGATATACGGCCGGTTTTTATGGGTATGATCCAGAAACTTCTAGATCAAAAATGCAAGACTTGCATCACGATATTCGTAAATGTAGTAGTATCAACGATGCATGTAATACAGTTGCAGAAAAATGGAAGTCTAAGTTGGCAGAAATGTCGAAACTCAATGCAACACATTTAGATGATTTGGATGATGAAGACATTGAAAAACTTTTGCCTATCGCAGTAGAAATGAGAAAAGAACAAATGTCATTAATTGATGAATCTGTAGAACTTGATGAAGCAAAAAGTCAAGGTATGTTTGTAGTTTTAGAAAAGGGTTCTAAGAACAAGGTCATAGGACAGTTTAAAGATAAAAGTAAAGCTGTTGATATGATGAAAAAGAATGATGGTTCAAAAGTTATTCAAATAGGAAAATTTGCAACCGATGATGATAAACCAGTTGACATTAAAGTGGGCGATGAGTTACCATATACCAGAGTAAAGCTTGCAACCAAAATTAAAGAAGAAGTTGAACTTGATGAAAACTTTATCGCATTTGATTTAGAACACGAGGTTTTAACTCACTTTCAGACAAAGGCTGATGGAATGAAATGGAAAAATCATAAAAATGCGCCAGATTCTTACTATCTAGTAAAAACAAAACACCGGCTCCTTAAAGGTGACATGGCATCTGAAGGATCTGATAGTTTGTCAAAACATTTAGATAGTCAGCCATTTCCACACAAGGATGGACCACATTTTTCTGTACATAAAGAATCTGTTGAAGACGAATCTATTCTTCCCAAAGGTTTCATGGACAGTCTTAATGAAAAGGCACCAAAAATTGATATGAAAAAATATGCGGTGCATATGAATAGAAATAAAAAGAAAAAAACCATGAGTTCGACTAAGAAAAATCTGTCTGATATTAGTAAACGTGCAGATAAAATGTCAAGAGAATCGAATGAAATCGATGAGTTGTCTATGACAAAATCAGATTTGACTAAGACTGGCATGAAAGTCGATAGTAAGAAAATGGCAGAAATTGAAAAAGAACTTAAAAGACTCAGAAAAGGTTTGAAAAAAGAATCTATTGACGAATCTACTAGGTTTGAAAATGAGTCTGCCGAGATGGTAATGCGCGATTTAATTATTATGCAAAATAAAATTGTTGAATTGGTAGAAATGATGGAAGGTGAGATGGGCGCTCCTATGTCACTACCTATTAGTCTGGAACCTTGGATTATTGCAAAAATCACAAAGGCAAAAGATTATGTAGATTCAATACATGATTACACAGTTATGGATAATGAAAATGAGTGATGATATTGATTTCGGTTTTACCGCCGTTGATGAGGACGACCTAAAAGGTCTTACAGGACAAACGCAGAGAACAGAAGAGGTATCTGAGAAATTGGATGCTTCTTCTGAGCAAGTAAAATTGCTAGAGTATAAGATGGATAATGTTGTTGGTAAACTCGACGATATGTTAGATGAAGTTTCGACAGTCAAGGAATATTACGAAAACGAAAAAGTTTTGGTTGGTAGTAAACTGACAGAAGTCGAAGAGTTGATTTTACCACTACTAAATAATCTTATGAAGAACAAAGATAAAGAATATATCTATTGGCCAAACCGCGAAGCGATTATCAACCAACAGATTGAACGCATTACAAACATAACGAGAGCAAACTAATGAAAAAACTTGTATTTTCCTTTGGTAGATTTAATCCTCCAACAACAGGACATGAAGTGTTGTTGAAAAAAGTTGTGACAGTCGCTAAGAAAGAAAATGCAGATGCAATGGTTTATTCGAGTCAATCAAACGACCCCAAGAAAAATCCATTACCATACAAAGAAAAAACTAAATTTATGAAGGCGATGTTTCCTAAACATAAAAAAGTTATTCAGTATGATGTTGGTGTTAAGAACGCATTTGATACTCTATCTACTGTATATGCCAAAGGTTATAGAGATGTCACTATGGTTGTGGGGTCGGACAGAGTTACAGAGTTTGAAAAGATATTAAACAAGTATAATGATGTCGAAGGTAGACATGGGTATTATAATTTCGAGGGTGGTGTTAAAGTAGCATCCGCCGGAGCTCGTGATCCAGACGCAGAAGGTGTTACTGGTATGTCTGCATCTAAGATGAGAGCATCGGCCGCCGCAAATGACTTTGAGAGTTTTGCAAAGGGTATGCCTGCCGGATTTAAGGGTGGACAGAGTGTTTTTGATGCAGTTAGAAACGGTATGAACCTTTCCGAAGAAATGATGGATTTCTTAGGTTCTGATATAAAAGAATTTAGAACATTTATAGATGCTGATATTATAGAAATGCTTGATGATATAGACGATGAAGAATTATTCGAATCTATTGATGAAGATCTTGGCGCAATACCCGATTTTGCAACAATGGTTGCTTTCGGTATGGCCGCAAAAATGAGTGTTGATGCTGTTAAAATATTATGGAGAACCGCTAGAGGCGCAAACAAGATTAGAAAATGGGCGAAGAGAAACGGAAACAAACTGCGCGACACGGTAAACCCTGCACCAAATTTCACACAATTTGAATCTACTTTACTTGATGAAATATCTAAAAAGAAGAAAGACAGATACAAAGATCAGGCCCAAAAAGAATTACCTAACGTATCAAGGTATGCAGACAACTATACAGATGCATCCAAGGCAGACCCATTGAATACAATGTACAAAAGTCGCGGTGACAAATATAAGAAAAAAGCGTTAAACCGTATGAAGGGTATTGCGAGAGCTAATGAATCCGTTCAAAACGGACTAATTGGTTTGGATCAAATCAAAAAATTTGAAAGTGTTGTAGACAAACTATTCGCAAAGTATAATATCGACTTTAATTTCACTAGACATTTTGGTGATAGAATGGATGACAGTCGTAATAACCCAAGTATCACATTGAAAGAGCTCGCAGAGTTTATCAAGAAGATGTATAAGAGACAGGGTAAATCTATTAAGGGTGTCGCTGGTGCTGAGGCAGTACTAAAAGATATTCAGTCAGACTTAAACATTCCAGTTGCGGTAACATACGATAGTAACAATGACGAATTTGACGTAGTATTGAAAACAATCATGCGTAAGAAAAATTTCACATCACCAGACAAAGTAATTAAATATGAATCTACATATGTTTATGGAAAAATTATAAAAGAAGTTAAACAAGATTCTGATGTCAAGGATAAAAAAGGTACACAACCTTCAAAATATTTTGCGGCAGATGCAGATGGTGATAAGATGTCAAAATCTACAAAAGAGAAACGCGCTGCATATTTCGCAAAGGGGAGTTCTAAAAAACCAGCTCCAGGCGATTCTGATGCCAAGACCAAAGAATCTAAACATACAAAAAAATATAGAAAAATGTTTGGAGAAACAAAACCATGTTGGAATGGTTATGTTGCAAGGGGAATGAAAAAGAAGGGCGATAAAATGGTCCCGAACTGCGTGCCCGAAGAAACCATGAATGAGGCAAAGATTGATGGACTTGTTAAAAAGTCCGAAAAATCGGGTATATCGTATGGTATTCTGAAAAAGGTATATGACAGGGGTATGGCTGCATGGAAATCTGGCCATAGGCCTGGGACTACTGCACAACAATGGGCATTTGCAAGAGTCAATTCTTTTGTGACAAAGGGCAAAGGTACATGGGGTAAGGCGGATAAAGATCTTGCCGCGAAAGTCAGGTCGGAATCTTTTTTACCTTTCAATGAGAAATTAGATCCGAATAAAGATGATATGAGTGATTATGTCAAAGATTTCAAAAAATCTAAGGCTCCACAATTTAAAGGAAAATCTGACGACAAGAGAAAACAAATGGCAGTCGCGGCATATTTGGCTGCTAAAGAAAAGACTGAGTCTGTTGACGAAGATAGAGACTATAAAAAAGAGCGTGAAAATTATTTGGGTACTCCTGAGCAGATGGAAAGAAACGCTGCCAGAAGTCGTGCAAGACGTTTGGCGATTAAAAAAGGTATGGCCGAGCGAGGTGATGGGAAAGATATTCATCACAAAGATAATAATCCTATGAATAACGATCCAAAAAATCTTTCTAGTGTTACTCAGAAATATAATCGTAGCGAACCTAGAAAACGTAACAAATAAAAATATATAAATAATAAAAAACAAATCGGAGAAATTACATGTTAGAAGATATCAAAGCAGAAGATGTTGCATCATTTATCACTGCTGCGTCTGCCGCAAAAAAAGCGGGAAAGAAGAAATTTTCTATAGGTGGCAAAAGTTATCCTGTAACAATTGGTAAGACACTAGAACAACGTGTTGCAGAAATGTCGGAAGATGATATTATAGAACTTAACGACAAAAAGAAATCTAAGTATCTTACTGCAATGAAAGCTCGTTTGAAAAAAGAAGATACAGGCGTTTCTATTGCCAAAAAAATGATGCAACACGCATCTATGCGTCACTTTGCAGAAGATATTGCAGAACTAGAAACTATTACTCCGGCCGAATTGCAATGTGTATTATCTGAAGATTTGCAAATTGCTGCCCGATCTCTTTTCTTAGAAGATATAGTTGAGGCCTCCGAAGAGGGTAAAGTCAGAATTATTAAAACTAAAGATAATACGTTTCAAGTACAACGGATGACTAAAGGTGAGTTTGTCAATCAAGGTAAACCATACGCAAAAAAAGCACAAGCTGAAAAAGAAAGAAGTAGTGGTCAAGCATCTATGCAATTCGAAGGTGTTAAAGCTACTGGCGCACAAGCG
>ENA-OSJC01002476-OSJC01002476.1-marine-metagenome-genome-assembly--contig:-NODE-2476-length-13936-cov-4.914063_pt1 | contig 13936 bp, 24 predicted proteins | sample MGYA00237885_ERZ534234 | MGnify/ENA primary metagenome ERZ534234 (study PRJEB26413, sample SAMN06343907) | marine metagenome | isolation source: coastal waters | place: Atlantic Ocean: West Antarctic... | reverse complement strand
GTGGCATAATTGCAAGGGGTTGGCTCAAACTCTAATGCTTCTGCCTCTTGACGAGCAATAAGAGCCTGCTCATCAGGGTCAATATACATAATTGCTGATGGTTTGTTTGGGGCTTGGTTCATGTGATGCTCCTTGGGGCCGTAGCCCCGTTTAGTTAATTAAAAGTTGTAATCGTAAAAGGCATAAGGTGCTTGAGTAAGCCCAAACCTAGAGCCGTTAGAAGTCCATGCTTCTGGATTGTTCTTTTTGCGTCTAATGCGAATAACTGGATTATTAGGTTCACTTGCATAAGTTACTTTTTGATTGTGCTGATTTTCAGTGTGTGCAGAAAAGCCGCCAGCGTACTGATTCAAGTGCGATATGTCATGCTTAGTAGCCATTTGCCTAACTTCAATAGTCTTATCACTAATAACCTTAACAATCTCAAAAGCGTGTACATCACTGTAGCAATACTCTGAAACGTGGGTAAAAGTCTTAACTTCTTCTACTATGCGAAATTCTGAGTTAGCTTGCAGGTTATCAAGATGATCAATAATCTCCTGATCAAGATTGTCTCTAGCTAATTGCTTAACTATGTAAGCGTCCCAGCTAGCTTTTTTCTTAGCCATTTTAGCTTCACACTCAGCACGATCAGTAGTCTCGTTTTGACGCGATTTAGTCCATCCCCAAACTTCCATTCCATCTGGTGAGTTAAATACTTTTTCTTCAAAGTTGTAATAAGTAGTAGTAATCATGTGATGCTCCGTTTGTTTATTAACTTCATTCAATAAACTAATTGTACGCTCAAATAGAATAGATAACAATAGGGGTAAGTAAAATAAATTAAAAAGTGGCAATAAAGTGGCAGGGCAGAGACAAAAGGTGGCAAATGTAGGCAATCAAAGTGCCACTTAAAAAAAAGGCAACGCTCCAAGTAATTGAAAACGCTGCCTTTTTATACTGCTATGTGGTGGAGATGGGGGGAGTCGAACCCCCGTCTAAACTATATGAATCAATGACTTAGAGAGAGACAGTGGCAGGAAAGTGGCATATGTACCAATTTAAGCCCATATTTGATCACTTTTTAACCAACTTTTTGGGTTCAGTTCCTACCTTGGGAATCGAACCCGCGTCCCCGAATTTAGCATCAATCAAGCTGCCCCCGTCATGGCCTTCTGTTTCTATCCATTGGGCGTAGATTGTTGTGGTTACATTTATATTCTTATGACCAAGCTGGCGACTGAACCAGCCAAGCAACTCTCCAGAGGTTAGCATCATGGAAGCGTATGTGTGTCTGGTTTGATACGGCCTGCGATAGCGCAAACCTGCTTTTTTCAATATGGCTTTCCATCGAAGTCTAATGGGTTGATCTCCAGCCCAAGGCTTGCCGTAAAGCGAATCATGAAAAACTTCATTACCTTCAAGGAATGTGTGTTCTTTTTGAGCCATTAAAGCAATACGGGCTTGAGGCAACATTCTAATAAATCTTTCACCCGCTACAGTCTTTGGCGGTTCTGCCTCATCTGCCGCCATTGTTAACCCTTTATCTACGTTGATCGTGCCGTTGATGAAGTCAATATCCTCCCAAAGCAACGCACACAATTCGCTGGTTCTCATGCCCGTCCAAAATGCAGCTTTAAACAGATTGCGCTCTTGACCTTTAGCAGACTGAAAAATCAGGTTCATTTCTTCTAGGTTAAATGGGTCTAGCTTTTTGGCTTTCGCTTTGATCTGGGCGTGAGTCTCAGCCCTTGCATAGATAAACAAATGGAGAGGGTTTTTATCTATGATCTCATCACCTACGGCAAGAGCTAAAGCGCAGCGCATAGGGGAAACAACATTTCTAATGCGCTTGTTGCTCATCTTGGTTCTGCTAATGATCCAATCTCGCATGTGGTAGGCGCGAAAATCATATATTGAGATGTGACCAAACTCAGGTATTAACTGATTGAATACAATCTTTCTATATCCATCAACAGTAGAGGCGTGGCACTGGGGCGATTTTACTTTAAACCATTTCTTTAATGTTTCTTCAATGGTTATGTCTTTTATTATGTCTGCAAACTTATGAAGGTTTTTGGACTCAGGAAATACAGTGGCGTAGTCGAATGTGCCGATAGCTATCTCATGTTGGATAGCTGCTCGATGGTTCGATACTTTCTTTAAGTTAGAGGGCGTAGGCTTGAGCTTGATTGGTTCGCGGCAGCGTTGCCCCTGATACTGGAACGTAACCTCGATTGTGGTCGAATAGCGGGACTCGACACCTTCGTACTTTCTGACCATTTCTCAAACCCCGATATGCTGATTAGATAGCGTCCATCTGGTGCGCGAAAGAATTCTTTTCCTTCATTAAATACGCCATTTTGACATTTTTTATAAATACCATCATAGCCATAACCAGATAATTCACAAAACTTCCTTATTAAAACTCGATCTAGCATATTAACCCCTGCAATCCAATTCCTCAACCACACAACTGGTCGAGACAAAACTACGGCCTAAATTACTGGTCTTTGGTATGGGCTTCCTCACCCACTTCACTAGCATTTGTCGCCTATTTATTTCTTCAACTATATCTGCGTCAGCCAACATTGACATTGGAACTGGCACTATCACTTGCAGTTTATTATTCATTACTTTTCCTTAAAAGGGGTCGCCATACTGATTGCCATACTGGTCAACTGCTGGCTGCTGTGGGGTTTGATAATGCGGTTGTGCTTGTGCTTTTTGATATTGCTGCTGAACCCCACTTGGGCCAGTGCTTTTGCTATCAAGCATTTGCATATCAGAAATAATTATTTCAGTCTTATATTTCTTCACCCCGTCTTTATCCCATGATTGAGTTCTTAACTGACCTTCCAAATATAACTTTGATCCTTGCTGAACATATTGACCAATGACTCCAGCCAAACCTTTAAAAGCTACGCAGTTGTGCCACTCGGTACGCTCTTGCTGTTGGCCTGTGTTCTTATCCTTCCATGACTCACTTGTAGCCAAGCTAAAGCTGGCAACAGGATCACCGCTAGGCATTGCTTTCATTTCGGGTTGTTGGCCTACATTTCCCACTAAAATAACTTTGTTTATGCCCTTGGACATTACGCCACCTCTCTATATGTTAATGAATGAATTTCTGCTTTTTGCTTACTGCTTGTCATGTTCCAAAGGTATATCTGTTCCTTTTCAGTTAGCTCACCCATCACTTCTATTGCCAATGATGAATCTTGGTTAGTTATAGCTTCAAGCAAGGCCATTAGAGTCGATTGCATTTGTTCTTTGTTGATGCGCTGCTTACTTGGTTGCGCCCAATCTGGCAGTGTAGGAGCAAGCCAGTTAACGTATTGATCCACACCCTTTACCTTTGATGAGTGACTACCCTCTTGCTTGCCTTGGATCACTGTTGCAAAGTTTTCGGTCAATCTGTAAAGATACCTTCCAATACCCCATTGGACTGCGGCCCTTTTCATTGAACCACTTAACCCACCTTTGATTGCTTCAACATCTGTATTATCTGCACCATCCCACTTGGTAATCCATTCACCACCTATCTTTATTGACAGGCCGCATAAGATTCCCCCGCATGGGGCTTGGGTGTATTCGTTGCGCCAGTTTTGTGGCCCGACAGTGTTATCAAGCCGATCCATGATCGCCCTATTGTCGATGTAAGCTAGAGCCATTATCCAAGGCGCACCAGTTTTAGAAACGCCAGAGCGACACACGCGCCACTCTATATCCCTTGGCAAAAACGGAACTTTCAACATATCTAAGGTGTTCATGGATCACCTCTTTTTATTTGATCAACAATTTTTAATGCAGCTTGTTTATATGCTAAATGTTTTTCAGCGTTTAAGTTTTTACAATAAGGATTGTTGTACTCAAACAATTTGTGAAAATCACTTAAAGCCTCTAAGTAAATGTCAATATTCATATTTCTATCCCCGATAAAATTAATACAATTACAAACAGCCATACATTCATTGATGCGCGGCTCATGCTGTCATTCCAACTGTCCACCAGACTGCTACAATTGCCCAAATAAGAACCCCTAGCGAATTAATCACCAACGTATATCGTGAGATATTCATGCCTCACCTCTTATGGTTAAAAAATCTAAATACATGCCAAATGGCGCAGGCTTTTCATTCTGTAAATAATCAAAGAAGTCATAAACCCACTGCATAAAGTCACAATCTTGGGCTAGGTCTGTTGCTGCTTGACCTTTGTTCTCATTAAATAATGCGGCTGCAAATATGCTTGCGGCTTGGTCTGTTGCGCTGCCGTTTTCATTAATTCGATCAAGCAATATGTCAAAAGCTGTGTAGATTGTTGGCTCATGATTCCAGCCCGATTGAAAGGTCACTTCACGATCTAGCATTAGAGCTTGGTAAATGTCTGCAAGTGGCGAACACTCGTTAAAGACACCATCAACAGGTGCTTCATAATCGTCTGTGTATGCGTTGACTTGGCTTGTTACATGGCAATGGCTTAGTGAGTTCATTGTGCTGCTCCTTTTTGTTTCTTAGCTGAAATAATACACCATGTAATAAAATGATGCAACAAGAGGGAGCAATATTGATCAATAAATAATACATGATGTATTTTTTATGAGGTTAAGAGTTACGGCAGGGACGACTTATGTATTAATAGATTATTAATATTAGTAATATTCAGGCAAAAAAATATCCCCATAAAGGAGATCGTTTGGTAGTCATGCAAAGATTTCTTAATCAGGTGGCCCTTGAGCCTCAGAATCTTCTGTAAATTTCCCACCCATCAGGTTTTGTTTTTTAGTGCTACAATCGCCAGAAGCAACAGCGTGTTTAGGAAGCAATACACTGAACGCATCAACCAGATATAACCATTGAGGCCAGTCTTCAAGCATCCAAGCAAGCTTTTTGCATTGCATTTTATCAAAGTTAAAATTCATAATAATTACTATAATTAAATATTCGTTATTGCAAGTGCTATCCGTCCAATAATCTCTACTGGTCTTTCAGACTCGCTTATTATTACTTCATCATGGTATGCAGGATTCTCTTTATTATCGCTTGATAGCGTCCAAGAATTACCGCTAAGGCCTTGCACAGCCCTGCGTATATGAAGTGCATCATTAACAAGTAAGGCAAAAACTTTGCCGTTTTCAAGTTCTTTGCAATCCCGGTATATTACTACTTTATCTCCTACATTTAGTTTAGGGGCCATTGCATCATCTTCAACAATACAGACGCACAGCCTCTCGGGTTTGTAACCTTTATCTAAAATCCATTTTGTTGATATTGGAGTAACTTCCATTTCATCATCACCTCCCAGTGGGTTAATTGAACTATTCGCTGCTAATACAGCACTTAAAATTGGTACAGGGAAAAAGTCTCTTTTATCTATAGGTGGAAGCTCGGTTTTACCAAGCAGCCAATCCATTGATACCTCTAACTCATCCGCTATTTTTTCCAATACATCCTTTCTTGGATTTCTTCGGCCCGACACATAATGGCCTACTGAGCTTTGGCTTATATCTAAAATTGTAGCAAGAGTCTCTTGGGTGCATTTTCGCTCTTTCATTCTCATTTTCAAGCGGTCATTCCAGTCGTTCATAAAACAATACTCTAAAACATTAGTAGCAGTCAATTTTAATACCCTTGGTAATAAAAAACAGTGACTATATGTCTTTTATGTTTACTCTGTTTAATACATGGTGTATTATTTATGGAAATTATGTAGGAAAAAGTAATGCAACTTAAAAAGTTTATCCGTTCACACCCTAATAGAACGAAAGTCAAAGGTGATTTAGCTGACGCTCTTGGTCTTTCTAGCACTTCATCTATTGACCAATGGTTAGCTGGCATTAGAAAAGTTCCAGTTGTTCACATAGATGGGATTGTGACTTTTTCTCGTGGTCAGATTCAGCCAATAGACTTGCGCCCAGATGTGGCTTTATTTCATAAGATTGGGAAGGTGGCATGAGCGATAAGTTATCAAACACAGTTACTAGCACTTTCGATGATGATCTATACCTATTTGCTAAACGTGATTCTGAGCTTATGGGCCTTGAGATGTCTGCGTACATTAGAGTCACCTTTCTTGAGATTCGTAAAAAGCGTTTTGCTGAGATTAGGCTATTCCAAGACCTATTGCCCAATCAAGAAATAGAATAAATAGATTATATAGGTGATATATGGATCATCATTTTGACGTTCAAGAAGCGATTATATACGGAGTTGAAAAGGCTGTGATGCTGAATAACTTCCGCTTTTGGCTAACTAAAAATAAAGCTAACAATCACAATAATATTGATGATTACTATTGGACGTTTAACTCTGCCTCGGCCTTGGCTGAAATCTGGCCGTACCTAAATGCAAAGAAAATCAGCAGACTTTTAAAAGAATTAGAGTCTTGTGGCGCACTCATCACTGGCAACCATAACAAGGCTGGATATGATCGAACTAAGTGGTACTCCATGCCAGAATTTAGCTCCAAAGCCGCATCAATACTCATTTCCCAAAAATGCGAAATGGATTACCCAAATATGAGCAATGCATTTCCCAAATATGAGCAACCTATACCATATAAAAACCCAGATAAAAAACCATATATAAAAACTAAAACTCCAGCAAAGCTGAATTTTAATGATCGTGATTTAGATTTTGCTGATCGTATGTATCAATCTTTAACCGCTCAAGATTCTAAATTCAAAAAGCCAAACCTAAATCAATGGGCCGACACCATAAGAAAGATTCGTGAGATTGATGGGAGAGATTATCAAACCATAGCGGCTGCATGGACATTCGCTAGAAACGATCCATTTTGGCAGGCCAATTGCCTATCTGCTTTAAGTCTAAGAAAGCAATTTCAGAAACTTTATTTCTTATCAATTAACAAAAATAAATCAAATGGAGATTATTCCAATGGCTATGGCAAACAGCAATCAGCTCGCACTTCAAGCTATGAACAACAGCTCAAAGCAGCAAAAGAAACAGTCGCCATTCATGGCTAGTCATGTGCGGATAATGGCTGAACTGTGGGTAAGAATGGATGTTCTATGGCCTAATTTATGGATAAGCATAAACCAGTTAGCAACGATGGATAACCCTAAGTTTGTGACTTGGTGTAAGAAGCTAGAGCATTTAAGTCTATCTGAATTTGGCAGAGGCTTTGACAATATTGAAGAGGCCAAGGCTGTGGCAGCACAGAAGAAAGAGACAAGCTACCCGCCTGATTACGCGACTTTCATTGGTCATACTCGCAAATCAGCAGATGTAACGGCATCAATGCAAGCGATTCAAGCAAGATCAGCACCTTTGATGATTACAAAAGAATTAAGCGAAGCAGAACGAGAATACGGAACACAACAAGCAGCAGCACTAAAAGGACTTTTTAAATGATCATAGGTGAAGAAAGCGTTAAGACTAAGGTTTTAGAGAAAGCTGTTGTTTCAAGCATTTTGGCAGGCTCTAGGCGGTTAAGTGAAAAGAATCGAGTGATAGCAATTGATAACGAGGTCAAGTTATTACGTCACCACAGAGAGCTTGGACATCAAACGCCATTTGAAACAGCGCGAAGTTTGAAAACAGAACGTCTTTTATTAAGTGAACATAGACGCTGGAACATGAGCAAAGGCTATATGAGTGTTGCCTTGGATTTGGATTTTTTATGAAAGATTACCTAGCTCCTGCAAAGGCCGTTAGCTCATTCTCAGAGGCGAAGCTAGAAGCATACATAAGTGCAGGCAATACCATCAAAAATTGCTCACATGGCGAATCAGGCGGTATGCCAGCCATGTACAAAGAGATGATTAGCAAAGCAGTTAAAAAAGCAAACAATAAAAGGATAAATCAAGATGATTCATGAAAATAGCAGGGCAGCTATAGAATCAATCGCGCCACTTACAGGGGCGGCTAGAATTGAGGTTTTAAGGGTCATTAAAAGTCATGGCCCGATTACTCGACAGGACATTGGCGAAACTCTTGGATGGGAAATTAATCGAGTCACAGGCCGAGTGCGTGAACTGCTAGACAAAAACAAAATCATGGAATCTGGCAATGATACAAGCCACTCAAAAGCTCGTAGATTATTGAAGGTGGCTGTATGACTCCATTAACACTTGATGAATGTAAAGAGGTAATCAGACTGCATTACAGTGGGCAGCCAACGTGGGCAATATCTGCCCAGCTTAAAATTAGTAGTGGGCATATAAAAGCAATTCGTTATTGCAATAAATTGCAGTATCCATTGACTGACTATTTAATCATTTTTGACAAGCAATCTAGGGATAGGCCGATTGATGAAAAGCCTTGCTCTTGGGATATTCGATTAAGCATGAGATTGGCTAAATTACCAATGAGTGAGTGGGCAAAAGCTATATGAGTGAAGTGATTTTTAGCGTGGACAATAAAAACGTATCGGGCATGATTTCGCAGATATGCGCCATGATTAATAAAGGCTTATTTATTGGCCCAGTTGAGGTAGTTCTTAGACGCAAAGCCAGAAGTCAAAGCCAAAATAAAAAGATGTGGCCCATGCTTTCTGACGTTACTAAACAGGTGGATTGGTATCAACAAAATTTGGATGAATATGATTGGAAAGTTATCTTCCTTTGCTCATTATTTAATCAGAGGTCTGTACCCAGCATTGATGGTGGTTTTGTTGGTCTCTCTCGCGGAAGTAGTCGGCTAAACAAAAAAGAATTTTCTGACCTAATTGAGGTTATTTACGCCTTTGGCTCGGAAAGAAATGTTCAGTGGTCAGAACCTTCACTTCAAATTTATAACAGCTACAAAGAGAGCGCAGCTTAAACGTGATCTCAGAATCGGCTAGGTCAGAAGCAATGATGATGCTTTTAAATGGTCAGCCGTATGTTGAAATCGAGCGCGTTACTGGAATTAAGAACGTCACCATTAGAAGCTGGAATATGAAGCGGTTGAAAGGCATCACAAGCCTCACAGAGATTCGCCAAAGCTGCCGCCATGATAGCGGAGCCATGTATGAACTGGCTGAGATTAATCAAGGCTGGGATACAGCAATGGCCCTTGATCTATTGCGGTATAAATTTACAGATTTTCCCAGATATTTTGAGAAGAAAGAATGAAAAAGGCAGAGCGTTTGTATCTTGGTGATGTGGCAAGCATGGGGTGTGTTGTTTGTAGAAATTGCGAATGGGGAGAAAGCCCAGCCGAGATACATCATATTAGAAACGGGCAAGGCATGAGCCAACGCGCCAGCCATTATGAAGTGATTCCGCTATGCCCAGCACATCACAGGACAGGCGGTTATGGTATCGCTATTCACGCTGGTCAGGAAGAGTGGGAAGCCGCTTGGGGAACAGAAAGAACACTATTAGATCAAACCATTGATGATGTTAAATCACTCAGGGGGCAGATCATTGGGCGTTAGCAAAGCAGAGGAACATCTAGCCTTGCAGATACGAGCCGTAAAGCTGCCAGAACCAGTGCGTGAGCATCGTTTCCATGAGACTAGGAAATGGCGGTTTGACTTTGCTTATCCTGCTCAAAAGTTGGCTATAGAAGTCGAGGGTGGGGTATGGTCGGGAGGTAGGCATACAAGGGGTTCAGGCTTCACAAAGGACTGCGAAAAGTACAACGCAGCCTTAATGAATGGGTGGCGGGTTTATCGCTGTACACCCGACATGATTAAGAAGGGAATTGTTGTGGCAGATTTATCAATTTTATTGGGGAAATTATGACAGGTAGACCGCTATTTGATGTGAATTGGGATCAAGTGGATGAGTTGTGCGCTATTCAGTGTACAGGTGAAGAGATTGCAGGAGTATTAGGCTGTGATTATGACACGTTATGTAGGGCGTTAAAGCGTGAAAAAAACTGTTCTTTTGCGGAGTATTTTAGCCAAAAAGCCAGTAATGGCAAGATGAGCTTGAGGCGCACACAATATACAACCGCTATGGAGGGTAATCCTACAATGCTGGTTTGGCTTGGCAAAAATTGGCTAGGTCAGACGGATAAGCTAGAAACAGCAATTACTCAGCTTCCACCTATCGAGATCGAGTTGTATGCGGCTGAGTAAACCCCAAAGCGAAGTCTTTCGTGATGATACTCGATTTAGAGTCATGGTAGCAGGCAGACGCTTTGGCAAGACCCATCTGGCTATTGTTGAGCTAGTAAGACAAGCGTTGCTAGATAACAAAAGACATTGCTGGTATGTCGCACCAACGTATAAGGCAGCCAAACAGATTGCATGGGAATTATTGAAAGAGTTCTTACCTTTGGAATACATCGAAAAACGCAACGAAAGTGAGTTATCAATTAGGCTGCTTAACGGCTCCATGATCTCTCTCAAGGGTGCTGATAACCCAGACTCATTGCGTGGCGTTGGTCTCAACTTCATTGTGCTTGATGAGTTTGCAGATATGAAAAATACTGCATGGACTGAGGTATTACGCCCAACACTATCTGACAAAGGCGGCTCTGCTTTATTCATTGGATCACCCAAGGGACGCAATCACTTCTATGACCTATGGACTGATGGGGTGGATGGTCGAGATGAGTGGTCTAGCTTTCAGTTCACTACGCTTGATGGGGGTAACGTCCCAGAGAAAGAGATTGAGTCAGCAAAACGTGACCTTGATGAACGCACATTCAATCAGGAGTATATGGCTCAGTTTGTTAACTACTCAGGGATTATCTATTACAACTTTGAACGAGAGCAATCAGTGAAGAAATCAGAAGCGCACTCACTGATGCCGTTACATATAGGAGTAGACTTTAACATCAACCCAATGTCAGCCGTGGTGTTTATTAGAGACAAGAATGATCTTCATGCCGTAGATGAGATTGTCATACATGGGTCAAACACTGACGAAATGGCTGATGAGATTCACCACAGATACCCTAATCGTCCGATCACTATTTATCCTGATCCAGCAGCAAGGCAACGCAAGACAAGCGCAGGCGGCAAGACTGATTTATCCATACTAGAGAACGCAGGCTTTACAGTCAAAGTTAGGCCAGCACATACGCCAATCAGGGACAGGATAAACGCAGTCAACAGCAGGCTAAAAACTAAATCAGGTGATCGACATTTAATCGTTGATCCAAAATGCAAACACGTTATTAAGGGGCTTGAGAGACACACTTACAAAGAAGGAACTTCTCAGCCTGATAAAGATTCGGGGTTCGATCACATGAATGACGCTCTTGGTTATTGTGTGGATTATCTATTTCCAGTGCGTAAAGAAAGCACACAAAGAAAGCCAACTAGGTGGACATAATGGACAGTATTAGTAAAACGCATGATGTATATAATTTGAACGCCCCAAAATGGGAGTTCTTTTTGCGTTCATATATGGGAGGCAATGACTACCGAGATGGTGAATATTTGCTTAAATACATACTTGAAGATAAAACCGAATATCAAAAACGGCTAGACCTTACGCCACTGGATAACCATTGCAAAAACGTAATTAACATCTACTCATCTTTTATCTGGCGTTTACCTCCTACTCGTAACTTTGGAGACTTAGTTGAAGATCAAGCACTCAAATCGTTTTTAAAAGATGCTGATATGGACGGGAGAAGCCTTAACTCGTTTATGAGCGAGGCTCAAATGTGGTCAGGCGTTTATGGTCATGTTTGGTTAATAATGGATAAGCCTGCCGTAATTGCTAACACTCGCGCTGATGAATTGGCGCAACAGGTCAGACCTTATCTAACTTTGATCACGCCAGAAAATGTGTTTGATTGGAACTATGAGCGTTCTGCTAATGGACGTTATGAGTTGACCATGCTCAAGGTTAGGGAGTGGATAGACGATGATCGTTCTTTTTATCGCATTTGGGAAAAGGACACCATCAAAGGCTACGAAGTTATTGGTGAAGAGGCTAAGTTGATCGAGAAAATGGATAACCCATTAGGGATCATTCCAGCCGTTTGCTTGTATGGCAATCGCTCACCTATTCGCGGAATCGGTCACTCTGATATTACCGATGTAGCGTATATGCAACGGGCAATCTATAACGAGCTTTCTGAGATCGAGCAGTTAATCCGTATAAGCAATCATCCTAGCTTAGTTAAATCGGTTGATACTGATGCAGGGGCAGGCGCAGGCAGCGTGATTGAAGTCTCTGATACTGACTCGATCAAGCCTTATTTACTCCAACCTAGTGGCGGCAACTTAGACGCAATCCGAGCCAGCATAACTGACAAGGTTGAAGCCATTAACCGAATGACGCATATGGGCGCAGTTAGGGCCACAGACGCACAAACTAAATCAGGCGTGGCATTGCAAACCGAGTTCCAATTACTTAACGCCAAGCTGTCTGAAAAAGCTGACTTATTAGAGTTGGCAGAGGAGCAATTATGGAACCTGTTTGCTATGTGGCAGGGAATCACCTCAGAAATTATGGTTGATTACCCTGATACCTTTGATCTAAGAGACTACGGCACTGAGCTTGAGTTCTTACAACGCGCCAAGGCTTCTGGGGTTAACAGCCCCACCTTTAAAAAGGGCGTTGACAAGGCCATTGCAGAGCTAGTATTGAGTGATGATGATTTAGCTCAAGCGACCATGGAAATAGAAGAGGCTAAGACTATGGGCGAGTTTGAAGACGCTCAAATCTACAAGTATCACATCGACTCAGGCGTAGTTAGTAAAAATGAGGTTCGTAGCGATCTTGGTTTGGAAGCCGTATCAGGCGGTGACTCGCCTATTGAAATGATCCAACCTTCACAGCAGTCAGGTGGCGAATGAGTCAAGCGGCTTTAGCTCACGCCAATAATTTAACGGCCCTTGCTCAGTCACATGGGAGGCTTATTGATGAGGCTTTGATGAGTCTTGAGCTTGAGGTGGCAAAGTTAATTGATGGACTGCCTACCCAAGCTGGCGCACTCAATGACCTGTCAGCCGCTATTGATGTTCGTAGGGGTTTGCGTGAGGCAATCGAGGCTCAATTACTTTTGCCTTATAACGACATTGTGGACTCTCTGGATGAGGTGGTCGCAGGGGTCGCCAGCCAATATCAAGCCCAGTTAGTTGGCGGCATATTGCCCTCAAATCAGGCATCCGTTATTGCTGAATTAAAGCGGTTAACCTTTAGTGGGTTTGAGGATATTGCTAACTCTCACTTAGACACTATGGCACGATTAGTTTATCAATCGACTTTAGTAGGTGAGGCTTCAACTGATCTTGTGCAGCGTATTAGGCACTCAATCAATGGGGTTTATATCAGAGCCAATTCAGATGAGATCAATGACCTTGTTGAGTTTGTTAGGGATAACAAAGACGATCCAGCCAAGGTCGAGGCAGTTGATCAAGCGATTAGCAGGCTTCAAAGGGAGTACGCTTCTGATCGAGCAGGGCAAAACTTAAAGCGATATGTCGGGGTTTATTCCCATGATTCGTTAATGCAGTTCTCTGCAAACATTAACTACTCAGTGGCAAAAGAGCTAGGTGCTGATAAGTGGGTTTACTTTGGCGCGTTAGTTGAGGACAGCCGACCCTTCTGCCAGAAATACAAAGATCAAGTTTTGACCACAGATCAGATTAATGAAATATGGGCTAACGAGACTTGGGCGGGTAAAGCGTCAGGCAATCCATTCACAGTGCGCGGTGGTTATCGCTGCCAGCACCATTTTAGAGCAACCTTTGATGACTGATCTGAAATTTGATGACCCAAAAGTAGCTGAAAGGTATAACGAGGCGGTTAATGATTACACTGATTTATTCGGTGAACACCCGCCAACGATTGAAGCCCCGATACACTGGGATAGTTTAGAGTGGCTTGAATTAGTAGAAGATTGCATTTCAGACGGAGTGCCTATGGATTTTAAACAGGGGAGTATTTTATGAGTGAAGTAGCAGAAGTAATTGAACCAACATCTAGTGCAAATGAACCAGAAAAGACCTTAACTCAGGCCGAAGTAGACAAGATTGTCGCAGATCGTGTGGGCCGTGAGCGCAGGAAGTTTGAAAAGAAATACGATGGGGTCGATGT
>ENA-OSJC01002474-OSJC01002474.1-marine-metagenome-genome-assembly--contig:-NODE-2474-length-13941-cov-10.148009_pt1 | contig 13941 bp, 10 predicted proteins | sample MGYA00237885_ERZ534234 | MGnify/ENA primary metagenome ERZ534234 (study PRJEB26413, sample SAMN06343907) | marine metagenome | isolation source: coastal waters | place: Atlantic Ocean: West Antarctic... | reverse complement strand
TTTTCACAATGAGGGGAAAGTTTATAAATTTTATCACCATAAAATAATAAATAGAAAATTATAAATGAAATTATAAAAGGTATAATTATAGCTATAGTAGGGAGTTTAAGTAAAAATGAATTTTTTATGTTTAAATAATTAAAAAATGAGCTCCACATTTTAATAAATGAATTTGCTAAATAAATATATATAGCAATCCCCCCCACACTTATGGCCAAATCTATATTAATCAAATATTCTGCAGAAAATAAAAAAATTATGAATATAGAATTAAGGATTGATACAGAAACTAGCGCAATATAAGTAGAAATTATTAAACATAAACTTAGGAACATAGAGTCAGATTTTATAAAAGATGCTAAAAGAACCAAAGTAAAAAGCACAAGTATTAATGTATTAAGATGGTTGATGTAAGGATGAATTAAGCTCAGATTCATTTTTTAACTTTCTTTTTATAAGTTTCAAATATTATGTCAGATAAATTTTCTCCATTAATTCTAATATTTCTTTCATCTTTTTGTTCAATTTGATCATATTTTTCTTTATCTTCATCAGTAAGATCATAAGGGCTATCAATTAAATCCTCATCTTTGTACGCTTTATCCTTATTCATTTTAATTAAAAATTTTTGTCTATCTGATGAAATTTTATCAAAAATTAAATTCAATTCGTTAATATCTATCTTTAAATCTCTATAATCAAATTTTAACCTAATATCATTTAATTGCTTACAATTTATTATTTCGATAGTGTTTAAAGTATTAATTCCAAAATAAGGATTGATAACAATGTCAATTTTTTTTAAATTTTTCATTTTTTTAATTTTTGAGAAATCAACGATAAGAGGATTGGATGTTTCCGAATTTATTTTTTTGAGTGCTTTTTCATATGCATCTTTAATTTTGTTATCATATTTAACAGTCGGAGCGTTGATGCAATCAACATCAATCACAAGTTCTTCTAACTCTGTAAGTGATAAACATTCATTGTAGACCTTATGAACATTTTCTATTTTATTTATAGGAAAGCAAAACATCAGCTCTAATTTCTTAATTTTTGGATTTATTAATGAAATTAGTTTTTTTGGATTAAAGTTATTTTTATTTAAATCATAGCTTCGAAGACCTAATGTAAGATCTGTTAAATTTTTCATATCCTTTATAAACAATAGGTTTTCTTCAGTCATAGGGGGATGTATAGTCCCAATATCTGAATTCATTTCTTCAGTTATTACTATTGGACTTATTAATTTAAAAGTTTCTAGATGTTTTATGCTTTTTATCTTTTTAAGATCGGATGAAGACACTCCACGTAGTTGTAGATTATTAAGCTTTTTTAAATTGTGAAAATTACTTAAATCTAAATTTGTTAAACTCCACCTTCCATTTTCATCATTAAGACTATACATCCCTGATATTTTAATACTTTCTAAATCAAGAGAACTTTCAATATTTTGTAAGATTTCTTTTTCATCCTCTTTATTAATTGGAAAAAACATATTTATATTTAAATATTTTAATTTTTCAAATTTAGGTAATGTTCTAAAATTTGGTTTATTTTCATCTAGATTGTTTGAGATGGTTAAGTCTTCTAAATTAGTAAATATTTTTAAATCTTGTAAGCTAAAGCAGGGACTATTATTTATACTCAAATTCTTAATATTCTTATAATCAATTGATTTTGGTAATGAAAATATTTTATCTTTAAAATAACTTTCGCCAGAATAAATTATTTTTTTACCAATATAATGAAATGATATAGTTTCTAAGTTTTTAAAAATTAGTTTTGATGAATTATCTAGCCAACTTTTCTTAACTATAACCTTTGCTTTACCAGGGTTTTCGTAATGTAATTTATTATAAAATTGCTTACACCAAATTTCATCTTCCCATAAAAAACCTTTAAGTGACTCTTCTTTTTTTGAGGTTAATTTACCTACATCAACTTCTAGTAGGCCACTATTTAAACTTAAGAATTCTAAGCCTTCATCAACAGACCAATCATGAAGTAATTCTATGTTTTTAAATTTTTTTAGAACATCAGAGTTAGATTGATCATCTATAATAACTATTGATTTAAACTTATTTAATACAAGCTGATTAAAATAATCTTCACATTCTTTGATACTTAAATTTTTAATAATAAATTTATTTTTAAGTTTTGGGTAAGATTGAATATTAATAAATAAATTGAATATTTGAACATATTCATCATGATCATCATTTAAATCAGAAAATGATTTTATATCTTTAAAATCAATTTCAACAGTAACGTCTTTTTTAATTATTCGATGAATAAGTGCAATAAACTTATCCATTATATAACCATCATAATCTTTATTGCCCCATAGTAACTTATCATCATCAACTAGGGTTGGGTTATTAGGAAATTCAAAAGTAATTTTTTTTAAGTTTTTTATTTTTAAATATTCTTTTTCTAAAACATCAATAGAGTCACCTTCAAAATCAACATAAGTTTCCCACATAAAATCAAAGGCTGGACTCACAATAATATGATCAATTTCTTGTTTTAATAATTCTTTGAATTTATCTTTATAGTCATTATATTTTTGTGAAGGCCAATGAACTTTAAGACATTCTTTAATTGAAGGATGTTTTTCAATATCCGTAAACAAATTATCATCGTAATGGTAATATGTGTAATCCAAATATAAATTTTTACTTTTAAGAAAATTATTTTTGGTATCTTTAATTAGAACGTTATTAACCTTAATTTTTTTGTGATTAGGAAAATTAAATATTTTATCTAATGTAACATTTAGATTATCTTTTTCATTTTGGTAGGTTATTTTGATATTTTCTAATTTTTTTAACCTAGATAAATTATAGAAATCTACACCATAATAAACTTCATTGGCATTAATTGGGTAATCATAATCTGTTTTATTTTTATTTAAAAAAATATCATAATTAACTAATTCTATTTCTTCTAATTGATCAAAAGCATTAGGAAAGTTTGGGTAATTATTAATAAAATTATTTCGTAACTTTTTTTCATCTTCCAAATCAAAATTTAAATCATTATCACTAGGTAAATTAAATATAAATTTTTTAAGTTTTTTAAGCTTTATAAGTTTTTTTTTAGTAGTTGGTCTAAAATATGTATTACTATCAACTATTAATGTTTCCAGATTTTCTAATTGATCAAAAAATATATCAGAATCTATTATGCAGTTTCTTAAATTAATTGTTTTAAGTGAAGTATACTCCCTTAAGAAACTCCAGTCTTTTTCAGAGTTATTTATATGTAGAGCTGTAACCTTATTTTTATTTTCAACTAATTGAATAGCATTAAATCCTTTTTTAGGATTAATTGGGTCTACAAAAGCTTCCATTTTAAATATTATAATTAAATAAATTATATTTACATCTCATCATATTACTGTTTATTATCAACAATATTATGACTAAAGTAATTGGTATTGATTTAGGAACTACATTTTCTGCTATAGCTAGTCTTGATGACCTTGGTAATCCGGAAGTTCTAACTAGTATTGAGGATAATAGAAAAATAACTGCCTCTGTTATTTATGTTAATGACAAAAACGTTGTAGTAGGTGACAAGGCATTAAATTTTATAGCTAGCGAACCCAATAAAGTAATCCTCCAAACTAAACGTGAAATGGAGAATGATGTAGTCTACTCTATTGATAAAGGTAATTGGACAAGTGAAAAGGATGATATTAATTCATATACCCCCGCACAAGTTAGTGCATTAATTTTAAAAAAATTAAAAGAATATACTTCAGATGTTAAAAGAGCTGTTATTACAGTTCCTGCTATGTTTGCTGAAAGAGCAAGACAGGCAACTCTTGAAGCTGCCAAAATGGCTGACATTGAGGTTATAGAACTAATTAACGAACCTACAGCTGCCGTCCTTCATTATGCGAGTTTGCCTGGCGTTGAAATAGGTGGAAGAGTTTTAATATTTGATCTTGGTGGTGGAACCTTCGATGTAACAATTGCAGAAGTGAAAAGTAAATCTGTTGATGTATTAACTTCTAGAGGAGATAAATATTTAGGTGGTAAAGATTTTGATTTTGAAATTTCTAAGTTAATGAAAAAAAAATACCAAGAGCATCATGATGTAGAAATTGATATTGAAAACAATAAAGAATATATTTTAAAAGCAGAAGAGATAAAAAAAATTCTTACTGTAAAGCCAGAAGCAGTTATTCAAATTAATGGACCAAAAGGACTTCAGGAAATAAAAATTACCCAAGATGAATTTGAAGAGTCAATTCAAACATATATAGAAAAAATTAAAATGCTAATTGAAGAGGTTATGGAAGCCTCTGGAATGAATGCATCTAGAATCAATCAAACACTATTAGTGGGTGGAAGTACAAGAATTCCAATCATAACAAAAGTGTTAACTAAAATGATGGGTAAACCTCCAGTTAAAGGAGTTAATGTTGATGAAGCTGTAGTGTGTGGTGCAGCAATCTATGCTGGATTAAAGACTGAAGACAAAGCTTTAAATGAAAAACAACAAGAAGCTTTAGCAGAAGTTCAATTAAAAGATGTTTGTAATTTTTATATGGGAACATTAGCGGTAGTTAGAGACTCAATTACACAACGTGATGTATTAGTAAATACCACAATTATAGAAAGAGATAGTAAATTACCTGTATCTGTTACCAGGCGCTATACAACAAGATCGGAAGGTCAAGAAGCTATTGATTGTTCGGTAACTCAAAGTGAAGGAGAAGAAGATAATAAAGAATTTGTAAATTTAATACATCAAGAAAACTTAAAACTTCCCAAAAACAGACCAGCAGGCCAACCTATAGATGTAACCTATTCATATGATGAAAGTGGTAAAATGCACTGCATGTTTACTGATGTTGAGTCTGGAAATACTCATGAAATAGAGCTAGCACCAGAGACAACACAATCCATAGACGAAGGTAAAAAGCAAATTGAAGAAATATCAATTGAGTAAATATTAAGATCTATCAATGAAAAAAGTTATTATTTATTTATTTTTACTTTTTTTTTCAAATAATTTGTTAGCTGTAGAAAGTGTTTTTGATAGTCATAATAATCAATTAGAAGTTTTTAAGGGTCTAAGCGAACAAGATATAAATGATTGCATAGAAAATCTACCCAAATGTAAAATAGATAAAAGGCTTAGCTCAGCTGATGAAGCTAAACAACTTTTAAAAGAACTAAAACTCAAATTACCATCAAACTATAATTCAAAAAAAAATAATACTTTTGATTTTTCTGAATTACTTAAAAAATCTAGACCATTTTGGATTATAGGAATTGTTATACTATTTATTATTTTTAGGTCAGCAGAAGAAGAAAAACCAAAGCCACGTAATAACAAAAATTCTAAAGATAAAAAAATTAGTGATTGGGTTAGTGTGCAAAATAAAAAAGATGCAGATAAAAATGATAGAGATGAAGAATGGAATTATGATGAAGAGGAAAAAGAGGATGAGTGGAATACCGATTCTGGTGAATTAAGTATTAGGATTAAGGAAAAAAATATTGAGGAAGATCCAACATATGCAATACTTGGAAAGGGTACAATTGATATTTTGGATTACATAATTGAGAAGGATGAAGGTAAGGCTAAATTTTCTTTATCCGTATTTGATATTACAGACATCTTAGAAACTAAAAAAAGAATTGAAATTCCATGTAGCGATGATTTTTATTCTGAAAATGGAAATCTTTTTTTATCAAGAGAAATGCCTATAATGCAAAGAGCAGCTTATCTTGAGTGGACAGATATGTTTTTTTTCCCTAAGTCTATTTTAATACCATCTAAAAGGGGAAAAAGAAAAATAGAACTTGTATTAAATGTAACTAGCCTTGACACTAAATTTAAAGATGGTGAACCAGATACTAAAAAACATGAGAAGCTTTATTATACCAGTAAAACTGAAATTGTAATTGATTACAAGGAACCTGGATATTCTGAGGTCTCAGAATATGAAGACGATGTAAATAAAAATATTGTACAATTGGCCATGACTTTAGCTTACTCAGAAAAAAAAATTGAACAACAAAGTCTAAATATAATTAAACAGTGGATTAATAGTGAGGTTATGTGGAAAAATTATATTTTGGACGATGAAGAAGCTAAGGAAAATAAAATACAATATTCATTTATGCTAAATAACACTCATCAACTATTAAAAGATGGAAGGTTATCAATGTCCAACATAATTAAAGAACTTAACTTAAAATCAACTTTAGAAAAAAAATATGATGCAATAAACCTATTATTAAATATTGCAGGTGCAGATGATAAATTAAGTTTAGAAGAAGATAAGCTGTTAAATAAAACCGCCAAAGCACTAGAATTGAATGTAGAACGATTTCAAAAAATGAAAACCTCAACTATCGCAAATATCGAAACCATTGAAAGTAATGATGAAAATGCAGAATCAATATTTAATCTAACTCCAGAAATGACAGATGAAGATAAGTGTAAGAAACTTAGAATTGAATATACGAGATGGAACAGACAAACGAATAACTCTAATAGCAAATATCGAAATCAGGCACGAAAAATGACTGATTTAGCAGCAAACCTTAGAAAAAAGTATAATTGTTAATGAATATTTTAGATCAATTTAGATATAGCAAGGATGACCCAAGTCAGTTGAATATCAAACTGAAACAAGATCCTTATGAAAAAACGGAGACTACTAAAAATACAAATATTAACAATTTACTGTCTAATTCAGTAAAAGTTTCAAAAGAAATATTCCCAACCATTGCAGATGCCATAGATAATGTTTTTATAAAACTTAAAATTAAAAATAACTTTAGTTTTTTTGTAACAGCTAACCATTTAGAGGTTCAAGCAACATGCAGTGCTATGCCATTAGCGAATACTGCAGAAATTATTCTTACATCAAAACTAATTGAATTATTAAACACCGAAGAGCTGGAATCAGTTATTGCGCATGAGATTGCACATTTTTATTATCAACACTCTTTATACCCACCTATTAGCCAAGCCAAAACAAGAGTAGAGCAGCTAAACCTTTTAAATTTTAGTCGTGCAGCAGAGATTTCTGCAGATCGTATTGGTTTTATTGGATCTAATAATTTAGAAGCATCTTTAAGGGCGATGCTTAAAATTACCTCTGGATTAAGTGATAAGCATCTTAAGTTTAATTTTAGTAATTATTTAGATCAATTAAGAGAATTAAAAGAAGTTAAAGGAAATAAAGATTTAATGTATTCAACACACCCTAATTTTCTAAATCGTATGCAAGCACTAATATGGTTCTCAATGTCTATTGAATATAACGATTATTATAAAACTGGGAAAAAAGGTATTTATGATCTTAAGACAGTTGATGAAAAAATTGATGAAAGCATTAAAAACGTTATAGGAAATGAAGTTGACTATTCAAATAAAGAACTTGTTAGTAAAACATTAATGTGGGGTTCGATCTATATTTTTTTATCAGATAAAAAATTCTCCAAGAAAGAACAAGAAATTTTCAAAAAGAATTTTGGAGAAAAAGATACAAATAGCATGCTATCTTTAATCAAAATCTCTAGTGCAAAATCTATCCAAGATAAAATTGATAATACTTTTGATGAAGCATCGAAACTTTTAAATAAGGACAAAGAAAAGATAATTAATGAATTAAGTAAATTATTAAAAATTGTAGATGGTGATCAAAAAATAGCAAATACCGCCATAAAAAATATAAAGACAACTTTAAAAATATAAGGTTAAATCTATTATGGGTATTTTTGATATTTTTAAAAAAAAGAAAACTGAGCCTTTTAGTGATTTAAAGGAAGAAGACTTTGAAGCAGTCTTAGAAGGGTTAACTGGCTGGTTAGGTGTTAATTTTCGTGTAAATGAAGAGCTTCATATTACGTATAGTGCAGATGGTAAAAAAGATCACACGGATATAGATTTTTTTGCACCACTTTACGATTTTACCATTTATGTCTTGAATCATGAATCTGATATGGCTGCTAAAGCTGAAAAAGACAAAACGATTAAAGAGTATGCAATGAAACAAAAAAATATTGATTTTTGTTTTACTACGTTCATCGAAATAAGGTTCAAAATACCTGCTAAACATCACTCTCTAATTATCAAAAATGCCAGACAAAAATTAAAAACTCTTCCAGAGTCAACTTTGTATAAAAAATAAATATTGATCAGTGACTTTGTTAGTTTAATTGGCTTTAAAGAGGATTAGTCAATATCAATTAAAATTCTCAAATGTTTCTATATGATTACTTAAATCTGGCCCATTAGAAATAATTTTTGAAACTAAGTCTTCAGCCGTCCAAATTAAAGCTTTGGGTTTATCATTTAAGTATGAATTGTTAAGCTGATCCACATAGGTGGTAGCTAATTTAAAATATGTAAATCTCAGTAATTGATCCGAAGTTAATGCAGAATGTTTATAATTTTCCGTGTCAGCATCAATAGTAAACTCTAAAGATCCTATAAAATCCTGTTTCATTGTAATAGCTTTAAAAGGGGAATTTTCATCATCTTCTAAATGTATATATTCTCTAGCTGTATCAAATACAGCCTTAATAGATTCATTCGTTTTCCAATTATCTTTGAACCAAATAATAATACTATATATATGTTTTTTTTCTAAAGGTGGGTAGTGGGCTAGAAAAAAGTTTCTATTAATATTTAAATCTTTTTTATCAAATAAACCATCATAAGTTGGAGTCCAAATATTTGATTTTTTATCAGGGGTTTTATAAAATTTTTCAATCATATCAAAAAAATTATTAAATTGTTTTGTAAGAAATATTTCTGTGGGTTCGAATTTTATGTTGTTTCTTTTACAACTCTCGTAACAAGCACCAAATAGATAACAGACGTATACTAGTAAGTATTTCTTGAAAGGCTTATAAGCATTTGAGCAAGTGTTGATTAGATAATTTTGATGATCTTTTGGTAAAGTTTTAAACTTCTCTTTATAAGTTTTTTCTTCATCAATGGCTCCAGAACCTACTATATAAACCATATCATAGTGCCACTTAATAGTTCCAAGAACCCAACGTGAAGTTCTATCCATGGGGGTTTCATCTTTATGCTTTTCTAAATGCTTCTTTATTATTTCTTTATTTTCTTTATCCATTTAATTATTTTTTAACCAAATGCAATTTTGGTTTTAATGTTAAGACTATGCCATCACTAATAAATTCTGTTTTAGTAATCATTTGATTATGATCACTGGAACTTTTTATTATTGAATTCACATAATTATCAATTTCACTTAATGTTGTTAGCTCATCATATTTGATCATTATTTTTTTAATCATAATTATTTATAATTAGTTTCAAATTCTAATAATTTACAAAAATTATTCATTAACTTCATTTCTTCAATTTTATTACATGAAGATAAAAGCAAATCTTTATTAAATAAAATAATAACAACACATTGTGCTCTTGAAATTGCAACATTCAGCCTATTCCTACTGAAGAAAAATTCCTTATTACGAGGTAAATTTTCAGCATTAGAACAGGTCATTGAAATAAAGACTACTTTAGCTTGTTGTCCTTGAAAATTATCAATAGTTCCAACACGCGCATTATCTGTAACGTCTTTATTTAAATTATTAACAATATTATTTACCTGAATATTAAATGGCGCTAGAACCATAATATCTTTTTCAGTTAGTTTTGATTCTCCGTCTTCGTCTTTAAAATTAGTTCCTAGTATTTTAGAATAGGCTTTTTTAATTAAATCAGACTCCTCATCTGATTGTTGAAAACAGCCCTTATGATTAACTGGGATATAAAAAATACCCTTATCTCCTATATTTTTTAAACCTAAGTTTACTTCTCTTTCTTTGGTAATTTCGTGAGGTTTTAAACGTGAATCATAAAAGGATGGAGATGTATAATCACAAATTTTTGAAGTAAGTCTTCTAGTTTCTGGTAAGAAAACACCTCTATTTGAAGGTATAGTGTCGTAACCTTCTAATAGATAATCCAAAGCACTTTTTCCAGAATAACCCAAGTGAACTCCTTTAATTGGTTGTGATAATTGCATTTGATCACCAATTAATATTAAATTTTTACATGAAGTTGCCATTGCAATGGTGTCTGCTAACGATACTTGTCCACCCTCATCAATAAATAGATAATCTAATTTTTGATCATATCTATCATTAGAAAACATCCAGGCAGTACCAGCAAAAAGTAAATTGTCTTTTAAAATTTTATCTGCTTTATCATCCGTAACATCTTTGATTATTTCACCATTTAATTTGTCTTTTTTATTAGAATATTTTTTAATTCCATTAAAAGTGAAATTTTCTTTAACAGACTCACTTTCTATTTGTTTGAGAAGAGTATTAATTGCTGAATGAGAGTTACTTGATATACCAATTTTTTTATTATCTTTTAATAATGCTATGATCATCTTAGCACTAATATAAGTTTTTCCTGATCCAGGTGGCCCTTGAATTAATAGATAAGATTTTTGTAAACCTTTTGCAACATTTATGATTGTACTTTCTAAATCATCTTTTTCATTAATTAGTGGATCACTTTTTTTAATTTCTAAAATATTAGGAAATTCTTTATTTAATAAACTAGTTATACAGCTATAATTTTTATCATTCTTTAAAGCAATACTTTCGATATATTTATTTAAAGCTGTTAGTTTTGATCTTGGAGGAAAATAATCATCAGGACCTAAAGTTACAAGTGATGGCATTTCACCTAATTTATTAAATGATTGTTCTGTAATAATTATTTTAAGTATATTTTTATCATTACCGTTTTGTTGAATTTCAAAAATATTACCTATCTTTTTATTAGCAAATAAATCTTTTGCAGAAGCATCTTTTTTTAATTTAAATTCTTGGTCATTAAATTTATAATCAAAAATTAATTTTTTCTCATGTTTTAAAGGTTTTGTTGTTTGTAGAATACAGTTAGCAATACATTCATTATCATCTTCTAATTCGTCGTGTGATTTTTCCAACCTATTGAAATGATCCCAAGCACCTGGTTTTCTTTCTCTTTTATAAAAGCCAACCATATTCTTAAGGTTGGAAATAAAAAATTCATTATCTTTATTAATAACTTTATCTAAACCATCGAGTAGCTCTAACTCTCTTTCCTCACCCTCATGTCTATTATTTTTACTTTCTTCTGTTTCTTCTTCTGGGTCAAACCATGTAATAGTGGCATCTTTTGTTCGCTCTTTAAGCAAAAGTTCTCTTAATTCATATGTAGAGTAGCAGTCATCTTTGTTGTAGTTAATTATGTCATCTCTATCTTTTGCATTGTTTGTTTTTAGCCATTTATCATAGAGCTTTATACTGTCTCCTGCGGTAAAAATTTCTGATTGTCTTGAGAATTTTTTATAAAAAATCTCTAGAGTTTTAAGTGTCATTTTCTTTTCTGTTGTGCGTATGCTCTTAATACTCACTTTATAAAGATCAACCAGCTTCTTACTCGCTAATAACTCATCTACAAAATTTCTGCCTTCTGGAAAAGAAGATGAGTAACGCTCTGATAGTTCTTTTAAAGCAGTTTCTTCATAAGTATTGTAGTGATAGATAAATGCATTTGGATAGTTTTGAATATGTTTTTTCAAAAAATTAATCAAATTAATAAAAATTTCTTTTTGGTATTCATTATGAAAATTTTTAGCCCAAAAATATTTAAAAGACATTTCTTTATTAGATAAAAAACTAAATCCATGTAAATAATAAAATGTTTTACCATCTATTTTTGGGAAACCCTCTATATCATAGAAGATATCACCATCATTAGGTTTTGGAATTTTGTACAAGCCTGTACCTGGGGTCTGTGGCAGAACTTCATATCTGCTTTTATTAGTCTTTCTTTTTTCTTCCTGTAATATTGCTTGAGCTATTAATCTTTCTTTAGTTTCTATGCTAATTTTTGATTTTATATTATCTACATTACATTTTGCGAGTTTTTCAATTGTATCTATATTTTCTTTTTTTAATTTTTCGGTTTGAGACCCAATTATTCTTGCAACTTGATTAATATAATTATCTTCATCCCACTTATTCACACAAATCTCTTCCCACTCACAAGATTTGCAAAATTTACATTTTTCAGGATATATATTTTCTTTTTCAATATTATTTAAAAATTCATTAAAATTATTTTTCGAATAAGTAAAATAATCTAAATATTCTTTAGTTTTAAATGAATGTATTTCATCATTACCATCAATTAAATACATAGTATCAGGAATATGTTTTTGTATTTTTGAAAGAAGATATGAATATCCTGTAATCTGCAAAACATGTCTTGGTTTTAAACTACGTGTAATCTTAGTATCATAAACTTCATAATAAAAATTTTTTGAATCTTTTTTTACTTTAATTAGAAAATCTACCTCACCTCTAAAGTTATCCTCTATAAAATAGGCATGATAAATTAAATCAATTCCATCCTTAATTGCTCTTTGTGTATCTTCAAATCTTTTCTGCTCAGTTTGATCTGTCCTAATTATTATATGAGTCTTATATTTTTTTTTTAAAATATTAAAATGTCTTTCTTCATGTTCCAAACCAAATTCTTGCCAAATCTTTTGGTCGGCTGCTGGTTTTTTTTTTTTTATTTTATCATTAAGGAATAAAATATTATTTTTAATAATATATTTACATGTAACAAAGTTATTTAAATCACTAGGTGATATTAAATATTGATTTTTTTTTATTCTCATTAATCTTACCCTTATTAATTTTCACCCTCATTCAACTCTCTAGATAAAACTTTAATCTCAGTTTCATTTTTTTTATACTGATAAATCATCTTTAAATATTCAACGAGCTTACACATATTGTATGGCAAGTAGTATAAATCTAATATTATCTTTAAAAATGGCTTAGATTTGTAGAATTCATCATTGGTTTTATTAGAGATTTTTTTACCTTCTAAATAAAGTTCAACTGAATTTCTCCAATCTTTACAGTACATTAGCCTATCTTTAATTCGGTTTTTTACGTAATTCCTCATTAATGTACCGTCCTTTCTTTTTCATAGCTTTCATATTCAATTTTACCAACAACAAGACGAAGATTTTTCATGAGCTTGGACCATCGATCGGAATGTTTGTCAGGTGAAATCCAAGGAAGATCTGATGGCTTTAGATCAAGCATCCCACAAAGTATGTTGTCTATATCGTTTAAAAGTCTAGATCTTTCTTCTGGGGAATGTTCAGTAAAAAGTTTTACTAGCTTTGTATGCTCTTCATTATCTATTAATTTATTAGTTTTCTTATTTTCCATTTTGTTTCCTTTTGAAACAAAGACTCATCAAGATTAATACGAAGTGTATTGAGAATTAGCTTTCTATTTATCAAGATTGAACCCATGTTCCTTTGTTTGTTTATTTACGCAAACAATCATGAAAGACAATCTTGAAATACCGGATCCTCTTTACGAGGTAGGGGACGCATCAAAATTAATCGGAAGGGTTAGTAAATATACTTTAAGAAAGCTTTTAATTAAAAGTATATATAGTAACCCTTCAAATAGGTAACTTTCTAATTGGTTACATTATTAATATATACCTTAACCTTAAAATTTCAAGTCTAAAATTGTCTATACAAATATCTTTATACAAAGTTTTACACCTAATCATAATTACTTTAAATAGTGGTTGACATTTACCTGTCGGTTTTGTACAGGTAATTATGACTGTTAAGCAAAATTATAAAAATGTTTTAAAATACCTTGAAGAAAATAATATAGACGCCAAAAAAGCTTTAGAAATTATTGTAAAAGCAGACCCATATAATCCAAATAATATTCAAGCCCGTTGGAAAATGAAAAGATTTCAGCTCTATTTGTGGGCAAGAGTAGATGAGCATGAAAATGGGTGGTTATTAAAAAAAACAGAAACAGTTAGAAACGTTGTTCATAGTAAAAAGTTTAGAGAAACAGCAGAAGTGTTTGA
>ENA-OSJC01002472-OSJC01002472.1-marine-metagenome-genome-assembly--contig:-NODE-2472-length-13953-cov-5.389954_pt1 | contig 13953 bp, 8 predicted proteins | sample MGYA00237885_ERZ534234 | MGnify/ENA primary metagenome ERZ534234 (study PRJEB26413, sample SAMN06343907) | marine metagenome | isolation source: coastal waters | place: Atlantic Ocean: West Antarctic... | reverse complement strand
TTCAAATAGTGCTATTATATCAGGTTTTAAAGTTAATACAACAGTATTAACTCCTATAACAGCACTTACTAGTATAGGTGCTGCAGATAGTGATCGAACTGCAGGAACTTATACTATTACCGCCTCTGACTACACAAAAACAGGTGTAGGTGCTGATGCAACTTTTAGTATAGTAGTAAACGGTTCAGGTGCAGCAGCAGTAACAATTACAGCTGGTGGCGATAGGTTTGTTATAGGAGATGTTATAACTATTGCTGATAGCAAGTTAGGTGGTGGTGGTGCTGCCGCACTAACTTTTAATGTAGCAAATATTGGAGGAACTAGTGGTAGTAGTAACAGAGTTACAGGTATAACAAGAGCTAATCCAGGTGTTGTAACATCTAATCTTCATGGATTTAGTAATGGAGCACGTATTGCGTTTTCTGCTATAAACGGTATGACACAAGTTAATGGGCAGATTTATGAAACTACACTTATAAATGAAAATAGTTTTAGTATTGTTAATACTAGTGCCTTTACGGCATACTCAGGAGATACAGGTTTTGCTACTTTTATCACTACTTTAAACGTTGCTAATACTACAAGTATTAAAGCAGGTTATCAAATTACTTCTATAGGTAGTAATGGGTATACTAGTCCTCAAACTGTTGATAGCGTATTAGGTAGCGATAGATTAACTATATCTGCCCCTCCAAATACTATTCCTAATGGAGAACTCTTATTTATTGATTTAGCGAGTACTCTAAATACCGTTCCTTTTACTTCTAATATTGCAACTAGTGAAGTAACTACTGCTACAACCACTATAGCTTCTCAGGATCCTAGTCTTTTTATAGCAGAAAAAAATGCTTTTGTTCAAAACCCTGTAGTGCGTTTATATGATGTATTTTATCCAGGTGAGTGGTTTCCTCCAGATAAACATGGTAATCCTACTGGTGAAGGTGCTGGTAGGTCTTGGCCTACTAATTTTCCTTTAAAATTTGCAGATATAGCAGGAGATTTAGTATCTGATTTAAAATATAATGTAACTTATGATGGAGAGTCTTATATACCTTTTCCTATAGATATAACTAGCATTAAACAAAATCAAGATGGTAAAATTGACGATCTTACTTTGACAGTATTTAATGTAGACAATATCGTGTCTGCTTTAGTAGAAGATCCTTTTATTGTAGGTAATAATATAACTTGGTCTTGTGTGGCTAATGTTAATGGTGCTCCTTGTCACGGAATTGATCCCAGAACTATTAATGCATTACCTGCACAGGTAGGTAACGCAGGAGAAATTGCTTTTGATACTCTGACTAGAGCCCGTGCTAATGGTTTTGCATACAGTGCAGCTATAGAAGGCTTATACGGTAAATCTAATTCCTCTTGGAATTATGAACAAACTATATCTTCTCCAGCTACTAACGGTACTAAAGGAGTTTGGGAAATACAAAAAAATGACTCTAGAGATATTCAAGGAGGAGTAGTTAAGATTAAAACTACTTTTGCTAATTTTTTAGATGTATGGCCTGAACATAGTAGTATTAAGTATATTACTTCAAATGTAGTTGAGGTATATAATGCTATGCCGTATAGAGTAGGAGATACGATAAAGTCTGCAAAAGGTCCTAGTAGTGCAACTATACAATCTATACAAGAGAATAGATTTTTATTTTTATCAGATGTTTTAGAAGGTAATACTTCTATAGGTGATGAAGTTTTTATAGTTAATGCGGATGTGGATACAGAATCTTATGTAGAAGATGTATTTAAGATAGATCATTTAGAAGAATTAGGCGGTGATACTGCCTCATTTGGTTTAGTTACATGGTTACAGTATTTTAAGCAAGTAACTCCTAGACGTAAATACTATAAAAATACTTGTCAATGGCAATATAAAGGTGAGGAATGTCAATATCCGGGACCTGCAGGTGGTACTATACCTGGTACCTCTCTTACTGCTAATAATAATCCTATTGCTGCAGATAATACAACTGCATCAGGCCCTGAAGGTGATATATGTGGTAAAAACATATTAGCTTGTACTCTTAGAAACAACTCTATACACTTTGGAGGCTTCCCTGCAACAGGACGTACAATTCCCAAACAATAAAATTAAAGGTTGTATACTTCCTTGGATGCATATTTTTGGAGGATTAACTGGTAATTTTTATTTATGTTGCCATGCACAGTTCCAAACAGGTACTACTATAGTAGGAACCTATGAACAATCTTTAGGTGATATATGGAATAGTGATCAATATAAAAAAACACGTTTAGATTTTTTAAAAAATAAAATACCTAGTGAATGTATAAAAGCATGTTATGAAAAAGAAAAACAAGGTAGTGGTAGTAACAGATTACAAGTTAATAAAAGATTTGCTAAAGATGCGTATCTACAATCTCAAACTAATGAAGATGGAAGTTTAGATAATAAACCTACATATTTAGATATTAGATTTGGAAATTTGTGTAACTTTAAATGTAGAATGTGTGGTCCTGATGCCTCTACTAGCTGGTATAAAGATACCCTAGAAACGGGATGGTCTAAAACTATGGACTATTATACTGATAATAAAGATTTTTGGGCAGATATTCCACAATTTATTCCTAACCTAGAAGAAGTATATTTTGCAGGAGGTGAGCCTTTTATACAAGAAGGTCATTATAAAATGCTCACTTTACTTATAGAATCTGGTTATGCTAAGAATATACATATAAGTTATAATACTAATTTAAGCTACTCTAAATTTAAAAAATATAACTTACCTGAACTATGGGCTCACTTTAAAAAAGTATCTTTATGGCCTAGTGTAGACGGATATGGAAGTCGCGTAGAGTATTCTAGAAAGGGATTATCCTGGTCTAAATTTGAAAAACATGCTATTATGTTTAAGAACAATATAACTACGATAAGCTCTGTAATAAGTATATATAGTATAACATCAATGCCTAACTTAATACTATGGTGTAAACGTAATAATTTTAATTTTTATGGCACAACATTAATTGAACCGTCTGAACAAAAGGTTACTTGTCTGCCTAAAGAAGCAAAACAAGATATAATAAAATTATATAAAAAGTTTACTAATGATTATAAAAAATTATTAACTAGGCACGATATAGAACAGATTAAAAGTTGGCTATCTTTTATGGTTAGCACTGATGATTCTTATTTACTGTCTACATTTAAAAAAGAACAAGAAAGATTAGACTCATTACGTAATGAGTCATTTATTAAAACTTTTCCGGAATTTACATCATGGTACGAAACTATATAGGTCTACCTCATTCTTATACTGATATTAATTGTATAACTATAATTAAAAAATTCTACAGTACTGAACTATCTTTAGAATTTTCTTTGCCAGATTACCCCCTATCTGCGCAATGGATTAAGCATTTTACTCCTGATAGTATTGATAATTGGGCAGCTCAATGTGCTAAAAAAGTAAGTTTGACAAACGCTAAAGATTATGATGTAATGACATTTAAGTCAGAAAAAAGAAATTTAATAACACATTTTGGTATGTATTTAATGCCTTCTAAAATGTTACACGTTCAGGGAGGGGGAATTTCTCGTGTAGAAACTTTATCCGATTATTGGGTAGAGAGTATACATGCGATTTATAGACATGACAGCTTGGTATAATAAATACAAAGATTTTCCATATTTACATTTAGGTAATGATGCAGAGACTGGGATTGATTGTTTTAATCTCTGCAAATTAGTGTATCTAAACGAATTAGAAATAGATATTCCTTACACAACAGATTATTTTTGTAAAATAGTAGATGAAGATTGGTATAGTAAGACTCAAGAAAGATTATTTGAGCAAGCAGCTACGGATGCGTATGGTTGGATAAAAGTAAAAGAACCACAGCCTTACGATATTATAACTATGAGTTTAGGATCTACTAATGTAACTAATCACTGTGCATTATATGTTGATAGATCTAAAATACTACAAACCATGATAAAACATAAAAGTTGGATTGCACCTTATGGTAACTATTACAAACAATATACTACGGGGGTATATAGATGGAAAGATTTTTAAAACTTAAAGAAGATATGAATGCACATGCTATGCTAGACTATCCTAGAGAATGTGTAGGAATTATAACTAATGATTTTAAATATATACCATGTAATAACATCTCTCACATACCTAAACACACTTTTATACTAGACCCTGTAGACTTAGTAAAAAATGATGGAAATATATGGGGTATATTTCATTCTCATCCTGGAGAAGAAAATCCTTTACCGAGTAAGGAAGATAAAATAAGTGCTGCTTTTAAAGAATATAAATTTATAGTAGGATTTAATAATAAATTCTTTACATACTGGTTAGACCATAACGTAGACGCACTCATGTTTGATGAGTTTAAGGAAGAACATCTTGTTAATAAATCTTAAAATACATTCAGCTTATAGTAAATTCTTTGCTAATAATATATATACATTTGAAGCTACGATAGCTTCTGATATTATACGTTATATTAAAGGGGTGCATCCTAAGTTTTCTAAATATATGACTCAAGTAACTTCTGGAGAGGTTATTGAGCCTTTCTGTTTATTAGATGATAATTTAAAGATAATCAATAGAGATATGATAGATATTAAACATTTTAACGATGGTGATACTATCTATTTAGTGCCTGCTATAGCAGGCGGAGACGGTAAAAAAATAAGAAATGCTCTTCTTGTGATAGCGGCTATATATATAATGTCACAAACTGGTGTACCTCTTGATCCTATGAGTGGTGCAGCAGCGGGAGATGTAGCAGCTGGAGGTTATGCAACAGCAACAGCAACAACAGGATTAAGTACTATGCAAATGGTAGGTCTTCAAGTAGGTTTGTCAGCTGTCTCAATGTTACTGACTAAATCTCCAGCAAGGAGAGAAAGTAAACAAACAGAGTCTACAACAAGAGATAATGGTATGTTTGGTTCTTTAACTAATACTTCTACAAGTGGGACACCTATAGCGTTAATTTACGGACAACATAGAGTAGCAGGTCAATTTTTGAGTGGTTATATAACTAGTATTGCTCATGGTAGTGGTGACCCTATTAGTATAGGAGAGCAATTTGATGGCGTATAGAAATTTTACTAATTATTCTAATACACAAATACCTATTATACAAGGAGCTAAAGGCGGTAAAGGTGGCGGAGCAGAGCCTCATACTCCTATAGAGCATTCTCAAGACTTATTTTCTACTGATATACTTTTTGTAGTTGTAGGAGTAGGAGAAGGACCTATATATAGAATTAATCCTAATGGTCCTCAAGATATACAATTTTCAGATAATTCTATAGATGATTTATTAAATCTTGATGGTAATGGTCTTGAAAATACTAAAAAATTTAAAACTCTATCTACTACAGGAACTACTACACAAGGAAGATTAGATGTATTCGGTGAGGCAACTATTACCCCTCAAAATTTTGCTTCTCCTGTAAGTTTAAAAAACGGCAGTTCAGGTATTCCCGCATCAGGAGTTACTTTACAGGAAACTTCTGCTAAAGATTGGGATTCTTTAGAATTTATGTTTAACATTCAGGGTTTACGAAAAATAACTGATAAAGGCGATATACTACGTCATAGTTTATCTGTACGTATAACCGTATTTGACAGCCTAGGACAAACTCAAATTACTACAACTGATAAAACTATAAGCGGTAAAACTGATAGTAGCTTTAAGTTTATGATTAAAATTCAAATACCTGAAGCCCGTAAAAGTGTTAATGGATATAGATTTACTATAGAAAAAACTTCTTCAGATTCTACTAGCTCTGGTACAGTAGATAGTGTAGTATTACTTGGCTGGAATGAAATAGAAAATTCTCCTCAATCTTATCCAAGAACTGCTCATATAGGTTATGCTTTAAAAGCTACCGATGAGCATAACGGTATACCTAATTTTTCATCTTTAGTTAAAGGTCTCTTACATAAAGTACCTACTAATTATAATCAACCTACTTTAGTAACTGGAGAAATTGACTGGAGACATGTAGAAGTTACTGCAACTGGTGCCACTAGTTCTGCTACTGCTGGTTATTTTATGCAACAATCAGGAACAGCAGTTCAAACAAGTACTAATATTAATATATATGCAGGAACTTGGGATGGAACTTTTGTGTATTCTTGGTCACAAAATCCAGTATGGATTATATATGATATATTAACAAATAAAACTTATGGACTTGGAGTTCCTGAAGATACTATTGATAAGTATAGATTTTATCAAATAGCTCAATATTGTGATGCTTGTGATGTTACAACTGGTAACTTTGTAGGTGTACATGGATTATCTGATGGTTCATTTAAATACAAACCCAGAAATACATTTACTGCAATTAGAGAAAATCAAATTGGATTACTTCAAGGAACTAAAATTAAAGAAAGAAGATTTATCTTAGATGTTGTTATTGCAGATCAAAAACAATCTTTTGATACTCTTAATACATTAGCAGCAAGTTTTAGAGGTGCTATTGTATATGCTCATGGCAAAATTACTTTAGCATGTGATCTACCTGATGAAACTCCTGCTATGGTATTTAACGAGGCTACTATGCAACAGGGTAGTTTTAATATAGGCGGTAATAAAGAAAGTGATATTGTAACAGGTGTAGACGTAAGTTATATTGATACTACCAATCATTATAAAAGAGAAACAATACGTGTTGATCAAGAAGGTAGTAATGATGGTGTTATAAAAGCAGAAGTAGAAAATATAGCATCTTTAGACTTAGTAGGTTGCACTAGAAGAAGTCAGGCACTTAGATTTGCACAATACCAAATTGCGGCTTCTAGATATATACGAAGAACTTGTACTTTTACAACTAGTACCGATGCTTTAAGTCTTATTCCAGGTGATGTTATTGGAGTAGCAACTCAAAGCGGTGGTATAGCTTATGGTTTTGGTGGTAAAATTCATGCAACTTCTCCAGTGCAGTCAAGTAATACTAATGTATTTTTAGAACATTTTACTGTACCTTCTTTAGCTACTACTACTTTTACAGCAAACACAGGAGCTCTTGTATTACGAGTAATAAAAGTAAAAGATGAAAGAATTGATTTATATATACTATCTAATGGTAAGGTAGGAGTTGGCAGTGGATTTGCACTAAGTAAAACTGATAATGTTAATTCCGGATTTGATCTAGCTACTGTAAACCCTATTAAAAGATATAATAATATAACTAGAGTCTGGGATAATTATACTGCATTTACTGCTAATACTGTTCCTCAAAAAGGTGACTTATGGACTTTTGGGGAACTAGAAACAGAATCTGACGTATATAGATCTAAAAGTGATAAACTATTTAAAGTATTAAGTATTAGTAGAGATACTAAGGATGAAACTGTTCAGGTAGCTGCATCAGAATATATATCTAATATTTATGTTGACTCTGATACATTTATTGATTATAAACCTACGTCTTATACCGATATACAATCTGGCCTTACTGTTCCTCCTGTACCTAACTTTACATTTGAAAGAAATCCTAGATCAAAAGCAGATGGTTCTATTGTTATGGATGGTTTACTATCAACTTCTACTGAAAAAGATGGATTTGGTATAACCTATACTACTCAGTATGATATATCTAGACCTACTGCTACTAGTTTAGTAGCTAATGCAAATTTATCAGGAACTAGTGGACAAACTATTCATATAGAGCACTCTAACGTACTAGTAGGAGATACAAATACTATAACTCCTGTAAGTGTAACAGGTAAAAATGGTTTTAGTAGTATAATAGGAGAGATAAAGTTATTATGTACTTCTATAGCGGTTGTTGATACTGCTAGTGGTACTTTAGATGGTAATGTACAATTAACTTTACAAGGCTTTGGACAAGTATTTGATGAAAATTTTCAAACCAGTATACTAGACGCTAATGATAGTGATGTATTTGGTGCACTAAAAGGTACTGATCATCTTACTATACCTATTAAGGAAAAAACCGAACAACAAGGCTTGTTGAATTTTGTAGGATATGCAGGAATCATAACTAATCTTAGTCAACCGATATTAGGTTTTACTCTAGCAAACGATACAATAAAAATAGAAAATAAAAAAACTGAAGAGGTAACTTTAGTTAATAAAATACCTGATGCTCCTTTTTATGTTACTTTAAACCAACTTTTAGATTCTAGATTTTATTCAAATAATAGTTTTTATGTATCTGGTTATGAAGATACTTATATAAAAAATGGTGAAATAAATGGTAGTGAAACTATTATAGATCTGCCTGTAAGCCCTAGAGATAAAGCTTTTGTTAGATTATTTGTAGATGGTATAGAAAAAAGTATTGGTCAGTTTGTATTTAATAAAAATGATACAGTTGCTGGTAATGCAAATGTAATATATACAAGTAGCGCTTCTGAAACATTTTTTAGAGCTGAGGTAGATTACTATAGTGTTCCTATATTTGAAATAGGAGATAACGTACAGTCTTCTCATTCCAATGTATTTAGTATTTCTAATTCTAGTTATGATCCTCTTTCTGCAAGATATAATGCAGCTTTAAGTGCTAATTATATATATAGAGTACAAACTGCTAGCAAACCTGTTTCTAATTTAGGAGGTTTATCTTTTACAAATATAAGTATAGATCCTATAGGATCTATTAGTAATATTTCTGGCGGATCAGGTACTTTTCATTATGATACTAATGAGTTTCCGGGCAGACTTACTTTAGCTAATAATAGAGTATATAACTTAGAAATTGGATCAGAGTATGAAGCTTTATTTCTTACTAAAAATAAAGTAATACCTGATTTATCAATTGGTACTACATCGGTAAGAGCAAGAAATAAAACTAGAGGTGGCAGAACTAGTGCTTTTAATACTAAGAGTTTAAATATTCAGCCTATTCCTATACAAAAAGTGACTAATATATCTATTGAAGAATCTTTATATCGTGAACAAACTGGTGGAGTAGCTGTTCGAGTAACTATACAATTTGATCATGTTCTAAAGCAAAATGTTACAGACTATGAAATATCATATAAACTAGACTCAGTAGATAACATCACAGATGGTGCTGTTACAAATGATGGAGGTACAGATTTAACTTCTTTTAATACTGTAAAAGTTCCTGCTATTGGTATAGATGCTGACGGTAAGATTAGATTTACGGTTAATGGTATAAATAGAGGACCAATTAGTGACAGTAGAAATGTTATATTTAGAGTTGTACCTTTAAATAGAGATATAAGAGGTATAACTGCTGTAATAGCTAAATCTATTATAGGTAAAACAGCTCAACCAGCAAATATTTTTAATTTTACTGGTGGACAACAAACTGATCAAATTACTTTATTATGGTCTTATGCCCGTACTACTGATGGAGAGCTAAAAGATATTGATCTTAAAGAGGTAGTAATAAAACGACTAACAGGAGCGCAATCAGCCAGCATTGAGAATTTTGTTGTAGCTGACGGTTTAGTTACTGTATCTGCAGGTACTGCTCGCAAATCAATTCCTATTGATACTTTTGGAGAATTTACTTATCTTGCTAGAACTAGAGATACTAGTGGTAATTTTAGTGATGAGGTAGCTAGTATAACACTAACTACTAGTCGTCCTAATAGAAGCACTGTAATAAGAGCCTATAATGAGGATTCACCTACCACTGCTTTTGCAGGTAAAACTAATGATAATAGTGCAGAGACTAATTTTCCCTCTTTTACAACTTCTAATAGTGGCGGATTAGCATTTGTTAATAAAGGTGATGGGCATCCTAGTTCTATTGTTGATAATGCAAATGGTACTTCTAGTGGTTTTTCAGCTACTGCTACTGCTTCTGACTTATTAGCCAGTGAATCTGCAGAATATATAACTTCAATTAGAGATGCTGGAGCTATTGTTACAGGAGCAGTATTTGTAGATATAGAAGGAACTCAGGCAGTAGAAACTACTTTTAATGATTCTAAAGAAACGTATTTATCTGGTGTTACCGATGTTTCAGGTACTGCTGGTGTATTAAAAGATGCAAGTTTTGGAGGAATTGGTCATGTATTAGGATTTAGTAATACAGCAGTAGTAAGTCCTAGATTTGATTCTAATAATCAAACTTTTATGACAGGTGGTACTTCCGGTAATGTATTTGCTATTTGGGATGATGGTAAATACACAGGTAATGTGATAACTATTACAGGAATCACAAAAGCTAGTCCCGCAGTTGTGACTACTAGTGGTAGTGAGCACGGATTAGTTAATGGTAATAGAATTATTATTCATGATGTAAATGGTATGACTCAAATAAACAATAGAGAACTATATGTTAATAGGGTAAATGCTACTAGTGTACAGCTCTATACTAATGCTGCTAGAAGTGCTGCACTCAATTCAAGTGGTTTTGGTACTTATACTTCAGCAGGTATTTTAGATCAAGGTGACTATGCAAATGCTAATTCTTATGCGTTAATAGCTGGTATTGTAGATGCTGATGAAATTAGATTAGGAGCTTCTTATTTTGCTAATGGCGATGCTACTGGTGGAAATGTCTTAGCCAATATAACAGCTGCTGCAAGTAGTTATAAATTAGTTAACTTTAAACAGTATAGTGATACAGGTTCGGGTGATACTTTTGCAGGAACATTAGGAGCTATTAGTAGTCAAACACTAATTAGAACTACTACTGCTGCAAATGCTACTTTATATTATGCTAATGGCAATGTTAATATAAGTCAGTTTATTGGTTCAGCAGTAAATGATGGTTTTCAGACATATCAAGCGGGTACTAGAACCTTTAGACAATTTCAATTAAAATTTATTGTACAAAATAACCAACCTGATGAATTTGACTTTACAATTGATAAATTTAGGTATACTATAGAAAAAGATACAGTTACTTTTACAGATACTACTGCATATAATGCTACTACTAAAACTATTGATATTACTAGTGCAGGATTTATTAATAGACCTGTAATAAGTTACTCAATGCTTAGTGAAGATTCTAATAAACCTCATATAGTAGTAACTACTGCTGCGTCAAATCAGTCAATTAGTTATCAGGTATTTAAGAGTGATGATGGAGGTGCAGGATCAGTATCTTCAGGTATGTCAGTAATGTTAACAGCAACAGGAGTATAAATGGCACTACAAGATTCAAATACATATATTGAAGCTACGTCGGGTACCGCACTGAATGCTTCTCGTACTCAGTTTAATAACTCTTTACGCTCCTTATTAACTAATTTCAGAAGTTCAAGCCCTCCTGCTACAGTAAATTTTACTGCATCTGGTGAGGGTATTACTGTACCTGACGGTACTATAATGCATTTTGCTAATTCTAATGTTAATGCTTTATTCGTATCTGACTCTAGTAATAAAAAATCTTCTCCAATCGGAGGTAACTTTACTAGAAGTGGTATAGGTCATCGCAATGAGAATGGAATTATTGTAATGATGGCTAATGCTCCTTCTTATGAAATAGGAGAGTTAGTTACTACTGTTACTGCGAGTTCTGCCGCAGCTAATGCTAGATTATATCTTGTAACAGCTAATAATAGGACTGCTGCTGATTTTATTGATGTAGGCATACCTCCTACTAATGGCTCTGTTGTAAATACTATGATTGGTATTAGTAGCATTACTTCTGATAGAGTTAATTTAAAATCAAGCGGTGTTAGTACTAATAATCTTACAGTAACTGCGACTACAGCTGGTGGGGGTAAAAAATGGTTTCCAGAAGCTATAGGAGTAGGACACGCAGCTCTTAAAATATCAAGTTTAGGTTCTTCGGACAATACCGCTATATTATTTAATTTTGGCAGTTCTAGCGCTAATGTATCTTTAGCACATACACCGGGCGTTGCGTCTACTAAAAATGGTTTAAATATTGTGCAGCAAAATGGTACTTACGCACCTATTGCTGCAAATGTTATACTATCTTCTGCAATAACAGGATCTGGTACCGCACCAGTACCTTTAATGCCAGCAGGAGTTATTGTAGCTATGGCAGGTACAGTACCTACTGGTTGGTTAGAATGTAATGGACAGGCAGTTAGTAGAACAACTTATGCTGCTTTATTTGCATTGACAGGTACTGTATATGGAGCAGGAAATGGTTCTTCAACCTTTAATGTTCCTAATTTTGAAAGTAAAGTTCTAATAGGAGAGTCTTCTGCATTTTCTATGGGACCAGGAGCTGGTGCTTTTACATCTGGAGGAACTATTACTACTGCTTCAGGCTCGGCTGCCTTAAGTTTATCTACTACTTCAGTTGCTACTAGCGCTAAAGATAGTAGTACTGCCGCTGTGATATCTGGCGTTAGCGCTGGCGGTCACACACATACAGCTGTGGTTCCACATGCTGTCGCACGTTATATGATAAAAACATAAGAGGAAATAATGGAATATATTAAAGTTCATATAGATGAGATGTTTCAAAAATTTGTATTTTTTGAATACAGACTTATAGAAGAAGATAAAAGTAATGATATGGTTAGCAGAGCTTTTCCTTTTGCTAAGTTAATAGACAGAGAACCAAAAATAGAACAGCTAGTCGAAGGAACTATTGTTGGTATTTATTACGAACAAAGAGGTAATAGTTACGTAAGTGAACGTCAATGGCTTGATAAAAGTGAAGAATTAGATCAAGATACTATTGATTATATTAAACAACTTGCAATAAAAGTATGTGTAGACTTAGCTTATGATGAAATACTAAAGCCTCCAACAATTGATGAACAAGTTGAAGACTTTATAAAAGAGTTTTTTGAAGAAGGTGATTCAGAACCTTTAGAACAAAAAGACTTTTTAGCTGAGTTTTTTGAAGAATTATCAGATGATAGTGAAGATACAAATGCTATATCATCTAAAAAAACTATCTCTTCTCAAATAGAAGAAAAATTTAATAACACTACTTTAGAACAAAAAGACTTTTTAGCTGAGTTTTTTGAACAACTAGAAGATGAGTAGTTAAGGAGCAATTATGGCACTTACGCGTGTAACATCTACAGTTTTAGAAGCTAATGCAGTTTCTGCAGAAAAAATGGCTAGTGGGTCATTAGTAACAAGATTATACGGTATTAAGTCTATTGAGGCTAAACACTTAGCAACAAGTGCAAACGCTGCTAGTTTATCTACAAATGTAAATTTATTACAAAGTAATATTAATGTTGTTCACGCTAATGTAGTAGCAGCACAAGCTAATATAATATCTAAAGATACCATTGTATTAAACGCATCTAAAGCAAATGACTATTTGACATTTATTGCTGCAGGAGCACGTATTAATATCCTTCAACAAAATGTAAATTCTGTTAAATCTAATGTGGTAGCAGCAGAAGCTAATATTGCAGCAATTCTTGGTGGCGGTAGAGATTTTACTGGTGGAGTACAAATGCAGGATGATTTAACCATCCGAGGTAATTTGACTGTACTTGGTGATAGTATTGTTGCTAATACTATAAACTCTGTTGTTCAAGATAGATTTATTTTACTAGCTAATTCTGTGACAGGAGCACCTAGTGCAGATGTAGGTATCTTTATGAATAGAGGTAACTTAGGTAATGCCGCTATCTTCTATGATGAATCTGCTAAATCTTTTACTTTAGCCGAAACTAGAGACCCTGATTCTAATACAGTTATTAGCCCTACAGGACTAGCTAACTTAGCTGTAGGCACATTAAAATATAATGGTGCAGATCTAAATACTGCTATCACATCTAATCGCTCCGGCGCCGTGTCTACTGTGTATAAAGATAATCTTACGGTATCGCGTGCTTTAGCTTCTGATGGAAGTGGTAAGATTATTGTTTCCGCTGTTACTAGTACAGAACTTGGTTATCTAGATGGAGTTAGTAGTGCCTTACAAACTCAATTGGATGCAAAAATAGCTATTACAGCTTCTGCAGCTAATGATTTTGTAACTTTTCAAAGACTAAATGCTAATATTAATGTAGTATCAGGTAATGTTGCGGTAGGTTTATC
>ENA-OSJC01002466-OSJC01002466.1-marine-metagenome-genome-assembly--contig:-NODE-2466-length-13965-cov-5.670363_pt1 | contig 13965 bp, 11 predicted proteins | sample MGYA00237885_ERZ534234 | MGnify/ENA primary metagenome ERZ534234 (study PRJEB26413, sample SAMN06343907) | marine metagenome | isolation source: coastal waters | place: Atlantic Ocean: West Antarctic... | reverse complement strand
GAAAAGCCTATTTCACGTCAACGGTAGAAGAAGGTGGATCAGCCCCAGCACAAGAGCTTTGGATGGGTAGCGGTTGGCAAGAAAGAGACAAAGGACTTAATAGAACTAAGTCGGGACTTTGTAGACTCTTCACTCCAGCATACGAGAATGATGAGGACTTTATGGATGAGTATGGTATGTGCGATAGGTTTAAAGCCAAGCCTTACCAACAACAAATCAGGGATAGCCTTGCTGGAAATCCCAGACAACTTGCTAGTTATATTCGCAAGTTTCCCTGGACTATAGAAGAAGCCTTTTACAGGGATGCTGATTTGTGCCCCTTCAATGTACTCAAGCTAAATGAGCAGTTATCTGTGATCTCTTTCTTATCCGAGCCTCTTTATGTTCAAGGTGATTTTGTGTGGCAAGACGATGTGCAGGATACCAAAGTTAATTTTGAGGAGAGTAAAAATGGACGCTTTCTATTACATAAAAATGTGGACTTAAATCAAGAATGGAATCATGTTGAAGGAGAGGAAAAGAAGCGACCACTAAATAGTAGTGTAGTATTGGGAATTGACCCCTACGATCACTCTGTGGTAGATATAGTAGACACCAAGCGTATGTCTATGGGAGCCTGTTATGGTTTTCATAAGTATGATGGTTTAGATAACGATTTGAGTGATACTTTTTTGTTTGAGTATATCTCAAGACCTGATAATCCTGATGACTTTTATGAGGATTGCCTAAAGGCAGCTTACTTCTTTGGAGGAAAAGCATTGGTGGAAAATAATAAAAGTGGATTTATAAATTATTGGGATCGCAGAGGTTACAGCTCTTGGTTAATTAGACCCAAGGGAAGAGGAAAACAAAGAGGCATCGCAGCAGGTGTTGCCTCAAAGGAGCAGTTAGCATCTGCATTTGCTAGTTATATAGACAAGAATACAGATAGGATTGTATTCCCTAGACTGCTTAATGATTTGTTGGACTTCGACCTAAAACACTCGACGAAAAATGATGCGACGCTCGGAAGTGGCTGGGCATTAGTGGCAGCATATAGATTAAAGAGAAGTAAAAAGATGGTACAAAATCAAGATGGAGAATCGTCAAATAAGGATTACAATTTTGATTTCAGTGACATCTCAATGATATAACTATGAATCAATACACTAATTATTCCCACGAGATTTCTTTTTCGGATAAGAAGAAAAAGGAGTGGATCGTTACTCAGGCTAAGAAGTTTTGGAATCAGTATACAAGTACTTCAAAGGCTTTCTACAACGATAGGTATAAGGCTGTGGAGAGGAGGCTCCATTTACTTGGACGACCTGATACAAACCAATTCAAAAAAATTCTAGTACCTAAAGAACTAGCGAATGGGGATGCAAGTCAAATGCGTATAGATTGGTCACCACTACCTATAGTATCAAAGGTATTTAAGATGATCCATTCGATTGTCGAGAAAGCTGGATATGATATAGATGTACAAGCGATAGATCCTGTCGCACAAGACGATAAGGAAAAATACTACGCTGAGCTACAATCAAAGCTGATAATGGCAGCAGAACTTGCTGAAGCTGGTGTATCTCCTCAGGAGGTAGGCTTATCAAAAGAAGATCCACAAACCCTAGAAGAAGCGGAGCTCCATATGAAGTTCGGTTATAAACACCAAGCAGCCTATGAATGTGAATCTGCCCTTAATCTAATTCTTAAAGACAATAAATACGATGAGACAAGATCTCAAGTAATTGATGATTTAATTGCTCATGGAGCAGGAATCGTTATGGACGATGTTGATTTTGATGGGGAAATTGTACCAAAGTATGTTCGCTATGAAGATTTTTTCTGTGATTCGACAAATGATCCATACCATAATGATATTACTATGGCTGGACACATCTGTGAAATGTCTACAGGAGAAATTAAGAATCACTCAACTCCTGAAGAAGCTGGAACGGCATCATTTGATGCGATGGTTCAATCAGGGACATCTAAAACCAGGTACAATCATCAACGAAGTGAAAGATCTATTCACGATAACAATGTAATGAAGCACGTTGCTATCATTCAATTCATATCTCACTCTGAGATACCCTATGAAGCCATCAAGAAAGAAGATGGTAAGACAGTGTTTGGATACAAGACTAAGGGTAAGAAAAACAAGGAAATCATTAACGCTAACTACGATCTCGTATACGAGGTTAAATGGGTATTAGATACCGATTATTATTTCGGAGCCAAGCTAGTTACCAATATGAAGCGAGATGCCAGTGATTTAAAGAAAGGTCATCTCAATTATCACGTTGTCGCTCCTAAGTTATACGAGAACAAAACATTCGCTTTTGGAGACCAAGTAATGGCTATCGACAAAGCCTTGCACATAGCTTGGTTTAAACTACAAAACGTAATAGCAAGAGCAAAGCCAAAAGGTATTTTGATAGAGGCTAATGCTATGAATGATGTCACCGTTGGAGGGCAAAAAGTGCCCTTTAAAGACAATTTGGCTATGTATGCCTTTAGTGGTAATCTAATGTATCGCAAGGTCGATGATGATGGAGAAGTGGCTGGAGATATACCAATCAGGGAACTCGATAATGGCATTAAAGACGAGGCTGATCGATACTTTGGTATCATCCAACAGGAGATGCAATTGCTAAGAGATATTACTGGCTTTAACGAAATCACTGACGGATCCACTCCCAACGCAAGGATGCTAAAATCAGTTGGACAAATGGCTCAGCAAAGTACAAATAATGCAATTAACTATTTGATGACGGCTGAGCAAAAGATTACTGAAAAGCTCTGCCGTTCACTAATGATGAGAGTCCAAGACGCAGCGGAGGATGGTACCATCAATGGATATGAAAAGGCTTTGGGTAGCAATTCTATGGAGTTTTTCAAGCTATCAAAAGATGTAAGTTTTAGAAATCTTGGAATCTACTTCAATAACCATCCAGATGTCTACGAAAAGGAGCTCATGGTACAGAGACTTGAGACAGCCCTACAAAGCGGACAAATTACCTTAAGCGATGTCATATGGATTGAGGGGTTGACCAATATCTATCAACAAAAGCTGTATCTCGATTCAAGGATCAAAAAGAACGAGGAACGCAAGGCAATGCTCGAAAGGCAAAATATGGAGGTTAATGCTCAAACACAGCAACAAAGCCTACAGATGTCGCAACAAGCAGATTCACAAAAAATGCAAATGGAACATCAATCTAAGATGGAGCAAATCAATGCTGAAGGGCAGTGGAGGCTTCAAATAGAGCAGTTAAAAATGCAAGGATTAAATATCCAAGAACAAGAAAAGTCTAGAGCAAGAGCGTATCAAACAGATAAAAATGCGGATGCAAAAATTGTCTCTACTGAAATAAGTGCTAATAAAAACCAATAATAATTATGAAAACCAAAAAGGCAAAAAAAACATATTCCTCAACGAAGAAAACAAAAAAGTACTGATGAAGAAGTTTAAGTCGCACATGATGTATAGCAAGAGTGGTAAGGCTGTAAAAGCTCCCACCCAGGCAAAACATTTGGAATTAAAAAAGAAAGGATATACTCACTCAAAGGCTAAAAAGAAATGATGAGAAACAAAAGATGTTCTAGGTGTGGTCGCAGAAAATCAGCCTGTGGCTGTATGTACTAATGAATTTTTGGAATCCGTTAGATAACGCACCAATCTCAAGCGAGAATAGTGTGTATTGGGTAATAGCATTAGTTTCTATTCTTTACCTGATAGCAGTGAATTGGTGAGAAACAAAGGGTTTCACATACCCCTAAATAATTTTGTAAAACAATGGCAAGTAAGAAAGATCCGAAATTAACAAAAATAGGTGCGACACGTTATAATCAACCTAAAAGAACACCTAGTCATAAGACTAAATCTCATGCCGTAGTTGCCGAAGAGAAGGGTGTAACCAAGATAATAAGATTTGGACAGCAGGGAGTTTCAGGTGCTGGAAAGAATCCAAAGTCAAAGGCAGAAAAAGCAAGACAAACAAGTTTTAAAGCAAGACACGGTAAGAATATAGCTAAAGGCAAAATGTCAGCAGCTTATTGGGCAGATAAAGAAAAATGGTAATGAAGAAAAAGAAACTAAGTTCGAAGCAAATGAAGATAGCCAAGATGTCTAAACCATACAGCAAGATAAATGGTGCTGACTTTAAGAAAATGAAAAAGAAAAAGTAATGAAGAAGGGGAAGAAAGATCCATGTTGGAGTACACACAAAATGGTGGGTATGAAAAAGAAAGGTGGTAAAAAAGTACCCAACTGCGTACCCAAGAATAAAAAAACAAAAAGGAAATAAATCCAATAAACAACCAATTAGAATAATATGAGTGATGAAATACAAGAGGGAGTCGGTGCTCAAACTATTGATTACGATAATCTTACTTTACCTGATCCAGACGCTAAACAAGAAGAGCCAACGGATACAGAAGAAAACAATGAAGAGGTTACTGATGAAGTTCAAGAGGAGGTTACTGAAGATACTGCTGATAGTGATCAAACCGAGAACGAAACAACAGAGGATACAAGCGAGGAAGTTGAGGAAGTTCAGAGTGAAACTGTTCAGGCAGATGAACCAACAGAACCGATTCAGGAATCCAGCCCAGTCTTCGATATTGGTGCGGAAACCGAAGGAGTAATACAAGATATAGACCAACTAAAAGAAGTTAGTAAAGTACTAAGTGATCCATTCTTTAAAAAGATGTACGATTACTACAAGAATACAGGAGACATAAAACCTTTCCTACAAGCCAATAGTACTGACTATTCAAAGATGAGTGATGTAGAGATACTTCGCATCAAGCATCAAGAAGACTATAAGGATCTTGATTTAAGTCAAGATGTTATGGATCACCTCTTTACTGAGGAGGTATTAGAAAAATTTAATGGTAGAGAAGATGATGGTCTTGAAGGCAAAGTCGCTCTAGCAAAATTGAAGAGGGAGGCAAATCAAGCACGATCAGCTTTCGTCAACACTCAGAATGAGTTCATGGCTCCAACCCTTGATGGGCAGCCTAAAGTTGATGAAGCAGAAATGGTCAAGCAAAGAAATGAGCAGCGAAGATTTGCAGCCGATCAACTAAAGAGTGTCGTTAAAGACAATAAACTCTCGGTTGAAGTTGCTGAAGGTGTCGATGCCTTAAAACTAGATATCGATCCTAGCAAGATAATAGAGGCAGCAATTAATCCTATGGATTGGATAGCTAAGTCTATTGTTAAAGATGGACAAACTGATTGGAATAAATTATCCCAGCTAGTTGCATTCTCAAACAATCCTCAAGGGTTTAAGGAGAATTTATACAAGCACGGAAATAATCTAGGTCAAAAAAAGTTTGTCGAAAAGAATTTAAAGAATAAGCCTAAAGCGACAGGACGAAAGCCTACAAATGGTACGGCTGGATTAGATCCTTACTCTTTAGAGGCATTCAAGAATTCAAGCAAAATAGAATAAAAACATTTAAAAAACATTTAATAAAATGGCAAATTTAAGATTAAGTACAATTCCGTTTTACACGGACATACAAAAACGAGAGATTCTCGGTAAGTATATTGACGTTCACGATGAATTCACAGGTATTGTGGACTTGTTAGAAATGATGGGTCAATATATTAGCACAGATAATAAGGAGTTTTTTAACTACACTCAAAATAAAACATTCCAAAGTGCGACTGTAACTGGTAGTGGACATATTACAAACCTAGCTGCTGCTGGAACGGCTACATTAACTCTTACTGCTGGACATGGTCTTCGGGCACAAGTGGGAGATTTCGTAGTAGGACCAGATGGAGCTGTTGGATTTGTTCAAGCAATCTCTACAGATGCATTGACTATTCAAAATCCTAATGCTGGGGTATTAACAATTGCGAATAATGCTGTAGTTACATTCCCAACAAGTGGTGTTGCTGAAGGTAGTGTTGCAACTGAAATGGCTGTTGGTACAACCACAAAGAGGTCGAACCAATTACAGTATTTTGATTCTTATACGGAAGCAAGTGATATCTCATTAGGTTCAAAAGTTGAATTAGACTTTAATGGAGCCTCGCATTATTTCCAATTGCAATCGCACATTGCTTTTATGAAGCATAGGGCAAAAATCGGTAATGCTTTCCTAATGGGAAAGAAGGTTTCTGCTGTTGATGCTGCTGCTGGTGTAGTTCCAATGACTAGAGGTTTGAATAGCTATGTAGTGGATTATGGTGTAACAACTACCGCAACAGATGGTACTGGAGTTGTAAACATGGATAAAGCTGACTGGAGAGCATTTTCTAGAGCTTTAGATGCTGCTAAATCACCTGATGAGGGACATTTGTGGGTTGGCGGTGATCTCAGCGCTAGCTTGGATGATACGTTTGATAGCTTACTTGCCTCTGGTGGAGTTAAGTATGATGCCTTCGGAAAAGGGAATTCAAAGGCAAAAGCTGTAGATATGGGAGTTCAGTCATTTACAATTTATGATAGAACTTTTCATAAGAAGAAGTTGTCTGCTTTTGAAAATTCAGGAACAACTTCTGCCGCTGGTAGCGTATACCCAGATGTAGGATACTTTGTACCTAGTGGTCAAGTAGGAACTATGGATGGATCAAGCGCAAATCGTATTCAGGGAAGGTTTTTAAATCTCCCTAATGGATTATCAGGTCGTTATCACGAAATCGAGACAGGGGGCCTCGCCGAGAATCCGACCGATCGTACGTCTGTTCTTGGATATTCTCATAAAAGTTGGGAAGGACTAGAAATAACTGGACCTGAACATTTCGGACGTTTTAAATTATCCGCATAATAATTAATAATTAGGGAAGTCCTCTTAGGGGGACTCCCTTCTTTTTTTTAACAACAAACAACTAATAATATGAAAGCAACAGATTACAATAAATATCCAGAGTGGATGAAGAAGCCGTTTACAAAAATGGCAATATATACATATAATGATATTAAAAAAGATCCAGACAATCCTGGTCGATACATTATCCCATATATGTATCAGTTTAAGTTAACTGATCAAATAATAGTCACCGATGAAGATGGTACTAATCAAAGACCTATTTACATCGCCTATTCAAAGGGAGATAATGCAGATGGGTCAATAAATTTTGGTCGAGATCTATTCTTCTCTTCGGAGGGATTTGGTAGGATTGTATTAGATCCAAAGAGGGCTTCCGATCATGCTAAATTCATGTTTATGGAGTATTCAAATATGAATGCTACCAACAAAAACAGAGATGAGAGTGTTCCAGCAATATGGAGAAAAGAAGATCTAGAAGTAAAAGCAAAAGCCTCAAGAGTAGATCGTAAAGCAAGGAAAGAAGCTATGCTAGAAGCATCACAGTTATCTCCTTATATGGTTGAGGTATTAATAGATGTACTTGGATCAACTAGCGATAAAGAGAAGAGTGAAGAAGAGCAAAGAGACTTGATAGAGGACATTGCCGAGACTGATCCAAAAACATTCCTAGCTGCTGTTAAAAGTAGTTTATCAGAGATAATTTCAACAACCAAAAAGGCAAAGGATCTTGGAATCATTAAGAACGATTTCAAGAAACAAGCATTTATTTCCCAACCCGATGATGAGGTAATTTTTAGTACCAAAGGACTTGACAAGAAGAAGACTTACGAACTATTCGCTAAGTTCCTTCAAGAGAATCCAAAGGTTCTAAAAACTATTGAATCCAAGGTCTTAATGGAACAAGAGTTAGTCTAAAGATTCCTTATTTGGTTGTTTGGAAGTTTGGGTAGGGGCAGCGATTTAGTTGTCCTTACTTTTTTGAAAATAAAGAATTAGATGAGCGGAAACGTAGGATTAGGTACAAACAAGGGAAGTTGGAACGCATTAAAAAACGCTCCAGCAATTAGTAATTCAACACGAAATAATAGTGCTGGGGATTACTATACAACCTCCGTTGCTGGTACAAGCTCATTCACCTCTAGAGGCAGGGGACAATACTTTGCTGTTGGAGACATTATAGTTTTCAATGGTGCGGTATGGACAAAGAATGATCAATTCAGTGCCGAGTCTGGGTTTGGTACACCAGCAAACTGGAAGGCTGCATATGACGATCATATCATTAGCGGATCATTTGCTAATAACACAATCACGCTTAACCAAAAAGATGGTGGATCATTTACTATTGATCTTGCAGGAGTTGGGGGTTCTTCGTTGTTGTACAATGATGCAACTACGGTTTCAGCTATTAATGGACAAAACGCATTCACACTAAGTGCTTCAATAGATCACGAGGATAAGACTCAAGTATTTATAGATGGAGTCTATCAGCAAAAATCAGGCTATAGCGTTAGCGGAACAACATTAGCTTTTGATGGTGGTGTTGTAGTACCTAAAGACTCAACCGTTGAAATCATATCATTTTCATCTGTATCATTAACCGATTCATTAGCAGATGCTAAAGTCTTCATCGGAAACTCAAGTTCTGTCGCAATAGCAAAAACCATTAGCGGAGATGCTACCCTAGCTAACACTGGTGCGTTGACATTGAATACCTCCGCTAAAACTACTCTAGGTTTAAATAACGTAAATAATACTACTGATGCTAACAAGCCAGTTTCAACTGCTCAACAAGCAGAAATTGATACTAAAGCTGATATAGCTAGTATAGCCGTTACCGTAGTATCAGTCCCAGTAGGTAATCGATATTTTTTAGATGGTGTACTACAATCAAATGCAGTCTTACAACCAGGATTTGTATATAGATTTGATCAAAGTAATTCTAGTAATAACGGCCACCCATTAAGATTTTCTAGTGATGTTTCAAATTCCACCCCATATACAACAGGAGTTACAGTAGTTGGAACACCTGGAAGTGCTGGGGCATATACACAAATAATAACTACACAATCTACACCTAAAATCTTGTATTATTATTGTAGTATTCACTCTGGTATGGGAGGTGCTGCAACTATAAGAATAATTCAAACTGATGGGACAAGCTATTTAAATGGTACTACTACCGTAGATGCTGCTTTTAACCAAACAGGAGGAGCTGCATCTGCTTTTAGTGGTGCTGTTAAAATAAATACCAACGGAAGTGGAACTTCAAAACTGCAAGTTGTTGGAGGGATAAGAAATTGGAACTCCGCTCTTACATTATCAAGTAGGTTGGAAACCGATGGACTTTATTTTTCGGGAGCGCAAGATGTTTATATCGTTTCTCAACAAGCGTTAAATTTTCATGCGGGAAATGCCTTAAAAATGTCAATCTCAACGTTAGGGAATGTAAGATTATTAGGTGCTTTAGAATTAAACGATGTTGCTCAATCAATAGACTTTATACAAAGTGGTTCTATAAATTTTGATTCAAACAATGACCAAACAGGTAGAGTATTAACTATTGGTTCTGGTCGCACTGGAGATTCTGGAGGAACAACAAATGTAACTTTTTATGAAAGTGGAACTTCAACTTTTGGTGGTAATGTTTTATTTAATCTTGATGGAGATTCAACTCTATCAATAAATGATGGTGGTACTAATGCATCACAAATTAAAGCTGGTGCAGGAGATGAACTTTATATTGGTGCTAACAATACTTATGCATTAAGATTCCTCAACAATGGTACTAATAATGTAGTATTTGATGCTGGAAGCAGCATCGGAATTGGAACGAGTTCGCCTGGTACTAAACTTACGGTAAAAGGTGGTACTTCAACTTTCGTACATGATAATGAGCCTCAAGGTACTGCAAGTTCAGTTTATAGAGATGCAGTATTTGGATCAACACAAACAGTTAATACTGGTATAACTATTTTTGGTACTGGTCAAACTGGAATATCTTTTGGTGATGCAGCATCTCATATAAGAGGTCAAGTTAGATATCAGCACTCATCAGACACTTTAGAGTTAGGTTCTGCTGGTAATATAAATATGAGCATCTCATCGGGTGGTGCTGCTACTTTTAGTGGTGGAGGAGTATTTTCCAACAGTTCTCAAGGGAAAGTAAAGCTAATTGCTAGTTCTGATGAATATTCGTCTTTAGAATTTGCAAACGCTAGTGGTACTACTCAGTGGGAGATATCAAAAAACAACACCCATGATCTTTATTTTTATAAAGGAGGTTATAAAATGATATTAAAATCGGGGGGCAACGTGGGAATTGGAACTACTTCGCCTCTTCAATTGCTTGATGTTCAATCCTCAACCGCAAGTCCAAAGATAATGGTTAAGGTAGATGGACAAGCAGGTACTACAAACCCCACAGCTGAATTAATTCTAGGTGCAGGACCAATAAGTTCAAATGATTCTGCTTGTAAAATTATATCTTTTAGAACGGCTAATTATTCAAGTGCTGCTGCTAGAAGTTCGGGATTAAAATTTCAAGTAACACAAAATAACGGACCGAGACTAGCCTTAACGATAGCAGAGACAGGTGTCGTATCAATACCCAACGGAATAGTACTTGATAGTAATACTACAGGAGGAACACCAAACGCAACTAATGTAACCTTAAATGCATACGAGGAGGGAACTTGGACGCCTACGCTTTCAGTATCGGGAGTTTCCTATACAAAGCAAGAAGGTAAATATACAAGAATAGGCAATGTTGTTCATTATTGGATAGATATTAATTTTACTGCCACTAGCGGTTATATTATTTATAATTTATACCTGCCTTTTACTACCTCTTTTAGTAGTTTCTATGGTTCTGCTGCTATTGGTAATGCTTACCGTATAAATTTAGGAACAGGGGGAACGATGTTAGGAGGATATTATTCAGTTAATTATATACGGTTGCATTCTAGCGGAAATTCAACTGGTCAATTGAGTCCAATTGCTACAGGAGGTAATATGACTATTAGAATGGAGGGAATTTATCAAGCACTTTAAAAGTTATGAGTTTAGAAAAAACAATAAAAATAGATCAAATCGAAATAGTCGGAGACTATAAAGCAATTCAAGTAAGACAAGCAACCGTAATAACAGATGACGGCAAAGAGCTGTCACGCTCATTTCATAGGCAAGTGCTTAATTGTGATGCTGATGTAAGCGGAGAAGATGCAGAGGTACAAGCGGTGTGTAATGCTGTGTGGACTGATGAGGTGAGGGCTGCTTATCAAACATATTTAAGTAATCAAACAACACCTTAAACCAATAATTTAAACACTAGAAGGATAATGGCATTAACTAAAGTAACATCTCATTTCATTACAGGCTTGGCTTGGAGTAAGATTACTGGTGCTCCAGCTTTTATAACTGGAATTACTTCTAGCAATGTCACTACAGCTTTGGGTTTTACACCCTACAATGCTACCAACCCTAGTGGGTATATAACAGGAATTACATTCGCTAATGTGTCTAGTAAGCCAACCACATTAAGCGGATATGGTATTACGGATGCTCAAGGCACTTTAATTGCTGGAACTAATATAACAATATCTGGAAGTACAATATCTTCAACAGATACTAACACTACCTATTCAGTAGGTGACGGTGGTTTAACACAAAAAAACTTTACTACTACATTAAAAACCAAGCTAGATGGTATAGCTGCTAGTGCAACTAACGTAACCAATACTAATCAACTAACAAATGGTGCTGGTTTTATAACAAGTGCGGATGGTGGTAATGCTGGTACACTAGATGGTATTGACTCATCTCAGTTTCTTAGAAGTGATGCTAGTGATACATCATCGGGTACAGTAACGGCAGCCAATTTAACAGCTACTACACTAGTAAGTGCTGGTGGTTTAAGTATTACAAACCAAGGTGAAATTGGGGGTAATTTAACTGTTGGTTCAGCAAGTAAATCCTCTGATACTTTTGTAAGGGTACTAGCAAATGATAGCCATGAAGCTGGTTTCGAAGCGTTTGGTAATAATCAAGGAACTGGTTATTTATATGTTGGTCAAACCATCGACTATGGTGGTGGTATCTCTTATAATGGTGATGGGTCTCCATCATTTATTCCAGGGGAGACTAACGATCACATAACATTTTTTAGAAGAGATAACGGAACAAATACTGAAGTATTTCATTACGCTTATAGTTCAAATAATGTAAATTTTAATGGTGATGTCCGAACTAACTCATCAAACAGTAGGTTTAAAGCCGCTTATAATACTACTGATAGTTATCATGGCTCATATTCATGGCATTCGTTACAATTAGGTAATAATGGAGATAATAGAATAGTTGGAGGTAGAACAGCTACTGGTGGAAACTTAAAGTTCTACGTGAATAATACTAATGATGCCTCTACCTACGCTACAACTCCTAATGGTATTCTAGCTTTAACAATAGCATCGGACGGTGATGCTACTTTTAATGGAAGCATAGCTCTAGGCGGAGCAACTATAGCTAATGGTTACTTATTAGAGATAACTGCTGCTTCGGGAAATATAATGAGGAGTACAAGAGGTACTTCTAAGTTTTCATTGTATCAATATCCAAATTCTGATGTTTGTATAGGAACTACTTCTAACAATAGACTAATGTTTCTTCAGAACGATGGCAATGCTTTGTGTATAGACACTAGTAAAAATGTGGGAATTGGGGTTACTTCAGTACCACAGCAATTAACCATAGGTGGTAGGGCAGCAGCACAAATGACATTACTTTCATCAACTACTGGTGGAGATTCTGAAATATATTTTGGTGACTCAGGTAGTTCTTATAGAGGTGCAATAACTTATCACCACAATGGTGACTACATGAGATTTCATGCTAATGGTTCTGAAAAAATGCGCATCTTGGCTAATGGAAAAGTGGGAGTTGGAACTATTCCTGGACATGGACATTTTGAGATAAAGACAGCCTCGGCAATCGCATATTCACCTACCACTTTCACTGACCACGCAAACCTCAGATTGGTAACAGGAGGAAGTGCTGGAACAAACGTTACCACAGGTATTACAATGGCAGTAAGTGGAAGTGCTGAGGCTTACATAGGAGCTGTTCAAAATTCATCCAATCATGCTGACATAGTTTTTCAGACGTATGATAACACTACTGGACCTGCGGCCTTCCAAGGTTATTCCGAAAAATTGCGCATCTCATCGTATGGTCACATAGCAATTCCAGCTGCATATAATGCCACTGCTAGCAAAGTAATATATATTGAATCTGGCATAACTGGTGGAGCATCTACGTATCAAGGATCACTTCTTATACAAGCAGGTGGTGCTGGTTCAGATTCTTATGGAGGAGCTATAAGATTAAAAGGGCATGCACACGCTACCGATCCAGGTTCTGTAGAGATTGGTTTAAGTGCCATAAGTGGGGCTAAATTCACAGTAGACAGTTATGGAGCTGGTGGTGGAACTGATTTGTTTACGGTTCTAAGAAGTGGTAATGTGCTTATTGGAGGCACATCAGATGGTGGTTATAAATTAAATGTAACAGGTGGTGAAGTAAGGTTTCAAGCAGGGGCAAGAGTAACAGGTAATTTTCAAGTTAGTGGTACTGTTAATGTTTCTGGTACTAAAAACTTTTACATAGATCATCCCCTTGAAAGTAAAAAAGATACTCATAGTTTAATTCACTCTTCAGTTGAATCACCTGAAGTTAATAATTTATATAGAGGTAAAGTTGATCTTGTAAATGGAACTTCAACGGTAAATTTAGATACAGAATCTAATATGACAGAAGGTACATTTGTTGCTTTAAATGATAACACTCAATGTTTTACAACAAATGAAACTGATTGGGATGCAGTTAGAGGAAGTGTCGATGGTAATCGATTAACAATATCTTGTCAAAATTCATCATCAACTGCTAATGTCTCTTGGATGGTTATAGCTAATCGAAAAGATAATTCGATTATTAACTCATCTGGCACTAATTCAAACGGAGAGTTAATAGTAGAACCAATTAAAACACTACAAGATTAATATAATTTAAAACAAATAAAACAATGGCAATAACATATACATGGCATACAAAAACAGTCGATACCTACCCTACAAAGGGAGATCAGACAGACGTTATTTTCAACGTACACTGGAGATTAACTGGGGTAGATGATACTGAGGC
>ENA-OSJC01002462-OSJC01002462.1-marine-metagenome-genome-assembly--contig:-NODE-2462-length-13976-cov-4.594719_pt1 | contig 13976 bp, 12 predicted proteins | sample MGYA00237885_ERZ534234 | MGnify/ENA primary metagenome ERZ534234 (study PRJEB26413, sample SAMN06343907) | marine metagenome | isolation source: coastal waters | place: Atlantic Ocean: West Antarctic... | reverse complement strand
AAAAAAAAAAAAAGATGTGAAAAGTCAAAATTATTTTTTACTTCAGTCGTAAATTTACCAGGGCTTTTGAGTTATAAAAATATTCATTATATTTATCATTTCGGAAAAAAAAAATTTAATTCTAATTTTATCGACCCCTGTAAAGAATTTAGTTTAATGGAAAATTCATTATATAGCATGATAGGTGTTGCTCATTTTATGGGTTTTAAAGATGTTTATTTGGTTGGTATGGATTATCTCTTAGATGACCCTTTAACAGGACATTTTTATGAAAATCATAAATTAAAAACAGGAGTGAATGAAGAAGCTTTGTTAAAAAATAAATTGGTTTTTGATTTTTTTAGTAAATCTATGAATTTTAAAATAATTAAATCCAATCAAACATCCAATTCCTTTTTAGATACCATCAATTATAGCGATTTCTTCAATAAAAAAGAAAAAAATTATAAGAATTATGATATTGTTGAATTAGATGACTTAAAACTTTTAGACAAAGCAAAAATAGATTACAAAATATTTTAATATGAAGAAAAAAACTATTTGTTTTGATATTGATGGAGTTATCTGTAGGACAACAAAATCAGATTACATAAAGTCAATACCAAATAAAAAAGCAATAAATATGATAAATATTTTATATGAGAGTGGATATGAGATAAAAATATTTACTGCTAGATATATGGGGCGTAATTTTGATAATTTTAAGAAAGCGCACAAGGTGGGTTATCAAAAAACATTTAATCAATTAAAAAAGTGGAATTTAAAATTTCATAAGTTGATACTTGGTAAACCAACATTTGATCTATTTGTAGATGATAAATCATTAGATTTTAATAAAGAATGGATAACAACTTTAAAAAAAAAGCTGAAGATCTAATTTATTTTTACACAAATATGACAATATCTCAAAAAAAATATTTAAATGAATTTACGATTATCTATATAATTTTTGCACCAATTTCTTATTATTATGAAAAATTTTTAAATATAAATAATTTAGAAAAAAATGGTTTTAAAACAAAAATATGTGATATTTCTGACATGTTTTATTCAAAGAAACAGCAAAAAAATTATTTTAATAAAACCTCAACTTTTTACAACCCTAAAGTAAAAAATATTATAAAAATAAAAAACTTTGAAAATTATAAAAACTTCATAGACAGTTTAGATAAAGATAAAACTATAATTTATTATACAGGTAGAGGCTTTTATAGAAAATATGATGATAAATTTTTATTTGATTATATATATGATCAAAAATTCAAAATTTTTTTAAGTGAGTTTGGAATTGAGTTTTACCCAAATAATTTGTTAGAAAATATTAAGTTAAAATTTTTTTTATTAAGACATAGGTTTTTCTTGCGAAGATACAAACAGCTAAATTTTATTGGGTCAGGTGCAAATATCAAAAAAATTGCAAATTTTATCTATAGAGATTTAAATTATATAAGTTGCCCTCATCCAAATTTTAATTGGAAAAAATTGAAAAATAAAAAAAATTTTACAATTTATGTTGAGGAAGCATTAGATGGTTCTCCAGACGGCAATGTATGCGAAGTTACAGCCCCAGACATGGGAGCTAATGATTTTATAAAAATCCCAAATACAGATGTATCTGCTTTATTTTACAAAAAATTGAATAATTTTTTTTTAAATTTTGAAAAGAAACACAATACTAATATTATTATTGCATCATCAGGAAAATATTTTTATAGAAAAAATCCATTTGAAAAAAGAAAAATTATTTATGGAGATACAATTAATTTAATAAATTCTGCAAAATATATTATTGGACATAATTCCTATGCATTATACCAGAGCGTGATATCAAATAAAAAAATAGCTCTAATTGATGATAATTTGCTTAGCAAATATAAAAAGAGAGAAATTTTAAGATTCTCAACAAGATCAAAAACACCAATAAATAATTTATCTTCTTCAGTGGATGGAGAGCCACTTTTGTATAATAACAATTTAGCAGATAGGAATGAAGTTATTGAATTTTTTCTCAATGATTCTAAAATAAAAAAAAATTTTGATCAATTTATGATTGATTGTTTTTCTAATAGTTTTAAAGGTATATAAAATTTAAATAAATATATGAAAAAAGTAATAGTAACAGGTGGAGCTGGATTTATAGGTAGCCATATAGTCGAATTGCTAGTTGAAAAAGGCTTCAATGTAGTAGTTATTGATAATTTTGAGACAGGAAGAGCAGATAATCTGTCTAAAGTTAAAAAAAAAATTACTATTGTAAAACAAGATATTTCTAAATATCAAAAAATTGAAAATTATTTCAAAAATTGTCATTATGTATTCCATCTTGCTGCGTTAGCGGATATTGTTCCAAGTATAGAAAATCCAGAAAAATATTACGAAACCAATGTAACGGGCACTTTAAATATACTAAGAGCATCAAAAAAATTTGGTGTAAAAAAAGTTTTATATGCAGCTTCTGCGTCATGTTATGGTGTGGTTAAAAAATTCCCCACAGATGAAAATAATAAAATCATGACTGAATACCCATATGCCTTAACTAAAAACCTTGGAGAACAGCTCATGGTTCATTGGTCTAAGGTTTTCAAGTTATCAACAATTTCTCTTAGACTGTTTAATGTGTATGGCCTAAGGTCAAGAACAACAGGTGCGTATGGTGCGATGTTTGGTGTTTTTCTAGCTCAAAAAATAAACAATAAACCATTAACAATCGTTGGAGACGGCAAACAATCAAGAGATTTTACTTATGTAACCGATGTTGCTAATGCTTTTTATCTAGCATCTAGATCAAAAATATTTCATGATATATATAATGTTGGAACAGGGAAACCAACATCTGTTAATTTTGTTGCAAACAAAATTGGGGGGGAAAAAATATTCATACCAAAGAGACCAGGTGAGCCAGATAAATCTCAAGCAGATATAAAAAAAATAAGTCAAAACCTTAAATGGAAGCCAAAAATTAGTTTAGATAAAGGGATTAACCTTTTGCTCAAAAATATTGGTGACTGGAAGTCTGCACCTGTTTGGACGCCAGCAAAAATTAGTGTCAAAACAAAAAAGTGGTTTCAGTATTTAAAATGATAAAATATGTAACAATAAGAGATCTCAAAAATATAAAAAAAAAAATTAAAAAAAAAAAAATTGTTTTATGTCATGGAGTATTTGATTTAATTCATATTGGCCACATTAAGCACTTCAAAGCAGCAAAAAAACTTGGAGACATACTGGTGGTTTCAATTACACCCGATCAATATGTAAATAAAGGACCGGGAAGGCCTATATTTACAGATACTTTAAGGTCAGAATTTCTACAAAATATTTCTTGTATTGATTTCATTACAATAAATAATAAACCAACTTCAATTAATATTATCAAACAATTAAAGCCTGATATTTATTGCAAGGGTATAGATTATAGCAATCATAAAAACGATATTACTGGAGAAATTAGTAATGAAATTAAAGCTTTAGAGGAATATGGTGGAGAAATAAAATACACCGACGATATAACAAATAGCTCTAGTAAACTAATTAATGAACATTATTCAAATTTATCTTTGAACCAAAGAAAAACTATAAAGAATATTAAAAATAAAAAAATAGATTTAAATAAATTATTTAATTCTTCAAAAAAATTAAATGTTTTAATATTAGGTGAGATAATAATCGATCAGTATTTTTTTTGTGAAACTCTTGGAAAGTCCGGTAAAGACCCTGTACTTCAAATGCATGAACAGGAAAATGAAGTGTATCTTGGAGGAGCGGCAGCGATCGCAGGTAATGTATCTCAATTTTGCAACAATGTTACTTTAATGAGCATGATTGGTGATGATAAACAATATTTAGATTTTATAAAAAAAACACTTCCAAAGAATATAAATCTCAAGTTAATTTATAAAGAAAAATCTCCAACAATAATAAAGAAAAAATATGTTGATATTGTAACTAATAATAAAGTTTTTGGATCTTATATAATTAACGACTCACCTTTAAAAAAAAAAAATGAAAAAAAATTAAATACTTTTTTAAATGAAAACTTAAAAAAATATGATTTAGTAATAGTTTCTGATTATGGTCATGGCTTTATTTCAAATAAAAATGCATCATTAATTTCTAAAAGATCTAACTTCTTAGCATTGAATGCACAGATCAATGCGGCAAATAGAGGATTTCATACAATGAATAAATATAAAAATTTAGATTGTGTGATTATTAACGAAACAGAATTAAGACATGAACTTAGAGATAAAAATGGTCAAGTAAATGATCTGATGAAAAAGTTGGCCAACCAAATTAAGATTAAAGATTTAGTTGTAACTCAGGGTAGCGAAGGGGCTACGCTATATAGTAAGGGTTCAAAAAAATATTATAATATGGAAGCTTTTGCATCTAGGATTGTAGATAAAATTGGGTCTGGTGACACAATGCTATCTTTAATTTCTATTTTTTTAAAACTAAATTTAGATAAGACTTATTCTTTACTTATAGGCTCATTAGCCGCGTCCCAGTCTGTTGGTAGCATGGCAAACAAAAACTTGATCGATAAAATTAAGTTAATAAAGGCTATTGACCATACCTTAAAATAATCTAGATAAGAGGAATAATGAAAAAAATTATTATTACAGGTGGTGCAGGTTATGTTGGTTCGAAATTAGTTCCAAAACTTTTAGATTTAGACTACGAAGTAACAGTATTAGATTTGATGATGTATGGTGAAGGCGTATTACCCGATCATGAAAATTTAAAAAAAATTAAAGGTGATATAAGAGACATTGATTTGTTACAAAAAATAATTCCAGGTAATAACACCATTATCCATTTGGCATGCATATCTAATGACCCAAGTTTTGAGTTGAACCCTACACTGGGAAAATCAATAAATTATGATGCATTTGAACCATTAGTCAAAATAAGCATTAAAAATGGAATTAATAAATTTATTTATGCATCTTCGTCGTCAGTGTATGGGATTAAAAAAGAAAAAAATGTTACAGAAGATATGAAGTTAGAGCCTCTAACTGACTACTCTAGATTCAAAGGAGATTGTGAAAGAATCTTAAATAGCTATAAATCAGATGATTTTATTACAACCACTATTAGACCGTCAACAGTCTGTGGGTATGCAAAAAGACAAAGATTAGATTTAGTTGTAAATATTCTTACGAATCATGCATTTCACAATAGAGAGATTAAAGTATTTGGTGGAGATCAACTACGACCAAATGTTCATATTGATGATATGGTGGATTCATATCTTGCAGTTTTAAATGCTGAAGATGGAAAAATAAATGGACAGATATTTAATGTTGGTTTTAAAAACCAGTCTGTAAATGAATTAGCCAATGATGTAAAAGAAATTATTGGAGATGATATTAAGATAATAAATACTAAATCAGATGATAATAGATCATACCACGTAAGTTCAGAAAAAATTAAAGAAATTTTAGACTTTGAAACAAAGTATACAGTTAAAAATGCAGTTTCAGATCTAAAGAGTGCTTTTGAAAAAAAATTATTAATAAATACTTTTGATGATGAATTATTTTTTAATATTAAAAGAATGAACAATATAAATTTAAAATAAATCTATGAAAGTAAGATACTCTTATTTAAAGCAACAATTTTCAAATTGTGACGATCTTTGGAAAGATTTAAAAAAATTTGTTGCTACAGGTGATTTTACTCTTGGTAAAGAGCTTTTAAAATTCGAGAAAAAATTTGCAAAATTAATTGGAACAAAATATGCAGTAGGCGTTAATTCAGGAACGGATGCAATTAAAATTTCATTAAAATCAATTGGAATAAAACCAGGGGATGAAGTAATCACAGCAGCTAATACTTTTGTCGCAACAGTTGGTGCAATAACAGAGCTTGGAGCAATACCTAAATTTGTTGATTGTGATGATACTTTTTGCATGAATGTTGATCAAATAGAGAGCAAAATTTCAAAAAAAACAAAAGCTATTGTCCCAGTTCATTTTACTGGCTATATGACAAATATGCCGAAGCTTATTAAGATTGCTAAAAAATATAATTTACCAATTATTGAAGATGCCTGTCAGTCCATACTTGGATCTATTAATAAAAAAAAAGCTGGAACCTGGGGAATAACAGGTGCATTTTCCCTTCATCCATTAAAAAATATAAATGTATGGTCGGATGGAGGAGTCATTACAACTGATAACAAAACAGTCTATGAACACTTAAAACTTCTTAGAAATCATGGTTTAGTTGACAGAGATACAGTTAAGATTAACGGCTACAACTCAAGACTTGATACTTTTCAGGCAGTTGTTGGAAATTGGCTATTACCTAAAGCAAAACAAATAGCTGATCAAAGAATATTAAATGCAAAATACTATGATGGAAAACTATCAAAAATTAAAGGAATTTTAATTCCCGCAAGACCAAAAAATATGAGAGTTGTATACCATCTGTTTATTGTTTTTGCAGAAAAAAGAGATTTACTTTATAAATATTGTTTAAAAAAAGGTATTGAAGCAAAAGTTCACTACCCAAAACCAATGTATCTTCAAGAAAGTTTAAAATATCTCAAACATAAAAAAAATGACTTTCCAGTAACTGATGGGCATTGTAAAAAGATTATATCTTTTCCATGCGATCAACATCTTTCAAAAAAACAGCAAAATTATATTATCAAAACAGTAGAAAATTTTTATAAAAAAAATTAAATATTCATAAGAGAATATTCATATTTTGAAAATTTTGTAATTCTATTTCTAAACTTGTTTGTTAATATTGTAACATTATTAAATTGATCATCATTATATTTCATTTCAATAATGTGAAAATTTCTTTTTTTAATAAAGTCATGCTTAGAAATTTTATTTTTTTTATAAAAATCTCTATAGTGTAGATTAGAATCCATAGTTATTCTTACGTTCTTAAACATAAAATATCTCCTATCATAAGAGATAAATATGTTTGGGTTTCTTCTTTGAAATTTAATTAAGATATTTGGATCAAGAACTTCTGAATTATTTAAATATTTTTTTATTTCATTATAAGAAAGACTATCTAATATTTGTAAACTTTTTAAATCTTGCTTAATTTTAAAATTTTTATTATTAATTTTTATCTTATTTTCTAGTATTGGTTTAATAGTAGAATTAAAAGTTTGATCATACCACCTCATTCTTAATTTAGATCTTTGCTTTTCACCATCAACTGTATCTGAAAAATCATTTAGATTAAATGTGTCTAGATATATGCTGTTAACTTTTCTTTTATGATAAATTTCTTTTAATTCTAATAATCTTAATAAATTTAAAAGATAACTTTCTGATTGAAAGAAAACTAGTTTTTTTTCATTTCTAAAATCCAACTTATCTTGATTCAGATAATTAGTTCTTGCTGAATTAAGGGTATATTTTTGTAAAAACATTTTTTTTTATTTTTATAGGGTAGCTTTTTTTATCAAAATTAAATACTGAGCCTTCTTCTAAAATTAATGAGTTTATATTATCTTTTAAATTTAAATTTATAATATTAATATTACCCGGACCAAAAGCTTGCTTCTTAACATAGACGGCAACAGGATACTCACTTGAAGTAATATTCAAATTTTTAAGATTAGCTTTTGAGCCATCTTTAATAGCTATGCCAATTTTTGTCTTATTAATATTGATTTCTTTTGCTTCTAGTATACTATTTTCACCAACACTTATGCTCTTATCTCCCGTATTTAAGCTCGAGTATCCATTAAGCTCAAGAGTTGTATTTGATAGATCAATGCCATCGTTGTTACAATTTTTGCAATTAAAATTCTCAATTATGCCCACTGAATAATCCAGATCGATTCCATCACTAAAAATATTTTCTAATTTAATATTTTTTAATTTAAATTCGGAATTTATAAAGTTTAAACCATCATCTCCATTAGTATTATTTTTAAATATGATATTTTTCATTTTTATTTTTGACTTATATACATTCAGTGCACCCTCGGAATTAATAATTCCATCTTTACAATTTTGTAATTGATTAAATTCAACATTTTCAAAAATCGAACTTTCTTTCGTATCCATTATTAGAATACATTGTCCCGGAAAGTCTATCGAACTTTCAAAGTATATTTTATTATTTATAAATCCCTTTGCAATAATTGGCGATTTAGAAATTATTTTTGCGCCATTTGATAAAATTATTTTTGTTCCTCCATTAATAATTAGTTTTTTATTTCTTGGAATTTTTAAATCACTATTAATGTTCCAAATACCTTTCTTAAAGACATAATCATTATTATATATCTCAATAAATTCTAAGTTTTTTATATCTGTAAAATTATCATCTTTAATTAGAAAATTATCTATATCAATTTCATCTCTAATCGAATTTTCAATTGGCCTTAATATCTCCTTATAGAGTTTTTTTTCTGATCCAAGAATATTATATTCAATGGCTAAAGTTTCATATTGTGAGAAATTTGGAGAGTCGAGTTTAATTATTTTATAGTTAACTGGTGCTTTACTAAATTTTTTATCTGTAAATATCCTCAGGTCTCTTGGCTTTAATTCTAAATTGGTATTTTTTACATAAACTAGCCCTTCTGGACTTTTAAAAATAATTTTATTAATAATAATTGGAATAATATGTTTATTACCAAGTTTTATTTCAGTTTTTAAAGGAATATTTTCTTGTTGAGACCACAAACTAATATGTACAGGATCGTAATGATAAATAAAACTTTGAATCTCTTTAATTTTTCTTTGAATTTCATTAAAAGGAAAATTATAGTATGGGCTAGATTTATATATCGTATTTAAGCTTTCATTGAATTCTTTTTTAACTTTTTCATGAAATTTTTTCATGTACCCGTCTGATGAATATTGCTCTAGATAATAAATGTATTTTTTTAAAAACTTTTTTGAAGCAAAAATATTTTTATAAAATGTCCCATAATTATAAATATCTAATAATCGAATGCTTCTTCGGAGCTCCTCATTCCCAGTTGAAATAGATCCTTCATTATACCAATCTTGAAAAATTGGTTCCAATTTTAATGAAATCGGATTTAGGTAAAAGCTCATGTTGGTCCAGTTAACTCCATGCCAACCATCTAAAATGTCAGATGCAGCAAAACCTCTTGCTAACTGATCTAAATCAAAAACTTCTTCTGCTTTTAGCTCATTTCTTCTAAATTTATCAAGTAGTTTTGAGGCGATTATAAAGTCTTTTATCCTTTTTTTATTTGGCTCAGAAAATTTTTTTTCAAAGCTTTCATTAAGACCATCAATTTCAGCAATTGTATAAACATTATTATAGCCTGCAGAATTAATTCCATTTGTAAATGATAGATCTACATATGATGATGCAGAATTATTATCGAGTCTTATGGCTACACCATCTCTTCTTTTGCTCTTAGTCAGCGTAGATTCTGATATATTTTCATCTATCGCATAAATTCCATGATCTTCACCATTAATAAATAGATTAACAAACTTATAGTCTAAATAGATTAAACCCTCTGTTTTTAAAAACTTTCGTGCATACCATTCGCGCAAATATCCTCTCCTCCTTAAATCCATAAGGTTAAATTCTCTCATATTTAAAATATTACCATTTTGAGATTTTTTTATTTTAACCTTATAAGACTTATTTTTACTACGCATTGTTGCATTAAGATGAGTTTCAGGCTCCCTTCCTTTAAATCTAATTTTTGATTTATATGACTTGCCCTGGAAATCTATCGTAATAGGAAGCCAGTTATTTAAATTTGGGTCTATGAAGCTATTATCAACAAATAAAATATTTCTTTTTTCTAATTTTTCTAAATTTTCAAATTTTATATTTAAGTTTAGTTTATCAACTTTTTGGATCTTGCCTTTAAATATTTTTTTTATATAACCTAGGTTTTCATAAACAATAGGTTTTGCAAATGTGTAAAAGAAATGAGTTTTGTGTGAGTATGCCCCCAATAAGAAGGAAATAATAAGAAAAAACAAAACTACAAAAAACTTAAAATATTTTATTTCAGTAAGGAAGTTTTGATCTTTTTTCTTAAAAAACATTATAGCTTTTTAGATAATATCATGCTTATTTATTAAATTAATCTCTATTTCGCTATTAACTAATCTAATTTCTTCAATTATCTTATTAATTTTGTTTTCATCATCAAAATTAACAATCAGACCTATTTGAGAGCTCTCCACCAGTAGATCAAAATCTCTTAAATATACAGAGGAACAATTCTCCTTACATATATTCAATATTTGATTTGTATCTAGCTTTCCTTTTAAGTTTAATGTTAAATAAATAGACTCATTTGCTACCTCTTTATTTTTGAATATTTTTTCTTTAATAAGTATAAGGGAAATTATTATTCCAATACCCATAATTGTAATTAATTTATAGCCAGCACCTAATCCCAAGCCAATACCGATACAAATAAAAAGATATGATATTTCCTCTGGTTCTTTGATTGCTGTTCTAAATCGAATTATTGACAATGCACCCACCAAACCTAGTGACAATGCAAGTGATGACTTTACAATTGAAATTATGAATGCAGTTGTAGTTGCAATCAAAATAAAATTTTTACTAAATATTTTTTTATTGTTTATTGTCTGACTATAAGAGATGAAAACACGTTCAAGTATTAAAGCAAGTATAGCTGCAATAACTAAATTTAATGCTAAATCAGGATAATTTAACTGAATATTAATATTTTGATTTATTATCGAAATTTTGTCCATTTATTTAAAACGTTAGAAAGTAATTTAGTATTTAAAATTTAAAAATTAAGTATATATCCATTAATATGAAAATCTAGAGAATTAATAAAAAAATGAAAATCCCATACGTAGATCTAAAAAAACAGTACCAAGCAGAAAGAAAAAGTATTTTAAAAATACTTGATAAGACTCTTGGCTCAGGCAGTTGGGTGGGAGGCGATGAAGTTATTAGATTTGAAAAAAATATAGCTAAAATTTGTAAAACAAAATATTGCGTAGCCTTAAATAGTGGTACTGACGCTTTGACACTTTCATTACACCTTCTTGGAGTTAAAAGAGGAGATGAAGTTATCACACCACCGAATTCATTTGTTGCTTCTACTGCAACAATTGTCCATTTGGGTGCAAAACCTGTTTTTGTTGATGTTAAAGAAGATCAAAATATTGATGAAAATAAAATAGAAGAAAAAATTACTAAAAAAACTAAGGCTATTATGCCAGTTCATTTGACAGGCAGGATGTGTGCTATGGATAAAATAATGAAAATATCAAAAAAATATAAAATTCCTGTAATCGAAGATTGTGCACAATCTATTTTATCTAAATATAAAAATAAAATGTCTGGCGCATGGGGTGATGTGGGTTGTTTTTCTGCTCATCCTCTTAAGAATTTAAATGCGATGGGAGATTCGGGCTATCTGACTACCAACAATAAGGAACTATATCACAAAGTAAAAAGTCTTAGATCTCATGGAATGGAAGAGAGTAGAGATAATATCAAAAATTTTGGTCACGTTTCTAGAATGGATAACATTCAAGCAGCAATTTTAAATTTTAGATTAAAAAATTTAAAAAAAACGATAATAGCTAGAAGAAAAAATTTAGACATATATCTCAAACATCTAGATAAAAAAAATATATATTTTAAAAAAGAAAATTTAAATGAATTTAATACATATCACACATTTGTAATACAGGTGGAACGAAGAGATGAGCTAAAAGAATTTCTAAAACAAAAAGGCATAGGCACAGCGATACATTATCCAGTGCCAATACATTTGCAAAGAGCCTCTAAAGAATTAGGTTATGGGAAAAATGATTTTCCTGAAACTGAATTACAGGCAAAAAAAATTTTGACATTACCAATCAATCAATTTTTAAAAAAAAAAGATATAATTTACATCTCAAACTTGATAAATAGTTTTTATAAATAAAATCTTTATGAATTTAGAAAAACAGTCTTATTCTGCTAAGCTAGACAAGAGATCAAAATACCTAAGAAGCTTGGTGTTAGAATGTTTGATAGGTGGTGATAGAGGGCATATGGGTTCAGCAATGTCTTTAATTGAAATTTTGAGAGTTTTATATGACGACATACTTAATTATTATCCAAAAAACCCCAAAAACGAAGACAGAGATAGACTTATCTTAAGCAAGGGTCATGGATGTTTAGCATTATATGCTATTTTAGCTGACAAAGGTTTTTTTCCAAAAAAAATTTTAAAAACGTCAAGTAAATTTAATTCAATACTTGGCGGACACCCAGAGTTTGATAAAGTTCCAGGTATCGAGGCATCAACAGGGGCTTTAGGGCATGGAGCACCAATAGGATTAGGTATAGCTTTAGGAGCAAGAATAAATAAAAAAAAATTTAATACTTTTGTTATTGTGGGAGATGGAGAAATAAACGAAGGTTCTTTTTGGGAAGCCTCAATGATAGCAAGCAAACATAAGCTAGAAAACTTTCATATCATAATTGATTATAATAAAATCCAATCGTATGGAAAAACTAAAGATGTGCTAGATTTAGAGCCGTTAAAACAAAAATTACAATCTTTTGGTTATGAAGTAGATGAAATCAATGGTCATAATATTTCACAATTAAAAACATACTTTAAGAAAAATAAAAAAAGTAAGAAACCTAGTGCATTAATATGCCACACTATAAAGGGTAAAGGATTTTATTTTGCAGAGCAGAATCCATTTTGGCATCACAAAAATTTTTTTACGGATAAAGAAAAAAAACAATTAAAAGAATGTATAAAAAATTAATATGAGAAAAACATGCTTAGAAACAGTTTTTGAATTAGCAAAAACAAATAAAAAAGTAGTATTTATAGGATCGGATCTAGGACCTGGTGTTTTAGATAATTTTAAAAAAAAATTCCCAGATAGATTTTTTATGGAGGGGGTTGCTGAACAAGCAATTATTGGTATGTCTGCTGGTCTAGCTATGCAAAAATTTAGACCGTATGTAAATACAATTGCTACATTTATTACTAGAAGGTGCTTCGAACAAGTTGTTATAGATCTTTGTCTCCACAATTTACCAGTCACATTAATAGGAAATGGAGGAGGTATGGTTTATGCTCCATTAGGTCCAACTCATCAGGCCATTGAAGATATTTCAATAATGAGAACTTTACCCAATCTAACAATTATTTCACCATGTGATGCACATGATATGAAAAACCTAGTTTTACAGACAACCAAAATAAAAGGGCCCATTTATATTAGAATTGCTAGAGGTGGGGAAAAAGTAGTTACAGAGGGATTTAAATCAAAAATTGGTAAGGCTTTAGTTTTAAAAAAATCTACAAAATATAATTTTTTGACTACTGGTATTACAGCTCAAATAGCTCTTGATGCCGCATCAAAAATTAAAAAAAAATACAAGATAGATGTTGGGGTTATACACTTTTCAACAATCAAACCTCTTGATAAGGTTTTATTAAAAAAGATAATTGTTAATTGCAAAAAATTAATAACTGTTGAAGAAAATGTCGTTGAGGGAGGATTTGGCTCTTCGATATTAGAATTTTGTGCAACTATGAATAATCAAGAAAGAAAATCTGATATAAAAATTTTAGGATTAAAAAGTTCTTTTTCTAATAAATATGGAACACAAGACCAAATTCTTAAATATAATAATCTACAGGATGATTTTTTATGCAAAAAAATGTATAAATTAATCTCAGATGATAAATTTTAAAGAAATAGAAGAAAATAAGCTCTCAGAATCATTTAAAAAAAAAGGTTATGTTATTATCAAATTAGAAGATATCCAGCCCTTGGAGCATCTACGTAATTCAATTGTTAAAAATATTTCTAAGATATGTCAAATAAATCATCCTAAAAAAAATGAAGAAGAATACTTTTTAAATAATTTTCATAAAAATATTAAACCCACAAAACTTAACGAATACAGATTAAAGATTATTAATTCCATCAATAGAGATAAAAATTTTAAAAAAAACTACTTTTTATCTTCAAAAAAAATTC
>ENA-OSJC01002461-OSJC01002461.1-marine-metagenome-genome-assembly--contig:-NODE-2461-length-13978-cov-4.106899_pt1 | contig 13978 bp, 3 predicted proteins | sample MGYA00237885_ERZ534234 | MGnify/ENA primary metagenome ERZ534234 (study PRJEB26413, sample SAMN06343907) | marine metagenome | isolation source: coastal waters | place: Atlantic Ocean: West Antarctic... | reverse complement strand
AATGAAGAAGATAAAGCACAGAAAATTCTTCAACAAAAACAGATGGATGCTTTGTATGAAGTGCAACAAAGTTTACTATGTGGTAGTGATAACCCAGTAAACCTAGCAGTAGTAAGTGTAGTACATAGAGTTAACCCTATGAGCCCTGCACAATTCATATCAACATCGGTAGATGATTTTTGTCAGGTAGGCTTTGCTGCTTATGATTATGAAAATGCTATTGGTGGTACTTATGAACAAGAAGAATATAGTTAGAATAACTATACAACGTAGCAGTTATGATGTATTATTATAGTAACTTTATTTTGTATACTCAAATCGGAGATAAGAATGGAATATAAGAACCCTTGGGAAGATACATATAATAATCCTAATTTTGGAAAATACTCCAGTAATAACCCTAGTAATTTAGGACAACAGTCAGGTGGTTATGCGAGTATGAAAATTAATGATTTATATAATGGAAGAATTAATCCTGATATGCAAATGCAAAATAGTTATGGAAGCGTAGCTGATCAGTCTAAAGGGATATTTGGTGATTACACTCCTGATTTTATGAAAGATTGGACAGGTGACGGTATGAAAGGTGTTGGAAGTCTTATTGGTGGAGTTGGTGGATTAGCACAAGGATGGGCCGCTTTAAAAAATGTTGGATTAGCAAGAGATGCTTATGACACACAAAAAAATCAATACCAACAAAACTATGAAGCTCAAAGAACAACGACTAATAATCAAATAGCTAATCAAAATGCTTTTAAGAAAGCACAAGGTAGAACAGATTACGGATCATATGTAGGTGGCAAACCTACAGGCACAAACTACGTTTAGACTAATAGGAGAGTACTATGGCTGCAGTAACTTGGAAGAATATAGCTCCATCTAATCCTTCAGGAATTCTTAATTCAATGAATGCTTCCGCAGCAGCTTTAGCTACTGCTGGTAAAGGTATTGGTGATGCTGCAAGTCAATACGTTGATAACAGACAAGAAACAGATACTAATTCATTTGTATCTGATTTAATGGCTGCAGGTTCTCAAGAAGAACGTGATGCTATGATTGGTGCAGCAGAAAACTCATTTTTAAACATGGATACTGTTAGTAAAACTAATTATGAACTTGGTGCTCCTGAAAGAGCAAAACAGGTATTTGAAGAACAACTAGCAGCTGAATATCTATCTAATAAAAACTTAGAACAAGTTAAAAGTGATTTAAGAAGTGATGAATGGAATAATCAAGTTATTAATCCTAAACCAAGTTCAAGTACGTATAAACCTAAAGTAATTAAAGACCCATTTGCTAATGGAGGATTTCTTGACCTTACTTATGGACTTGATGATAGCAGTACTGGTATGGGTACAGGATTTGGACCTGAAGATAGAATAGCTCTTGCAGATAAAAGAAGAGACTTTGTTGCTGCATTTGATGGCGATATTACTATGGATGAGTTTAATACATTCATAAACGAAGGGAATTTAACATTTGATGATAGATTGTCAGTTCCTGGTAGAAACGATATGTTTGTATTTACTTATAATGATAAAGAATATGATTTTGATGGCTCAAAAGAATCTCAAGACTTATTATATGAAGCAATTTATAAAAACGTTAAAAAAACTGACAGCACAAGAGTTATTACTAGAAGTCAGTATTATGATGATTTTACTGAAGCAAATCCAGATTTATCATTAGCAAAAGCTAGAGAGTTATTTGATGATATTTATGATAAAAATGTTAAAAACAAAACTGGCTATGATGATACTGGTGAAATAAGTAAAACGTTATTTGGAACATTAACTAAAGCAGAATCTGAAAAAGATGTTTCAAATAAAAAGTTTGATGATGCAACTTACAAGATTGCTGCTAGGCAAGCTGAAACATTTGATGATGAAAGAGTTCAAGAATTAATTGAGGTGTATTCAAAGCGTGGTGATGCTAATAGTGGGTTTGAACATGCCCTACTTGAAGCACTACAAGCTCGTGTTAAAAGTGCCAGATAAATGGCAGAACAAGACAATTACTTTACTAAGTATTTAGAAAACGAAGAAAAAACAAATCGTTTTGCAGATATTGTAGAAAATTCTACTTTTGCTGACATAGTAGCAAAGAAACAAGAAGAGTTAGGGACTAAAGCACAAGAAAAAACTGCTGACTTTGTTTCTCAAGAAATCAACCTTGAAGAAGGATTTGATGGAGATACTCTATTTAATATTGGTCGTTTAAGTGCAGGAGATGGTAATCCTGCTGGGTTTAGTTTTGATTCCTACGAAACTGCTAAATATGATTCTGAAGGTGTACTAAAACCTTATCTTGGTAGTGTAGCCCCCACAGACGGAAGTAAACGTAGTAAAAAGTACAACTTACATCGTGCTGCTTACGGTAAAAAATATGGCATACCAGCAAACATGGTATCTCAAAGAATGCTTAATGAAGCAGGAGCTGCTCAAGCTGAAGCTTTTAAAGCTGCTTTGTATGAAGGACAAGACCCTGATAGTGATACTGTATCCGTAGACGTCCGTCAGGACGGCAAAGGATACTTTGGTAGACCTCTAATTACAGTAAGAAACCCTAAAACAGGTAAGATTATTAATGAAGTAATGAATACTTCTGAAAATAATGCAATGTTTTATAGTAAATATAATCAAAGTGCATACACTAATGGTGTTGAAAAATTAAACGAAGCTGAAAAAGCTTACAATCAATCCGTAGGTAAAGGTTTTTGGGATAGTGCAGGTAAAGGACTTAGTAGTGGTATAGATAACTTACAAGCTACAGGTTATGGCTTTGCTGCTCTCCTTGTTGATGCTACAGGTGGTAATGAAGCAATAGGAGACTGGTTCTTAGAACAATACTTAGATAACATTGAACAAGCTCAAGCTAATGGAGCTAACTTACCAGGGATTGAAGACTTAGATTGGTCTAATCCTACAGCCATACTATCTAAGTTAGGTTCATTAATTGGTGAAGCTATGCCTTCAATTGCTTTAATGTTAGGTACTGGAGGTGTTGGTGGTTTAATAGCTAAAGGTGTACAAACAGCAAGTAAAGCTGGTGTGAAAAAATTTGTAGGAAATAAATTAAGTGACAAAGCTCAAGCATTAATAACTAAAGCTGTTGCTAGAGGTAGAACTGCAGGAGCCTATTCAGGCTCTAATGTTATGATGACAGGTGGTATCTACGGAGATGTAGCTTCTGAAGGTAATAGAGATGCAACAGCAATACTTGGATCATTAGCAGGTGGTTCTGTTGCTGCAGCTTTAGAAATAATATATCCAATGAAACTAATGAAAAAATTAGGTGTTGGTAAAGTTGGTAATCAAGCTGCTGAAAAAGCATTACAAAAAAATGGATTAGGACGTAGTCTTAGAAATTTTGGTAAAGAACTATCAAATGGTGCAGTAACTGAAGGTACTACTGAAGGTCTACAGTTTGTTATTGAGGAATCTACGCAAGATATGATTAAAGATGGGCATTTGCCTGACTTTAAGAGTAAAGAGTTCTTTTGGGGTGTTATGAACTCTGTAGTAGCAGGTCTTGTACCTGGTGCAACGTTTAGTGGTAGTGCTTCCGCAACTACTGAAATAATGAATAACTTACAAGGCGATAAAGAAGCTTTAAAAAGAAACCTTGAAGATTGGAAAACAAAAGCTAACAAAGCTAGAGACACTGAAGCACAAGGTGAAGGTAATTTAGAAAGTGAACAAATAATAGCAACTGATGTTGATAGTATTGAATCACGAGCTGAAGAATTAGGTGTTGAATTAGATGATACTTATGCTGGTCTTAACACACCAGAAAAAGCTTTATACCTATCAAATGCTTTAAATAAAATTAAAGACCAACAAAAAACGTTACCTGCAGGAGAACGTAATACAGAAGTAACAAAAGCTACAGAAGTGATAGAAAGCTCGTTAGAGCAACTTAACACAGGTTCTGCTGTAGATGAAACTGGTATTAAAACTACTCTTGTAAAACAAGAACTTGAAAGAAAGGAAGAAAAAATTAATAAACGTTTTGAAAGATTAAAAGAAAAATTTCCTCAAAGAACAGAACGTTATGAAACACAACAAGCTAAGCAGATTGCTAAAGCTCAACAAGTTGCAGCTAATAAACAAGGAAAAATTTCCAGTAGAGCTAGACGAGTAAACAAAGCAGGTACTAATGTTATTAAAGGAGCTATTGATTCATCTATTAGCCAAATGACTAAGATTAGTGAAAAGCTTAAAAATCCTAATATTTCTTCAGGACAACGTAAAAAGTTAGAAGCTAAACGCAATCAGTTAGGTGCTCAAATAGATGGTTTATCTAAAGATAGTACAGGACAAAGAATACAATTACCTAAAGCACAATTTAAAAAAATTGATGCAGCTCTTAACAGTTTTAAATTTAAAAACAAAAGAGTTAAAACAAAAACTAATGCAGAGCTTAGTAAAGTAGTTGTTAAAGCTAAAAAAATATTTGATAAGTACATAGCTGCAAAAGATAATGATACGTTAAACGTAGAAGAATTTGAAGGTACAAAAACTGAATTATTTGCAGCATATGCTGAAATTAATGAAGCATTAAGTTCTTTAATAGAAGACAAGAAAAATACTAATGATAAAGATGCTTTAGTAGAACTTAGTGTGCAAATAGCTAGTCTTCAATCAATGAAAGAAAACATTTCAAAAGAATTTGCTAAAGAACAAGCAAGTAGGAAAAAACCAACTGCTAAACCTAAAGCTCAACAGACTGCTACTGATGAAGATATTGATTCATTAGACATTGACTTACTTAATAATGGCATTGATGAATCTACTTTAGGTAGCATAAATTCTGCACAAAAGAAAAAAGTTGCAATAAGAAAAACAGTTAAAGAAAAATTTAAAGCTGTAAAAGAAATAATAAGTAAAGCAACAAAAAACATTAAAGATGTCCATGCAGAGATTATGGATGGAACTAAAGAATTTAAAGGAATAAATCAATATTTACTAGATGCTAAAAATAATGAGTTTGAAGAAACTCAATTTGATGATTTTGTAATAGGACTAGAGCTTAAGCTAAAAGCTTTTATAAAAGCTAAAAAAATATTTGATGGGCGTGAGTCTGATAAAGACGTATTTATTGATAAAAATACTTACGAAGTTTATCGTAATCGTAAAGATGCTCCTAATCCAAAAAATGTTTGGTATGTTAATTCTAAGTCTGGAAAGCTAATAACTCTTCTAAATGCAGAAGTTGCTTATGCTAAAAGCATAAAAGTAGCTATTGCTGAAGTCTTATCTGACGTAGATGCTAAAGTTAAAAACAAAGAATTAGATGCATTAATTCTTAAAAACCAACAAGAAATAGATAAGATTCTTACTAAGATGCAAGGCAACACAGGAAGTCTTGATGATGTAAACAAGCCTAAAGCTAAGCCTAAAGCTAAACCTAAAGCTAAGCCTACGGCTACAAATAAACCTAAACCTAAAAAACCTGTAGTTGTTAAGCCTGTTGTTAAAAAACCTACAGCTGCTGAAGTTGAAGAAATTATTTTAGAAGAAGAAGTAAACATTGATGATATAAGAAAACCTAATAAAGAAACTAAAGCTAAGCGTAATAAAAAATTATTAGCTTATCAAAAAAGAATAGAAAAGTTAGTATCTGACTTAGAGACTAAAAAGAAAAATCTTTTAAAAACTTTAAAAGACAAAGGCCAGGAAGGAGTTAATAGCGCTCCATTAAATAAAGCCGAGATACAAAGAGAAATAGATATTATAAATAATAAGATTAAAAATCATAAATTAGATCTTAAAAATTTTATAAATAAATCACTTACTGAAAAATTAGGTAATCATTTTTTAACAAAATTTGCTAGTAGTTTTTCAAAACTTAGAAATACTACTCTTAAAGTAATTGACTTATTTAGACCTAGAGATATCGAACGTAATTCATTCTTTTCAAACAATGAAAACAAAACATTAGATAGAAAATCTATAGTTGAATTACTTAAGAAAGTTGGATTAGAGTATTCAATTGAAAAAGATGGTAAAAAAGTTAGAGGTAAAGATTATAAATATATAACAACTTTACTTAATAGTTTTGATGCATATAAAAAAGCATTTGAAAAAACTAATGATGGTTTTTACATTAAGGACGATGGAACAAATCCTGATGTTGCAGATGGTCTGTTAGCAAAAGAAACTTATAAATTGTTTTTAGACAAAGACGGCAATATGCCTGATGAAGTAATATTTGCTATGATGCTTAGTTCAATGCATTACAGTGCAGTCAATGCAGGTAAAAGTCAGTTTAGATCTAGATTTGAAATAGCTGAGTTACTATATGGAGATGGTAAACAAGCTGATAGACTTGGACAAGCTGAGATTGATGCATGGACTAATGCTGGTATTTTTACTAAAAATGCGTCTAAAGATATTGGTTTAGAAATGCTTGATTTACTTAATTTAAAAGTAGATAAAGACACTGAAACACAATTCTTAGAAAGCATAGCAAAAATACAAGAAGGTTCTTCATTTGAAGGCATTATTATTAAAGATGCTAATTTTAGAAATCAAGCAGCTGTTTCATTAGGATTGTTAGCAATACAAACTTCTAGACGTGTTGGCATTATGGAGTTAAAACGTGGAAGTTATGAGTTAGCTTTGTTTGATAACGATAGTCTTTTAGGATTACAAAAGCTTAAAGAATCAGGTTCATTATTTATACCTTGGAATACTATTAAAATTAAAGATGATGATATATTAGAAACATTTAAAGAAAATTCTGAAAACCTTAAAAAGATTAAAGGTGCTGAAAGTAATTTAAGTGACATTTCTGAAACAGTAGTAAAAACAGTTCAACAAACTGCAGACAATAGCTTTTTTAAGCTTAATAGCAAGATTAAAAATCTTATGGGTAAGCTACAAGCTGTAGAGTGGATAGGTAAAGAAAACGAATTAAAATTGTTTGATTTATTAGTAAAAGTAGACGCTAATGGTGATGTAATTTTAAACGATGCACTTAAACAACTAATTGGTTATAAAAACCTTGACGAACAAAATAAAAATAATAGAGATGCTGTTGAGTCTGCTAATAAAGAAAAGATAAAAGATTTACACTTTGTTAGAGATTATTACAATAAAGGCATAAAAGGATTTTACTTTAGATTTAAAGCACAAGCACAACACAGATTACGTATTGATAGTAATACTATCAATCCACAACGCAGTAAGATAATGCGAGCTTTGTTTAACCCAGTAGGGTCTCAGAGTAATATAGGAAAACCTGGTAAAGATTCTGATGCTGACAGAGCAGTATTCAAATTAGCTGTAGTACAAGCGTTTGGTTACAACATTAAAACAATGGAAGAAGCTATTGATTTATTTGATGATATTCAAGATAACGTTGATGTTATAGCGTTACTATCACCTTCTACTAGCCCAGAAGATTTTCAAACTAAGTTACTTACCCTATTAAATACAAAAATTCCTAAAAAAGGTAGTAAAGGTGTAGAGGTTAATCTCGTAAATGGTGCAAGCACACATTTACTCGAAGCAATTACTGCTTTAACTGAATATGATGAACAAGGTCCATTTAGTACTAATTTAGGAATTGAAACAGATGGTATTACAAATGGTTATGCTATTGGTTTATTACAATTCTTAGATGGAACTCCTGAAGAACTTAAAGATGCTTTAGAAAGAGTTGGAATATTTGTTAATCACAAAACTGCTAAAGGGACTTACGAAAAATTCATTAATAGTGGTAAAGATGATGTTTACCAAGCTTTTTCTAGAATGATTGTTGAAGGTATAGATACTCTTGGGCCTAACGTTAAAGAAGCTGTTAGCGTATTACATGGCGAACTGTTAGAGGGTGATAACGCTCTAACTAAGTTTGCTAGAGATTTAGCAAAGAACCCGGTAATGATTAGTAATTATGGTGCTGGAGTGCAAAAAGTACTTAGAGCATTAATAGGAAAAATTGTTCCTGACATGTACGATAAGTTAGCTAAATTACAAACTCAATATAATAATGGTACTGATCAAGATAAAGCTGACGCATTAGCTGCTGTTACATTAATACAAAATACTCTTTTAAATCTTAGTGAAACTAGAACTAATCCTAAAACAAATAAAACAAGAATTGTTAATGTAGGAGCAAGTATAGATTTAGTAGGTAGATTAGAAGTTAACAAATTGTACGATTTAACTTTTTCTGACACAGTTGTAGAAAAAATTGAAAATTACTTTTCAAATGTGTATCAAAATGAGGAAACTAAATTAATAGGTAATGCTTTAGATACGTTACTAGGGCCTATTAAAGCTTCTAGAGAAATTATTATAAAAGTAATAGAAGCAGAATTCTTTGTATTTTATAGCGAGTTTGAAAAACAAACTAAAGATTTTCCAGCTACTAACGGAACAAATGTAGCAATTAGAATGCATATAGCAGCTGAGCTTGCTAATGAACTTATGCCTAGAATGAGTACTCCTTGGGGAGACCCTAATAATCAAGAAGAGTTAATTCAACTAATTAAACAAGTTGATACAACTGCAGGCAGAATTCAAATTAAAACAAAGCCGTTTAATAATCAAAGAGTAAAGAAAACTGGAAAAAACTTTACAAAATTAGGCCAAGTTACAAAAGAATCATTAATAGCTACTAGTAACGCTGCTAGTGATTTTGCTGCTCCTAGTGTTGCAGCTGCTATCAACATGATCCAAAATATGGATTCTGTAGTATTAGGTGATTTATTAGACCAAAAACAACAAGTATTACCTATATTTGATGCAGTAATTTCTCCTGTTAAAGATGCTTTAGAAAATGCTGGTTTGTATAACAAAGCATTTTTAGATAATAATCTTAAACATGTAATGTTAGAACAGACTTTAGAGCAATATGACAAGCTTTTAAAAAATGCTGAAAAATTTGGAGTAGATATAGAAGCTGTTAATCTAACAATTCAAGAACAATCTTTTGAAGGTAAAAATCTTACTAAAAGTATTGAAAAAGGTCAAGAAACATTAAATGACTTAGAATTAAAAATTGATAAGTTAGGTAATAGAAAAAGTTTAAACCTTAAGCAAAGAGCTATTTTAGAAGCATTGTCAGTTAAATTTGATAAAGTTAATACTAAGTTACAAAATGATATAAATGCTAAAGAAAATTTAAGAGTAGGAAAATTCCGTGAAACTTTAGTCGCACAGATTAAAACTAGGAAAGATAATCTTGCTGCATTAATAAAAGTATATGGTTCTCCAGATACGTGGGTAGTGTCTCAAATGTATTTACCCGAATCTATACTTGACTCTAGATTAAAACCAAAAGTAATAGTTAAACCCACTGTAAAAACATTTGGCACTAAGGTAGTTAGAGTTAAAACAGCACTTACAGGTAGTCGTGTTACTCAAAAAACTATTGATGGGTTTAAAGGTGCAAAAGATGCAGCTATTAAACTATCTGAAGCAAAAGGTGAAACAGCATATATAAGAGCTGTTGCTAAAATGTTAATACCTTTATTAGATGATAACACTGTAGTAAGTAGTGATTTTGATAAATATGGAAGGAGTTCGCCACAACAAGATAATGGAACTGAGAGGTCTTATTCTAGAAATATAGAATCAGCTAGACAACAAAAAGCAATTTTAATTTATCCAGAAGCTGGAACTGCAGTTTTATTACATGAACTTATACATGCAGCAAGTCAAACAATTCTTAAAACAAAATCTAAAGACCGTACTGTAAGACAAAATAATGCTGTTAAGCAAATGTGGAAAGTTAGAGAAGATATTAAAAAAGAATACGAAAAAGACCGTAAAAATCCTCTTGGAGGATTACTACCTAGTGAAATTGAAGAAATGAACGCTATAGATTATTTGTTATACGGTGGCATTGAAAACATGTCTGTAGCACAAAAAAATGCTCGTAAACGTATGTCTGCAGGTTATGGAAATCCTGAAGGGTTACGTGATTCTGAAGCATTAGCTGAATTCTTAACTCAAACATTAACTAGTGAAAGTGCTCAAAGATACTTAAAAAGGAAAAAAAGTAAAAATGGATCACTTTGGAGTAACTTAGTTATTTCAATACGTAATTTATTAGGTTTAAAAGAGTCTTCATTATTAGATGATGCACTTAGTATATCTATAGAAGGAATTCAAGCACTAAGTGAAGAAGACAATAGAAGTCAGGGTGATTTGTTTGATAACACAGACAAAATACCTGAAGTAGTAGCAGATGAAATAATAGCAGATGGTACCAAAGCAATTAACGATAGTTTAAAAGAAGGTCGTGAAGACACGCCAGACTACTTTAGTTCTATAGATAATATTGTCGATGCAGAACTAAAAGAAGTGTTTACAACAAATTCTTTAAGAGATAACTTAACAGCAATATTTGATAAGCTTGGATTAAGTAGCAGAGATGCTTACCTTAACAAAGGTGACCAACAAGCACAAGAAGGGCACTTACAGCGTGTTCTGACAGATATTATTGCTAAAGCGGGCGTTATACTAGATGACACAACTGTTACGTTAAATGAAAGCTCTGTTAAAGCACACGGTGAAGCAAACATTAAAGAAACATCTGTAAACGTAAACTTTAACAAATTTAGACCTGAATCTTATTCCGAACAAACTGCACAAGAGGTTTATGTGCATGAGTTGCTACATATACTAACTAGGTTTGCATTAACAAAAAATTCAAGACTAAGAGAAAAGCTTGAAATGATTCGTGACCAAGTTAAGACAGAGATTGAAAAAGAAGCAAATCCTTACGAATTGTTCTTAAGAAAAGATGCAAACGGTAATGTAATATATTTAACAGACAAAGAATCAGAGATTGCAGCAGCTAAAGCACAATATAACTATTTATTTGGTGACAAAGTACCAGCTGATGCTGTTTTAGATGAATTCTTAGCTTATTCTTTAACCAATAAATTTATGGTTGAAAAGCTAAATAACATGGAATCAAAAGTAATACCTCTTTGGAGTAAAGACCCAGAAACAAACGTTGTTGAAAAAATTGTGCAATTGTTTACAGAGATTCTTGATAGGATAAGTGGGGTACTATCTGGTAAGACTAAACCAATAAATGTAGAACAGCAAATATTTGAATTAACTAAAGATATTGTTGCTGTTAATCAATCAAAGCGAGATGAACTAGCTAGAGCTCTTAAATTTAATAAGATTGGAGCTGTGATTGATAAAGGTAACTCTGCTATACAAAAGTTTGCAGAAGACGTAGCTTCAGGAGCTATTAAAAAAGGTAGTGATGCTTATATTAAAGCTGTAGATAGAATAACTAAAGATGGAAAACTAAAAGGATTTTTATATGACGTTTTATACGACACTAAACTAATAGCTTACTTTGGGTCATCATATAAAGATTTCGTTGACAATCATCCAAAAGTTCAAGAAAAATTAAATGTAGTGTTCCGTAATATTAAACCAAACACTTTAAAGAACTTAAGCTCACTTAAAGCAGACTTGTTTGGAGGAGTTGACCAGGACTTTATAAAATTATTGTACAAGTCACATAATGAAGTTGATAGCAACCGTAGAGAATATAAAGAATTAACAAAAGAATCATTACAAAAAGTGTTTAAAGATTATGATTCAATGACTAATATTGAAAAAGAAAGTCTAACTAAAGTGTTCTTAAAAACAGATTTATCTGTATTAGTACAAAGCGGTGAATTTACAGTAGAAGAAGTAATGGTTCTTATACAAGATGATAAAGCTCTTGATGCTGCTGTATTAGACTATCGTAAAAAACTTAATATAAATAAAAACAGTCATTACAGATTACAAACTAGTCAGTTAGCTCAGTACATGATTAAAGGTAAGAATAACAGTTACAACCAGTATTTGAATGCTACAAATATTTATGATACAGGTAGCAAAAACAAAAGAGCTTACGACAAGTCTAGAAAAGCTGAAGAAATACGTGATTTAGATATCTATATTTCAATGTTAGCACTTAGAGATCCGGATGTAAGCAATGCTAAAACTAATGCAAACACTGTTATAACACGTGAATTTAAACAAGATAGTACTCATAACGGAATACATGGTCTTATAAATCTACACACAGCTTTTAAAACACAGTCTTTAGAAGAAGGTTTTAACAATAACCCAACTCTAATGAGTAAAGGTTACATTGCAACAATCACTGACCCAGACATGCAAATATCAGTTGAGCCTGATGATGAAGCAAGTAGAAAAGAGATGAAACGCAGGGGCTACACGTACATTTCACAAGTTGATGGTCTTGGAGCAACTCCATGGGCATTGTATGTAATAAAAAATAACCCTGAATTGACTCGTACTAAAGGCATTATCTCAATGACTTCAAAGCAATTCAAAGGTACTTCACTTAAAGAAATATTTAGCAGAAACCAAGATACTAAAAACGCAATAATGGACAGCTTGAGCAAATTTGAAAAAGCCCAAACAAAAGGCCAGAAAAAAGGAAAACTGTCACCAAAATACACAGCAATTCCAGTTGTAGATGAAGAATTAAACATTGTTGATTATAGAATTACATTAACGCATAGCTTATCTGAAAAACATTTAGGACAAGAATTGTCATTTGATGAAGTATTACCAACTATGTTTAGCCAGTTGGAAGACAAAACTAAATCAGAAAAAATTAATAAAGACGCAATAAAATTGCTTTATACATACGGTAGGGATAATCAAAAAACCAACCCTAGTAAGTTTATAAACATCTTAGATCCAAAATATCAAAAAGAATATTTTCAACCTTTACCTAAAAATGCTAAGTTTCAAATATCTAAGTTTGCAACAATCAACAAAAAAACAAGAGAAGAAGAGTTTTGGGTGGAGAGAGGTTATTTAGATACTGTATTTGGTTATGTTAACCCATCAATATCAAACATGAGTTTCTTTAACAATAAGCCTATTACTAAGCGCTATGCTAAGATTACAGAAAAATTAGTTAAAGAAATGGTGTCTTTAGCAGTTGTTAACGTTGTAATTAAGATTCCTATTGTTCCAGCAGTAAACTTTACAAGTAACTTTGTAACGTCAATGTTATATGGAGTTCCACCTACTTACTTAATTAAGACGTGGAGAGAAGGTATTCTTGAATTAAAAAAATACAAGAAAGATGCTAAAACACTTAAGTTATTAGATATTGAGATATTGAGTAATCCAAAATTAGCAAATGATACGGCTACTCAAAAGAAAAGAGAAATACTAGTTAAGAGAGTAAAAAAGAATCCTGTGTCAGGATTTGTAGACGCAGGCTTATTTACTTCTATTACTGAAGATATTAATCAGAATGAATTTACATACAGAAATAAAGCTTTTAACAGGATTAAAAAGAAAGGAAATAAATTAGTAAGTGGAAAAGTATTTGATATTGCAAACCATGCTTATCTTGGCGAGCACACTGCTATATTTAAAGCTTCTATGCAGTTCTTACAAGTAAGTGACTTTATAGCTCGTTACGCTTTATATAAACACCAAGTAGAAGTTAAAGGTGTTAATGAAGATAAAGCTTGGAAGACTATGGTAGAAACATTTGTTAACTATGATCAACCGTTAAATAGGTTTGTAGCTTATGGAAATGACGTAGGTGCAATACTATTTGTTAAGTACTGGTTACGTATTCAACGTGCTGGTCTTAATTTAATTAAAGAAAAACCTTTAAATGTAGGCTTGTTATTTGCAACTAATGGATTGTTAGGCTTAGACATTGCAACTATCTTAGACTCTAACTTACTTACAGGTAACTTTATGCCTACATTAGGCGGATTTGAAAAGATATTTGAAGAAGTTCTTATTCCTCCAGGTTTAGAAATCTTATCTGGTGAAGGATTAAGTTAATCTTTATCTTTATCATTAACATCATATAGCATTAGTCTTACAATAAAGTAGACTACAAACATTATGAATATAACTGCCAGAATAGGTATAGCTACTACGGACAGGGCTAATATTGCGATAATTAACACAGTAAATCCTGTTGTACCAGCTATAAGTTTAAG